>ENA-OFDM01000135-OFDM01000135.1-metagenomes-genome-assembly--contig:-NODE-135-length-31122-cov-4.557344_pt1 | contig 31122 bp, 24 predicted proteins | sample MGYA00153385_OFDM01 | MGnify analysis MGYA00153385
GAATCGGTTGGGCCGCCGATGATCGCAAAACGTTTATGTCCCGCCGCTACCAGCCGTGAAACCAAAATGCGCGCGCCTTCGATCTGATCGCAAATCACTGCGTTCACCGCTTTGTCTTGCAAAGTGCGGTTGTACAGCACGAATGGAATTTGTCGCCGCTCGAATTCGGCCACGTGCTGCGGCGTTAGTCGCGCTGCCGCGACTACGCCATCGACTTGATATTCCCAAACTTGCGCAATCATTTTGTCCACGTCGGCTTCGTGCGGCAATGTAAATAGCAGAACGCGCATGCCGCGCTTTTCAAATTGCTGGCAAAGCTCGGACAGCACTTCGGGATAGTAAAGATTGGTCAGATTTGAAATCAATACCGCAACTAAATTGGAACGGCGTGTTATCAAGCTACGCGCGATGGCGTTTGGCGTGTAATTGAGTTCTCGAGCTACCTTCATCACCAACGTGCGCATCGCAGGCGAGACGCTGGCACCGGGTTTGAAGCAACGTGAAACGGCGGATTGTGAAATGCCTGCGCGGAGCGCTACATCGTAAGAGGTAGCATGGCGCTTGGGGCCGTCGCGCGAGGTCTCAGTGACAACTTTGATGGGCGGATTTGTTCCAACGCTTTTGCTTTTACGCTTGATGGAGTTCACGTCAGCAGCATCGGTGGATGCGGTTTTCGAACGGGCTGTTTTGCGAATTTTGGGAGCGGTGGGCATTTTTGCGGGAATCTTTGTGATTCTTCAAGCTTCTTCGACTGTCCAGCATAGTATAAACCGAAATATTTTTTTTAACCCATAGGGTGCATTCGATTGCAAGCTAAAACTATATAAGTAATATGATCGCGTCATAGGAATAACGTCAGGATCGTCAATGCACAGGTTGAGGGATTTTTGACTTATCTTGACAAAGATTGACTTCGCATGCATAAAATGAGTTTGTACTGAAATTTGATGGCATGTCCGAGGTCGCGGAACGCGGCTTTAGCAGACATACTTTATTAGCTAGATTGGGAGATTCAGCATGGGCGCAATAAACATAACAAAGCAATCAAGACCAAAAGCATTAGTGGTGCAGATTGCCATAGCACTTGGCCTCGCTCACAGCGTGCAAGCCGGGTTCGTGAATGCGCAAACAGCGCCCTTAAATTTACCCACAACGCCGCCTGACGCTGCTACCAAGCCCGCCGATGCGCAGACCCCGCCGAAGGCTGCTGAGGCGCCTAAAATAATCGAAGAAATCGTGGTTACCGCGCAGCGTCGGCCTGAGAATAAACAAAACGTGAGTGTGTCGGTTTCTGCGATCACGGCAGAAACGCTAAATGAGCGCAACATCACCGACCTTTCAAAAATGGAAGGCATGGCACCGGGCTTTACATTTGGTCGTTCGGGCACTGATGCGCGGCCGGCAATGCGCGGCGTGCGTACCGAAAACGTTGCGGTCAATGGCGACACGACGATTGGTTTTTTTGTTGACGGTATTTACAAGTCGCGTGCGCAGCAGGCGCTGGCGGGCTTTGTGGACTTGTCGCGAGTTGAAATCCAGCGTGGTCCACAGGGCACGCTATATGGCCGTAATACGTTTGGCGGAAATATATCGATTGTGACCAACGCCCCGGTATTCAACGATTTTCAGGGGTCAGCCAGTCTGCTTTACGGCCGATTCGATAAAGTACGAGTCGAGGCCATGTTGAATGTGCCGGTTGATCCCACCTTTGCCATCCGATTTGCCGCGACTGTGGATCAGGCGGAAGGCTATGTCAAAAATGATTTTAATACGGCCGCAAATTTATTTGACCAAGATTTGAAATATGTGCGCGTGTCGGCAAAATTCAAACCTGACTCTCGTTTCGAGGCCACAGTGCGTGCGGATTACACCGATCAAGGTGGTAATGGCGGGTCTGCATTTGGCTATAAGCAAGCGGGCACTTACTATGATCGTGCATCGTGCCAGCAGCTATTTAATGCGTCATTAGTGATTCTCAATGTGCGCCCTGGCAATCGCGATGGTGTGATTGATTGTGTGCGCACGGTCGGCGCCGGTGCGGGAACCGGCGCGGGGGCTATCGGCACTGGCGTTGATCAAGGGATTCCGATTTACAAACCAGGTAATGGCTATCGCATTGATACCGATTATCAAACCTCGCAACAAACCCGCGACCAAAGCGTGTCGCTCGATATGGCGTACCGGTTTGACCCATTTACGCTGAAGTCGATTACCGGCTACGCGGATTTCTCGACCAAGCGTTCGTCTGACTCGGATATGTCTGCCTCGACGATTGCGATCGATATTCAAAAAACGGAGGCAAAAACATTCTCGCAAGAGTTGCAGATTATTTCAGAAGGAAGCGGGCCGCTAAGTTATGTCGCGGGCTACTACTATTTCAAGGACAGACTGCGCGGCACGTTATATGCCCTGCAGCTACCGCGCACCATTCGCTCCGGTGCGCTGGCTGCGCCGTTGTCATTAGCCCAAAATGGCGGCAGCTTTTTTGATGATCCGTTAGCTGAAACCGAATCGAATGCCCTGTATGCACAAGGCACATGGAAGTTAAGCGAGCAGTTGTCATTTACGTTGGGCGGTCGATATACGGAAGATAAAAAGAATTTTAAATTCGCCAACACCAACTCCATCGCGCCGCGTAATCCTGTGACCGGCTTGCCGGACGCGACGCTGGTGACGATTGACACGCCATTGCCACCCAATTCCGCTTACGGTACAGCAGGCGTATCCAATTGTGTACCGGCGCGTGGCCCTGGTTTCTATTGCGACCCAGCCAACCCCAGTATTTTGTTGGGCGGTACTTATGATGAAAAAACATTTTCGAAATCAACTGGTCGCGCCGCAGTTGACTACAAAATCGCCAAAGACAGACTGCTCTACGTTTCGTATTCAACTGGCTTTCGTTCAGGCGGATTTAATTCTGGCCAAGCAGTTGAGGCTGTTAGAACATTCCTGCCTGAGGGAGTAAAAGCGGTTGAGTTGGGTTCAAAAAACCGGTTCTGGGGCGGCACGGTACAGGTGAATGCAGCGGTGTTTCAGAACCAATACACTAATCTGCAAGAACAACGCCAAGTGCCCATTGGTGCATCCACGATCTCGGTTATTTTTAACGCCGCCAAAGCAAAATCAAAGGGGCTTGAGCTTGAAGCAGAATGGCTCGCCACGGACGAACTCTCGCTCGGTGGAACGCTATCGTTACTTGACGCAAAATACACCAGCTTTCCGGATGTTGCGTTGCCATTCGGCACATCAATATTGGTGGCGGATCCCACGCGAACAGCAGCCACGGTTGTGAATGGAGTGACCATTGCACCGGTGGGTCAGCGCCGTGTCTTTGCACCTGGCTATTCGTGCGGCGTGGTGCCCGGCACGGGTGGCGCAGGGCAGCCTGCCGTAGCGTTTGGTTGTGATTTGTCGGGCAACCGTGTACCGTATTCTCCGAAGTATTCCGGCTCGTTGTTTGGCAGCTACGAAATCGCGCTGGCGAATGGCGGCAAAGTTACGCCAGCAATCGTGGCGACATTTTCTAGCGGGTTTTATGGTCAACCGACTAATGCCGAAATTGAAAAACAAGGCGCGTATGTGAAAGGCGATTTCCGCGTGAATTGGGAGGTGAACAAAAAACTCTCCGCACAATTCTTCGTTGACAATTTCACCGATAAACAAACCACCAATCGCTTTGTATGGGGCGGTGGTGGCGCGTTGCAAGTGAGTGTGGCACCGCCGCGCACATGGGGATTAAAAGTGACGTATAAAACTTTTTAATTACCCAAAATAAGTTTGAGACCCGGTTTGCCCATGTTAAAACTAAGGCAACCGGGTCGTTTTATTTGGATCGTATTTTACTTGCGCTCAAGTTCGTGAACCAAGCGTTTGTAAGCCAACAAAAATGATGACAACTCTATGAGCGAACATTCACCCGCAGATTTGCTGGCGGAAAAATTGGCTTACCTCAACGCGTGGTCGGCAATGGACAAGCACGCTGCGGCGCAGTGGCCTAACGGGTTGACGAAACTCTATGACGCGGATGTAGCGTGGCATGGACCGCATCCCATCAATGCGCATCACGGGGCTGCAAACGTTGTTGAAAAATTCTGGCTGCCATTTCTGCATTCGTTTCCGGATATTGAGCGCCGCGACGATATTGTGATTGCCGGTAGTTTCAAAGGCGACAAATGGATTGGCGCGACAGGTTACTACACCGCAACGTTCACGCGCGATTGGCTCGGTATTCGCGCTACAGGCGGGGTGGTGAATATTCGCTTTGGTGAATTCAGCCGCATGGAGGCGAGTCGCGTGCATGAGGTTTACGTAATTCTCGACATTCTTGACATCATGCATCAGGCACGGTGTTGGCCCGTCATGCTGCCGATAAGTCGTGGCCCGCTGGATCGTGTGCCGGGACCGGCATCCCGCGATGGCGTGATGATTGTTGCGCCGCCGCCGCATGAAAGTGAAACCAGTCTCAAGCTCGTTGAAGCGATGATTAAAGGTCTGATGGAATACGATGGCAAGACGCTTGCCAGCATGGCAATGGAGCGCTTCTGGCACCCGCACATGATGTGGTATGGGCCCGCAGGAATCGGGTCAAGTCGGCAGCTCACAGGATTTCAACAAGTGCATCAAATCCCATTCCTCGGCGCATTCCCGGATCGCCGTGGTGGCGATCATAAAGCCCGAATTGGCGGCGGTGGATTTGTAGGTTCAATAGGTTGGCCGTCGGTTCGTGCCACGCATTTGGGACCGTGGCAGGGCGTGCCTGCAACGAACCGTGCGATCAGCATGCGCGTGATGGATTTTTGGCGGCGTGAAGATAATTTGTTGCGCGAAAATTGGGTGTTCATTGACATGATTGAATTGCTGCTGCAAATGGATGTGGATGTGATGAGCACATTGCGATGATGGCAACACCCACGCGCGCGGAAGATATTTCTACCACGCGCCGCTGGCTAATTTTTGCGGCGATCATGAGTGTCTATGTGTTTTACGCGTTTTGCTGGAACACCGAAAATTTTCTCCGGCCGTACATGGCCGAATCGCTGCGGCTGAGTAAAGAACAAGTCGCTGCCTTCTACAGTTTGCAAGCCCTCGGCGCGCTGATTGGCGCACTCATCATTCCGCAGTTTGCGGATCGCTACAGTCGGCGCAGCACCTTCGCATTGATCGCGATTGCGTTTGGCGCAGCATCCGTTGGGTCGCTCGCGGTGAGTAGTTTCGCCAGCGCACTAACGCAACGATTCATCATGGGTTTTTTCATGGGCGGCGTATTTGGCTGCGCGGTCAGTTTGTATGTCGGCTTGTTCTCGCAGACGGTGCGCGGATTGTTGGGTGGGCTGGTACAACTCGTTTATAACGGCGGCGATGCGGCGTTATCGTGGTTTGGTCGCCACAATGCCGACCAGTGGCAGCTGGTGATGGTGATTGGCGGCGTGGGCGCGATTGTAACCGGCTGCATCGTATTTTTCGTGGTGCCTAATGATCGCGCGTTAGTGCCGTGGGGCGGGGAGGCTGCACGCCCAGGCAGATCCAAAAAGCTCGCGCTGATGGAATTATTTGCAGCAGGATATTGGCAGATCACGTTGCGATTAGTGCTGTTATGCGGGCTTAATTTTTTCGCGTTTCAGGCCTTCAATGGCTGGATCACTACCTATCTCAAAGAAGACCAAGGCATGTCGCCCGACATGGTGGGCAAATTGCTGACGACATTGCATGTAGGCTCGATGATTGGCGCAATTGTGTGGGGATTGCTGGCAGACCGCTTTGGCCGCCGATTTAACGCGCTCGGATTTCTATTGGCGGCGGTGTGCGTGGTTATTTATCTGAATGTGCCGCAAAATCCGATCATGCTCGGCATCGCTGGATTTGCGTACGGATTTTGCCTCGTCTCCACTTGTATTTGGGGCCCGTATTTCGCCGAACTTTATCCGGAGCATCTGCGCGCCACGGCGGCATCGATATTTAACTGGGGCCGAATCGTCTCGCTATTTGGCGCGCTGATCGCGGGTGCAATTGCGCAACGCTATGGCCTTCACACCATCATGTATATCGGTGGCGGAACATTTCTGCTGGGTGCCATTGTGTGGTGGAGCTTGCCAGAGACGCTGGGTGTGAAAAGTAAACCCTAGTATTGGCGGTTATCTCCAGGCAGTTGTGCTCTAAAAATTCGGCCAATACTAGTGTTTCGCTTGTTGTTTAGAGACCCAAACAAAGATATTTGATCTCCAAATAGTCTTCGATTCCATACTTCGAACCTTCGCGCCCCAAGCCTGATTGCTTGACGCCGCCGAAGGGTGCGACTTCGTTCGAGAAGATGCCCGTGTTCACCCCGACCATGCCTGATTCGAGTGCTTCGCTGACGCGAAAAACACGGCTGATGTCGCGCGCATAAAAATAAGAGGCCAGGCCAAATTCGCTGTCGTTGGCAAGCGCTATCGCTTCAGCTTCGGTGTCGAATTTAATCAGCGGTGCCACCGGGCCAAAAGTCTCCTCTTTGGAGACGGTCGAGGTCATGGGTACATTGATGAGCAAGGTCGGTTCGTAGAACAATTTACCCAGCGTGCTGCGCTTGCCGCCGATAGCAACTGTGGCCCCTTTGGCGATGGCGTCAGCGACATGCGCCTCCACCTTGGCCAAGCCTTGCGCGTCAATCAGCGGGCCGACATTCACGCCGCTTTCTGTGCCCGCACCCAATTTCAAGGTGGCTACCTTGGCCGTCAGCATTTCTGCAAATTTTTTGTAAACACCGGTTTGTACATAAATACGGTTTGCTGAAACACAGGTTTGACCTGCATTGCGATATTTTGACGCCATCAGCCCATCGGCTGCGGCGTCGAGATCAGCATCATCGAACACAATAAACGGCGCGTTCCCGCCTAATTCCAGCGACAATTTTTTAATAGTGGGCGCACATTGCTTCATTAAAATGCGGCCGACTTCGGTTGAACCGGTAAACGATAGTTTACGCACAATCGGGTTCGCGCAAAGTTCGCCGCCAATGGCGATAGCATCGCCAGTAACCACGTTAAACACGCCTTTGGGCACCCCGGCGCGATGCGCGAGCTCGGCCATTGCCAGTGCCGATATCGGTGTTTGCTCTGCCGGCTTTAATACCATCGTGCAGCCAGCTGCCAGCGCCGGTGCGGCTTTGCGGGTAATCATCGCATTCGGAAAATTCCACGGCGTAATCGCGGCGGTCACGCCGATCGGTTGCTTGATGACAAGTAGACGTTTGTCATTCATATGCGGCGGAATTATGTCGCCGTAAATGCGTTTGCCCTCTTCTGCAAACCATTCAATAAACGACGCACCGTAAAAAATTTCGCCGCGCGCTTCGGCCAGCGGCTTGCCTTGTTCAGTGGTTAAAATCAGCGCCAGATCGTCGGCATTCGCCACCATTAAATCAAACCATTTGCGCAAAATCGATGCTCGTGTTTTTGCTGTCATTGCACGCCACGCGGGCAGTGCTGTATTGGCGGCGCTGATCGCGCGAGTGGTTTCAGCCGCGCCACAATCCGGCACGCTGGCGATAATTGCGCCAGTTGCCGGATTATCCACATCAAATCGTTTACCAGAGTCTGCCTCGATCCATTCGCCGTTGATGTAGCTTTGGGTGCGAAACAGTGTGGGATCTTTGAGTGCGGGTGGTTTCAAATCATGTGGTGCGTTCATGGCGAGTACTCTGCAAATTAGGGAAAAGGGATGGTAGCGCGGAATCAATTTCTGCGCGAGCCTGCGGACCCAAAAATAGGTGTAAATTGTTTTACAGACCGCATTGCGGACAGCTTGTTAAGGCACCGCTTGGTCCGTCCAGAGCGGCCTCATGGGACGTCGATTTGTTATCTAAGGCCACATCAAATTCCCAGATTCAATTTCGCGCTTGAAAATGTGGTGATTGCAGCCATGCGGATCGCCGGGCTTTTGCTTCAAGCGGCGTGTCGTGGGTGGTCAGCGCACAGGTAATGGCAGGCTGTGCAAGCAGCGTGAGTGAGAATCGTCTGATTTCGTCGCGCCGACACGCCAATACCTCAATGCTGGTGCCCACCGTATAGCGCCGGATGCGCCGCTCGAGTGACAGCGCGGTGATCCGCAAGCCATCGATAGCGATGATGGTATCGCCCGCCGACAAGCCCGCCAGTTGCGCTGCGCCACCGTCAAAAACTTGGGATAGCCTGGCGTCACCATTGACCTCGCTGCCGATTTTCGCGCCCAGCGCAGGATTCACTATATCCTTGGACTTCGCTGCGCTCACCAAACCGGGCGCCTGAAATGTCATCGCGACGCCAACGCTCTTTAACAGCGGGACAAGGTCAATATCCTCGGTGCCGTAAATCGCATGCGCAAAAAAATCGCGAAGATCGAGCCCCGTCACCCGACCCGCAATTTTTTCAATCGCTGCTTCGGGTACGCCGAGGCGTGTTTTGCCGAATTCATTCCACAGCGCGCGCATCACATCATCAAGCGATTTGCTGCCTTTGGACTTTTCGCGAATGGTCAGATCAAGTGCAAGCGCCACCAGTGCACCTTTTTGGTAGTAGCTCACGATGGCATTTGGGGCGTTTTCATCCTGCCGGTAATACTTAATCCATGCATCAAAGCTGGCTTCTGCCACGCTTTGTTTGAGCCGTCCCTTTTGTGCCATCACGCGACCAATATTTTCAGCCTCGATTTCAAGATATTCAAGCGGCGTAATGATACCCGCCCGCACCAACGCCAGATCATCGTAGTAGTCGGTAAAGCCTTCAAAAAACCATAGCTGACGGGTGTAATTTTCGTTAGCCAAATCGTAGTCAACAAACGCTTCGGGCTTGATCCGCTTCACGTTCCACGAATGAAAATATTCATGCGAGGCGAGCGATAAAAGCTTGCGGTAGCCCACCGTTACTTGTGTCTCGTGAGCCAGTGGCAAATCGTCGCGGCTGACGATCAGCGCGGTCGAAGCGCGGTGCTCCAGACCGCCAAATCCATCGCCCACCACCGTGAATAAAAACCAGTACTCAGGGAAGGGCGCATCCCATGTTTCGGGTTCAAAAAAGCGAATCTGGTACTCGCATATTTTCTTCAAATCGGAACATAGCCGATTCATATCGGTGCGATGAACACCGGTAATGGCGACGTTATGCAAACTCCCGCATGCTTCAAACGCGGCATGCGTAAACGTTCCCATTTCTACGGGGTGGTCGATCAGCTCGTCATAATTTGACGCAAAAAATTTGCCAAACGCCCGAACCTCTGACCCCAGCACTTCATCCCAGGCGCGTCTTTCAACACCGTCGCTGGTTTCACCTTCAATGTCACCTTCGTCGCGTCCGATATTGCTGCGCCCGTTGCCCATAACGGCAGGGTCGGCGCGATCAACAAAAGGTTCATGTCGCAGCTTTCGATCTGGAACGAGCATCCCATCGGCGCCCATCGGCGCGAGCGCGGTAGCGATGCGCCATTCCGGGTGTTGGTCATGCGCCAGAATCTCGATTTCACAAGGCTGGCTGCGCATGCCCAGCGGCAGCAAAAACACGCTGGTGCCATTAAAAAACCCGTGAGTCTCGTCCAGATGCGCCCCACGCACGCTCAAATCCCACGCGTAGACCTCGTATGTGACGCTCAGCGCACGGGCAGCAGCGGGCAACGGTGCGCACTGCCATGTAGCTTTGTCTATTTTGGTGATCAATACGGGTCTGCCATCGGCCACGGCCCTGATCGCGACAATATGTCGCGCGAATTCACGGATTAGGTAACTGCCTGGGATCCAGGTGGGCAACATAAATTTCTGGCCCTCGCGTTCCGGGCGCAGCACGGTCACCGTGACTTCAAAAGTATGTGCCGCCAGATTTTTGGGCGTAATGGTGTAGCGAATGGGGATTTGTAACGGAGGGGTCGTTGAGGTCACGCGGCTTGAATCCTTTACGATTTCGATATGCCTGCTGCAAACAGGTTGTCGGCCAATATCGACAAACTGCGCCTACAATTTAGCGAAGCTCATTATTATAAGCATCGCTTTCGATTATGATTGTGAGTTGCATGCTGTTCAAAATATTGTAGACACTTAATAGTCGTCCATTAGTCATTTATCGCAGTCGTTTGAAAGGGAAGAAATGGTTTCCATCACATTAGGCAACACGGTCCGACGATCCAGATCAGCATTCGGTGCGGCGGTGCTCTCGGCACTATTTGTTATTGCTTGCGGGTTGGTCGTCAGCGCTGCTGCGGGCGCTAAAACGCTCCGCTGGTCTAGCGCGGGTGATATTGCGACGCACGATCCGCACGCCCAGAATGAGTCGTTCAATAACCAGTTCAATGGCCAGATTTACGAGCAGCTGTTAGCACGGGATAAAACCATGAAGCTGATCGGCAATCTTGCCACTGATTGGAAGCAGACATCGCCCACCACTTGGGTATTCAATCTGCGCAAGGGCGTCAAATGGCATGATGGCTCTAAATTTAATGCTGACGATGTCGTGTTTTCAATCCTTCGCACACAGGCTGACACCTCGCAGATGAAGGTTTACGGCAACGCGCTCGGCAAACCAAAGAAAATTGATGAATTTACGGTCGAGCTCACAACGCCGATCCCAAATCCTGTGCTGCCAGACATGGTGGGCAGCGGCAATATCTACATCATGTCGAAAGCGTGGAGCGAAAAAAATAAAGTTGAGAAGCCACAGGATTTCAAAAACAACCAGGAAACGTTCGCCGTGCGCAACGCGATGGGCACCGGCCCTTACATGCTGGTATCGCGCGAGCCGGACGTCAAGACGGTACTGAAGAGGAACCCGAATTGGTGGGGCAAATACGAAGGCAATGTCGATGAAGTCGTCTATCGGCCGATAAAATCGGACAGCACCCGAATCGCGGCACTGCTCTCGGGCGAAATTGATTTCGTGCTGGATGTCCCCGCCCAAGACCTCGCGCGGTTGAAACAGGAGCGCAAATTGACCGTGTTCGAAGGCCGTGAAAATCGGATTATTTTCATCGGCATGGATCAGGCACGTGATCAATTGCTTTACTCGGATGTAAAAGGAAAAAATCCGTTCAAGGACAAGCGTGTACGTATGGCGCTTTATCAGACCACCGATGTTGAGGCCTTGAAGCGCACGGTCATGCGCGGACTTTCTGTGCCGACGGCGATTAATTTACCGGCACCCAAAGCCGCTGGTATTCCTGATTCGATGGATAAACGCCATCCGATGATTTCGACAGAAGCCGCAAAAAAGTTACTGGCAGAGGCAGGCTACCCGAACGGCTTTACGGTGACCCTGGATTGTCCCAACGATCGTTATGTCAATGATGAACGCATTTGTGTAGCGCTGGCCGGGATGTGGTCGAAAATCGGTGTCAATATCAAAGTGGCGGCCATACCCAAAGCTAATTTTTTTCCCAAAGTGCAAAAGCTCGATACCAGCATGTATATGTTGGGCTGGGGCGGGGCCACGACGGACGCAATGTTTACACTGAAGCCGGTGATCCATAGTCGCAACGACAAAGGCGCGGGCGAATACAACTGGGGCAATTACAAGATTCCCGCGTTGGATGAGCTGATCGAAAATGCCGAAGGTGAGACCGATGCGAAGAAGCGCCAGGAGATGATCAACAAGGCAATGCAAATTCATCACGATGAGGTGCTGCATATTCCGCTGCATTTGCAGGTGATTCCATGGGCGGCACAAGCGGGCGTGAGCGTGGTGCATCGCCCGGATAATTGGCTGGAAGTCGCTTGGGTCAAAATGAAGTAATCGGGCCGATTGACAAAAAAAGGGCCAGCAGTGCTGGCCCTTTTCGTTTCTGCTGCGCTACCCCTCGTTGCTAGGTCAGCATGCTGTGGCTAAACCAAATCCATCCGCCTGCAATTAGCCAGTAGCGAAGCAATTTGCCGATCGCCATCAATACCAGACATCCCCATAGGTTGTAGCGCAGCCAGCCCGCGGCCACACAAAGCGCATCGCCCACCAGCGGAAGCCAGCTCAGCAATAGCGCCCATTGCCCGTATTTTTTGAGCCACGCCATAGCGCGCACCTGTGCACCCTGTTCGGCGTTCTCCAATATCCGATTCGGGATGAAGCGACCCAACGCATACGAGGTCATGCCACCGAATGTATTGCCGAGGGTTGCGACCGCGATGGCCTGCCAATAAAGTCCAGGATATTTGGTTAGTAAGCCAACCAACACCACTTCTGAGCTGCCGGGCAAGATCGTGGCTGAGACGAATGCCGATGCAAATAGCCCCCACAATCCCGCGGCAGCTGAAAATTCAAACACGGATATAGAGGAGCAAAAATGGCAACCAGAAAGCCGACGATAAATTACTAACCCGCAATGCTCGCATCGGTCGTCAGCACCGTGCTCGCTGACAACTCGGCGCGGGTGCGCAATTCAGCGTAATAAGGGGTGAAGTCGGGCGCGGTGGCATCGAATAATTCTTTGAAATTTTTGATGACGAAATAGGTTTCCTGAAACGTATCAATTTTGTATTTTGATTGCATCACCCGCAACAAATCAAAGCGAATACGGTTGGGCTTTTTGCTTTCGACGCAATAGGGTAGCTCGCCGCCCGATGACAATATTCCCGCGCCATAAGTGCGTAATCCGTGGGGCGTTTCGATCAAGCCAAATTCGACTGTGTACCAATATAAGCGCGCCAGATAATTGAGTGCATTTAGTCCTTTCGCCTTCACGCCGCCCTTGCCATAGGCTTCAAGATAATCCGCAAATGTCTTGTTGAACAAGAGCGGCACGTGGCCGAAGAAATCATGAAAAATATCGGGTTCCACAATGTAATCAAATTCGTCAGGATTGCGTAACCAGACGGTAACCGGGAAACGACGGTTCGCCAGATGATTAAAAAACACATCATCAGGCAGCAGGCCCGGCACCGCCACGATCTGCCACCCGGTGGCTGCGCCTAGTTTGGCGTTTATTTCGTAAAATTTTGGAATGCCAGTGCTGAAATTAAGCGTTGCCAGCGAGGCTAAAAACTCGTCGCAGGCATAGCGTGGCAACAGTGCGGATTGGCGCGCATACAGGCGCTTCCACAGCGCATGTTCCGCCGCTGAATAGCCGTGCCAATCTTGATCGACGGTGTAGTCTTCGCGAATATTTTCATAGTTGCCGCGCAGCGCATGGTCAGTTTGTCCAGCCATTTTCTAGGCCTCGAGCTTCACAAGTTTTTGCTTGATGGCGCCAAAAATTGTCTCGCCATGATGGTCAAACATATCAATTGAAATCGACTCGCCAAACCTCAGGAAATCAGTTTTCGCGGCGCCCAATTCCACTTGCTCGACGAGACGCTTTTCCATAATGCACGCATAGCCGGTGGCCAGATCTTGATTCGATATCGTGCCTGAGCCAATCAGCGTGCCCGCTTTCAGTTCACGCGTCTTGGCGGCATGTGCGATGAGTTCAAACAGCGAGAATGTCATATCATCGGCGGCATTGGGATTGCCAAACCATTGGTCGCGGACATGGCATACCAAACGATAATCGAGTTTGCCCGCACCTTTTTTATCGTTCCAGGCGCCGCCCAATTCATCAGGTGTCACCGCGACCGGCGACAGCGCGTTAAGCCCCTTGCTGTTGACGAAGCCAAAGCCCTTCGCGAGTTCAGGCGGGATCAGCTTGCGAAATGAAATATCGTTGATCAGCACGACGAGGCGCACAGCTTCTGACGCCTCGGCTGGCGTGGCACCCATCCTGACATCACCCGTAATCACGCCGACTTCACCCTCCAGATCGACGCCCCAATCCTCACTGCCGACGACGATATCATCGCGAGCGCCGAGCATTGAATCGCCGCCACCCTGGTACATCAGCGGCTCGTTATAAAAACTCTCCGGTACTTTGTCGTTGCGGGCACGGCGGACGCGCTCGACATGCGATAAGTAGGCAGAACCATCCAGCCACTGGTGGGTACGCGGCAGGGGTGCCGCGATTTTGCCTTGGTCAAGCGCCGCCTGAAAGTCAAACTCCGGTCGCTCGTTGCCGCATTGCAGACCTTCGTAAGCATCTACCAGTGCGCGCTCAAGTTGATGCCAATTCTCCAGCGCATATTGCATGGATGACGCGATATCACTGACCTCAGAGTAACGTTTTAAATCGCTGCTGACGATGATCAGTGAGCCATCACGGCTGGTGGATTTGAGAGAGGCGAGTTTCATGGGTTTTTTCCTGTCGCAATAGTGGCGCTTTCGAATCCGCCCCAGGCCGCGTCATAGTCAGCTTGAAGTTCAAGTGCCGCCATTGCAAATTTTGTGGTCTCAAAGGCGTAGCGGCTTTCAAACATGAACGCTAACGTATTTGCGAGATAGTGAGGCTTTAGCTCAACAGCGATGGCTTTTTCGAAGGTCGCATTATCCGGACCATGGGCTGAAAAACTATTGTGCAGCGAACCGCCACCAGGCAGAAATCCTTCCGCCTTTGCATCATACGCGCCGTGAATCAATCCCATGTATTCGCTCATGATGTTGCGATGAAACCACGGTGGGCGAAAAGTATTTTCAGCCACCATCCAGCGTGGCGGGAAGATGACGAAATCAACATTGGCGGCGCCCGGTGTTTCTGACGGCGAAGTGAGCACAGTAAAAATGGAGGGGTCAGGATGATCAAAACTAACCGTGTTTATCGTACTGAATCTGGCGAGATCATATTTATACGGCGTGTAATTGCCATGCCATGCGACTACATTCAGCGGTGAGCCTTTAATGTCACAAGCCCACATATTGCCGTGGAACTTGGCGATGATGGTAGTGGTGTCGGTGATTTCTTCAAACCAGGCAACGGGCGCCAGAAAATCTCTTGCATTCGCCAGGCCATTGGCGCCAATCGGGCCGAGCTCGGGCAATCGCAACGGGGCTCCGTAGTTTTCGCAAATATAGCCGCGCACTAAGTTTTCAGCTTCGGCGATTTCCACGCGAAATTTGATGCCGCGCGGGATCACCGCGATTTCACCCGGCGAGACTTGCAGAATGCCAAACTCGGTTTTGAGTTGTAGCGTGCCCTGCTGCGGTACGATCAGCATTTCGCCATCGGCATTATAAAAGCAGTTTTTCATCGACTGGTTGGCGACATAGAGATGTATCGCTACACCACGCTGCAAGCGCGCATCGCCATTGGTGGCGATCGTCATCAGGCCGTCGATGAAATCGGTTGGTTGGGCGGGAATCTTAAACGGATTCCAGCGCAACCGATTGGGTGGTGTTGTCACTTCCGCGCAAGGTGCGGTGCGGATCAGCTTGTTCTCAATTTTTTGATACGGCGAATGCGCGGCCGATGGTCGCAGGCGATATTGCCAGGAGCGCAAATTTTCGTGACGCGGCACCGTAAATGCGCTGCCTGAAACCTGCTCGGCATATAAGCCGTGTGGTGCGCGTTGCGGCGAATTTTGTCCGTGTGGCAGAGCGTCGGGAACCGCTTCTGTTGCAAACTCATTGCCGAAACCAGACTGATATTTCAGAGCAGTATTTTTCATAATTAATTTAAGCTAAAGTCTAGCAATGGAGCGGATTTCAAAGCATTTTTGCTTAAAGAGACGCTCCAGTGCTTGGGTTTATTAAATTACACCGCGCGCTATTTGATCCGCTTCAATCGCCTCGAACAAGGCCTTGAAATTGCCTTCGCCAAAGCCGTCATTGCCTTTACGTTGAATCACCTCGAAAAATATCGGTCCGATCACGGTGTCCGTAAAAATTTGCAGCAATTTATCCTCATTTGATTCTTTGTCCAATCCTTCGCCGTCGATCAAAATTTTATTTTTCTGCAGCCGTGCCAGATCCTCGCCGTGATTAACCACGCGTCTATCGACCAGTGAATAATAGGCGTCCGGTGTATCCAGAAATTTCACGCCAGTGGCACGCAGCGCTTCGATGGTCGCATAAATATCCGCACAGGCGAGCGCAATGTGCTGGATGCCCTCGCCGTTATAGGCATCGAGATATTCCTGGATTTGCGATTTTTTATCCGACGGCTCGTTAATCGGGATACGAATTTTTCCGCATGGGCTGGTCAGCGCGCGTGAGGTCAATCCGGTTTTCTTCCCTTTTATGTCGAAGTAGCGAATCTCACGGAAATTAAACAGTTTTTGATAAAACTCTGCCCACGTATCCATGCGGCCGATGTAAACATTGTGCGTCAGATGATCAACGTACTGCAGGCCCACGCCTTTTGGATTCTGGTCGGCGCCCTCAATGGGCTGGAAATCAACATCATAAATGGTGCGCGGCCCGTAACGATCAATCAAATACAGGAGTGAACCGCCAATACCCTGAATGGCTGGAATGTTTAATTCCATTGGCCCAACCGGCCCGTCATAAGCTTTTGCGCCCAAGGCGAGGGCGCGTTTAAACGCAGTTGCGGCATCTTTTACGCGAATCCCGAATGCGCAGGCGGAAGGTCCGTGTACGCGGGCGAACGATTGCGCAAAACTGTCTTTTTCTGCGTTGACGAGGAAATTGATGTCGCCTTGCTTGTAAAGCGTTACATCTTTGGAGCGATGCTTCGCGACGGCTACAAAACCCATGCTTTCAAACAATCGGCCCAGCGCTTTGACGTCTGGTGCGGTGTATTCTACAAACTCAAAGCCATCGGTACCCATGGGGTTGGCCAACGGGTTGTCGATAACGTTGTCGCCTGCATTCTTTGTCTGTTCAGTTGCCGCGTTATTTGCAATATCCATTTTTACTCCTGCGTGAAGTCAGCGCTATTGGTCAAGCATCCCCAGGCCATATTTTCAGCCGGAACACGAAACAAAAACTCAGATTAGATGTCATAGTGTCTAGCTGCATAATTGCTAGGCCAGCAGCGTTGCGTTGTGAGCAGCAACTAGGCAGCAATTTTTGTCAGAGGTATGGGCAAATCGCTTGTAACAACGTTCAAGCAAGATTATCCAAGCACGCTAGAATGTTTGGAAAGCGTGAGAGCCGCGCCGTTTGACGACGACCCACAGGTCGCACCGAAAATGGCTGCGTTGATTGATGTGCGTTATTGGGTGGAGGTGTGACATGAACCAGAGTTTACTTAAATTCGGCAAGTTATGTTCATTGGATAGGGTCAAGTGGTCCGCGAACCTGACAATCACGGCTGCGGCGATATTGCTGACCGGTTGTGCGTCGATGAATAGCGGGCCAGAGTCGCCGCCGCTATCGCTGGATCAGATTGTTGAGCTGGCGAAAGCCGGTAAAGATGCGCCCACCATCATTAATGAAATCAAAGTTACGCGAACCACCTATGATGTTGCCGCAAGTCAGTATGCGAAATTATCGCGAGATGGCGTGCCTGATGCGGTGCTTGATTTTATGCAGCAAGGCCAACTAAAAATGGCTGAAAGAGAAGGTCGTCGCGAAGCGCGTGAAGATTTATGGCTTTATGGCCGGGGATTTGGCTACGGGTTTGGTTATGGCTACGGCGGCGTGTGGGCACCAAGGCCTTATGTGGTTTATGTAAGCGGCAGAGCTTATTCAAAAACGTACTAGCCAGGTAAGCGGCCATATGCAATAAAGGCGCGACCCTTCTCAGGGTCCGCGCTTCTTCCCGCGCCGCGAGTACGCACGGTTTGGGGAACAACAAATTCGCTTTTCCCAGCGATGCTTTGACTGATGGCGCCGGAATCTAATGATGTTTGGGCGCTATATTGGCAAACAAGTCGAACTAAAAAACGCACGCGCGTTGCAATATTTGAGCCTCTTGCTTAATTCAGACCACGCCAGCGCATCAGCCAGTATGATGGCCACGTGGGTGGCTTTGCTTTGGGTGCCGTCTTTAATCTGATGGCGACAACTGGTGCCATCGGCAATAATCATGGTTTGTGCGCCGGCTTGGCGTACTAAAAATTCCTCAAACAGAAACGCGTTGGTGGCGAGTTGTTCCGCCTCGGAGCCTGGAAACATCGCCATAGATTTACCGCGTAGCGTGAGTAAATACAAGGGCTCCAGGCAGACTATCGTAATCCTATGTTTCACCGAGGGCATCTGGGCATCCATCGTGGGTCGCGCGTCGGCTTTGGCCTGATCGACCATGCTGGTGTACAGAAAAGTGCGACCGCAGCAGAGCAGGCGTGATTGGTCAGGGTCGGCGGGGATATGTGCGGTGTGGCCTGCGGCGCTCAAAAATTCGGTGTGCGGCGCCCCGATTTTCCGGTTCGAAATAGTTGTTGAAAGTGTCCGCCAAAAGCACCACTTCGAGCACCGCTTCGAGCGTCACTTCGCAGCGTTCGCGCTGGTTGCTTTTGCCGATAGCAGATATCTGCGCGGTAAAAAGTTGTCAGGCCCACCGCAGTAGCGTGGGCTTCGCGGAAAACCCAGGTATCTGCTTGCTGACCCATGCAGCAACAGAGATAACCTCGCGTAGTTTCAATATCTACGGGGTTGTCGAGGCCATTGGCGCGTAGCGTGTCAAGTAGGCCACCAACTTGTCCTGCCTCCTGTAGCGGTGCGCCCTTTTATAGGGACGCAAAAATTCAATCTTCATTTTTCCCATATCCACGTTAGTGGGACATTCTCGCTTGCGACCTTTGCAGGAAACGCATAAAGCCAGTATGGATACCTGGGGCACAAATTTCAGATGCTTAACCGGTGGATGCATATCAATACTAGATCTATGTTTTTGGAGGATGCTAAGGGATAATCCGCCTGAAAAAGCAATAACAGTATCAAGAATGTTGCTAATTTTGAACAAAAGCTGGGGCAAAGTTGTAGAACAATACTGGAGTACATTTAAGTTAAATCAATATCAATGAAATAAACGCGATAGCGGTGCAAGATTCAAAGCCGAGCCACCCACAAGGTAAATCGTCATACAGGTCTGCAGCAGCTTGCGTGCTTTGCCTAATCGGGCCCTTAATTAAAATATCAGTTTTATTTCAATTCCGCTAACCACCTAAATTTCTCTCAGGAGTGAACGATGAACCCAGCAACGCACCCAAGCCAACGAGCCGCCGGCAGACATTTTTTGCAGATTCCAGGCCCTTCGGCTGTGCCAGACAGAATTTTGCGCGCAATCGATCAACAAGTCATTGACCACCGTGGCCCGGAATTTAGCGCGCTGGGTCTGGAAGTATTGGCGGGCGTGAAAGCTATTTTCCAAACGGTGCATCCGGTCATTATCTATCCATCCTCGGGCACGGGTGCCTGGGAGGCGGCGTTGGTGAATACCCTCAATGCGGGCGATGCAGTATTGATGGTTGAGACCGGCCATTTTGCGGCGCTGTGGCAAAAAATGGCCGTCAAGCTTGGCTTGAAGCCGGAATTTCTGGGCGGCGATTGGAGCCGTGGTATCAGCGCAGCGGAAATTGAAGCACGCCTCAATGCGGATACGCAACACGTGATCAAAGCAGTCTGTGTCGTGCATAACGAAACCTCGTCGGGCGTGACCTCCAACATTGCCGCGGTGCGCCGTGCGATGGATTCGGCAAAGCATCCGGCATTGTTGATGGTCGATACAATTTCGTCGCTTGGTTCAATCGAATACCGGCATGACACCTGGGCTGTCGATGTCACTATTGGCGGCTCGCAAAAAGGCATGATGTTGCCGCCTGGCCTAAGTTTTAACGCAATCTCGCCCAAAGCATTGGCCGCAAGTAAAACCGCGACATTGCCGCGCGCTTATTGGGCATGGGATGACATGCTTGAAACCAATAAGACCGGTTTTTTCCCCTACACGCCCGCGACTAATTTGCTTTATGGACTGCGCGAAGCCATCAAAATGTTAAACGAGGAAGGTTTGCATAATGTTTTCGCGCGGCATGACCGCCATGCGGAAGCGACCCGCCGTGCCGTGCGTGCATGGGGCCTCGAAATTTTATGTGCAAACCCGGATGAATATTCATCAGTGGTCACGGCAGTGGTATTGCCCGCTGGCCACGATGCTGATCGGCTTCGGGAGATTATTCTCAATAATTTCAATATGTCGCTAGGAATGGGTCTCGCGAAATTAAAGGGCAAGGTTTTCCGTATTGGCCATCTTGGCGACTTCAATGATCTCACCCTGATGGCGGCGCTTGCAGGTGTCGAAATGGGGCTTGAACTGGCTGGTGTGCCGCACAAAAAAGGTGGCGTTGACGCCGCCATGCAGTATTTGGCTGAGTGCGCCAAATCGGCTGCTTCTCATGCTGAGCCTGCCAAAAAAGCGGCTTGATAGTAAGGTGAATTTGGTATCGTAAGTTCGCATAGTAATTTTTTAACATGCCGCCGCAGAGCGGCTGGCGGACTTTCCCAAGTTCACATTTTCAAAAACGATAGGCGGAATGTAGTAAATTTATTTCGCCTGTATTGCCCGGTTTGCCCATACCGCTTTCCGAGCAATCGCCTCATTTGCAAACCGGCAGCCGTCATTTTGGCTGCATTGACGCTACCGTTTGCATCACTGTCCAGCTAGGCGCTCGGTCAGGTGGCCGCCCTAACGTGATTTAACAAGATTGCGCTGGAGTAAACGGTTCCCGGCAGGTGGTGGACCAGACGCTCTCGCGCGTCCGATGATTGCAAAGGCCGCCACGGCGCTCGGCCAAACCATGATTATCGAAAACATGCGCGGCCCAGCGGGCACCTTGAGAGCGACCGCTGCGCCCCCCGCCGGACAAGATAGCAACACTTTTCCTCGTTGCCATTCACCACACCATAGCGGCATCGCTCTACGCGAATAAACCCCACAAGCGGGAACAGAATTTTGTGCCGATTACGGTGTTCGCGTATGCGTCGCACGCCGTCGTGCTGCATCACAGTTCGGCTTTGAGACCGTGGACGACCTAAAGAAATACGCCAAAGCCAATCCTGGCAAATTGAATTTTGGCTCGGCCGGCAACATCAAGGCATTACGCGACCCGGAGACCCTGAAAATTTGGTTATTGCAGGGTGCAACCGTGAGTGCGCAGAGCCCGAAAGAATTTGTGACTTTCATCAGCAGCGAAATTACCAAATGGGCCAAAGTGGTTAAAGACGCAAATATTAAAATCGATAATTAAGCATGAAGTAAAACCGGATGGTATGAATTCAACGTGCATTCGCCGAATATCTGAACTCAAAAATAAACGCCGCGCCACAGACAAAAATAAGTTTGTGGCGCGGCGTTTATTTTGATAGATCAAGCATTAGCAGGGTTCTTCAGCTTAATTGCTTCCACAGGACCCGCCACTGCAGGCGTTTCAATATGATGAAACATCCGTGCATAACGCGTCCGTCTTTGCCAATAATCGCTAATTCTACGATTTCAGACCCGGTGTGGTTGGTCGCGCTGAGGCTCAACATATAGCCGCCGAGCTCTACTTTACGCATACTTTCCAGCGCGGTGACGATGCCCTCGCGGGTCGGCTTGTTGCCTGCGCGTTTGATGGCTTCAACCATGACGCGTGCGTTGATGTAACCCTCCATTGCCAAATAGGTTAGCGGCAATTTGTATTCGGCTGCGCGCTTTTGGAAATCGTTGGCGATGGCGGTGGCAACCGAATCCGGAGACGGAAATACCTGTGTGACAATCATGTCACGTGCGACCTCGCCGAGTTCTTTGACATACGCGTTCGAACTGGTGTTGGACAGCGACAAAAATCGTCCGCTGTAGCCTGCCACGCGTAACGCCTTGATCAACGTTGCACAAGCTTTCGGCACACAAATACCAATGACTGCATCCGGCCTCGCGGCAAGAACTTTTACAACGACTTCATCCACTTTAAAATCGCCGCGTGGAATGGTCGTCGCGACGGCGGCGTCAAGTTTGACCATCCTCATGCCTTCTTTAAAGCCTTCAAACGTATCTTACCCAAACGCATCATCGGTATAAACCGTGGTAATTCTGGACGCACCCTGTGCAACCAGCTGGCCAATCGCGCGTTCGACTTCCAACCGGTACGGCGGGCGCAAATTAAAAAAGTAGCGCTTTGCCGGCGTGTGCAACGCAACCGAGCCGCCGACGTAGCCCAACACCGGCACCTTGTTGTCGGTGGCCACCGGGATTATCGCTTCGGCATTTGCCGTGCCTCTGCCCAGCATAATGGCCAGCACGCCTTTGTTGACGGCCAGTTCGGTCGCATTGGTCACGGTGATTTTGGGATCGTATTTATCGTCTAGGCTTACTAATGTGATTTGGCGGCCACCGATGCCGCCGGCTTTGTTGATCTTGTCAAAATAGGCTTTGGCTGGGTCGGTCGTCTCCTTCACGCCCGCCGCCTGCACGCCGGAAAAATCAGCGGTCTGGCCCACCGGGATTTCAGTTTTGCTCACACCCTGCGCCAGCGCTCCGGTGATGTGCGCGCTGACCGAACACGCTGCAAAGATCACGAGTGAGAGCGAAAGCAGGGAGGTTTTCCCCGTGCGGTTGAATGTGCTGTTCAATAAGCGGCTAATTGTACAAAGTTGAGGTTTTATTTGTTTCTCCAGGCATTAAATAAATATTTTTTCTTTAAACCACAACGACTAAGCATTTAACTATGGCGATGTGACGTTTTGCCTGAATTGCCCAATTCTGATGTGGCGTTTTGTCAAAAACTTTTGAGTCATGCATCAAAGTCGCCCTAGTCCACTAGAATATGGGCAGATTTACAAAAAACCAAAATCAGAAAGAGGCAAACATGGGTGCTGCATGCTGAACATTGTCCAGGCTGTTGACCGCGTGGTGCCGGAGCGCTATTGGGCGTGGGCGAGTTGCATCATTCTTGCTGCAATCGGTTTCGCGTTGATGCTGGTGCATCCTTGGTGGCTGTGGCCTGCGCTGGCGTTTGCCTTGTTGAGCGCGGTGGGCATCATTGATTACTCACAAACGCGTCAGGCGATTCGTCGCAATTACCCGGTGATCGCGCATTTCAGGTTTATCTTTGAATTTATTCGCCCGGAAATTCGTCAGTATTTTATTGAGGCCGATACCGAAGAGCTGCCGTTTTCCCGTGCTCAACGTTCAATTGTTTATCAGCGCGCAAAACACGAAAGCGACAAGCGACCGTTTGGTACGCAGTTGAATGTCTACGAAAGCGGCTACGAATGGATGAATCATTCGATCGCACCGGTTGACATCAAAAGCCATGATTTCAGGCTGACCATCGGTGGGCCGGATTGTTTGCTGCCGTATTCAGCCAGCGTGTTCAATATTTCGGCGATGAGTTTCGGTGCGCTTTCAGCTAATGCCATCATGGCGCTGAATGAAGGCGCGGCGCAGGGCAATTTTTTTCACGATACCGGCGAAGGCTCGATATCGCAGTATCACTTGCGACAAACAACAGGGGCCAACGCGGGCTCGGGCGGTGGCGCGATTGTTTGGGAGCTGGGCTCAGGCTATTTCGGCTGCCGCGCGCCAGACGGCGGCTTTGATGCGGCCAAATTCGCCGAAAATGCGAACAGCGAACAGGTCAAAATGATTGAGATCAAGCTGTCGCAAGGGGCCAAACCCGGGCATGGCGGGGTATTGCCGGGTGCAAAAGTGACCATGGAAATTGCCGCCGCGCGCGGCGTGCGCATGGGCGAAGACTGCGTGTCTCCGGCTAAACATTCCGCGTTCTCCACGCCGCTGGAATTGCTCGGCTTTGTTAAAAAATTGCGCGAATTATCCGGTGGTAAGCCGGTCGGCATCAAGCTGGCGATTGGCCATCCGTGGGAGCTGTTTGCGATCGTGAAAGCGATGCTGCAAACCAATATCACGCCCGATTTTATTGTCGTCGATGGTGGCGAAGGCGGGACCGGCGCAGCGCCGCTGGAATTCACCGATCACGTCGGCGCACCGCTGCGCGAAGGCCTGATGCTGGTACACAACACGCTGGTGGGGGTGGGCTTGCGCGATCGCATCAAGATCGGTGCATCCGGCAAAATCGTCACTGCATTCGATATTGCCCGCATCATCGCCATGGGCGCGGATTTTTGCAATGCCGCCCGTGGATTCATGTTTGCGCTGGGCTGCCTGCAAGCGCAGACCTGTCACACCGGAAACTGCCCGACGGGGGTGACCACGCAAGACCCCAGGCGCATGCGCGCACTGGTGGTGCCAGACAAAGCCGAGCGTGTATTCCAGTTTCACAAAAATACCCTGGTCGCGCTGAAAGAATTGCTCGCCGCGGCGGGCTTGCATCACCCCAATGAGCTTGGGCCGGAACACATTATCCGCCGGGTTTCGGCCACTGAAGTTCGTTCAATTGCTGCGCTGCACACCTGGGTGCCTCATGGCGAGCTACTCAGCAGCGTGCCATCGCATCCCGTATTCAAGGTGTTTTGGGAAGTATCGCGCGCCGATACGTTTGCCGCGCCGCCAAATGTGTTGAACTCGTTGGGGTCGAAGGAGCGGTAATAATCATGCGATCTAAAATGGGCGCCAGGTGACGTGGCGCACGTGTGGTGTGGGCCAGTTGCGAAACACGCAGATCGTGGCCAGGGCTTCTACGAGTCACTCGCGCCGGGTGTCAAGCCGCGCTTTGCTAGCGTGCTGACGGCGACGCATGGGCCTGGGACTTTGGCTCATCGCGCATTTTGCCTAGCAGGTTGAGATCAATCGCAAGACCAATCAATGCGTATGCCGGCCACCTATCGTCGCAACAAAGCCTGCCCCCACAATCATTGCGCCGCCGATCCAGTCTTGCGTTCTGGTCACTTCGTTGGCGAGATAGTGGGCCGCAATCGCGGCGACAATGAGTTCAAACAAGAGGATAACCGCCGCGCGGTTGGCGCTGACTTTGGCAAGGCCGTATTGCAAGGTCACGCTGGTGATCAGCAGGACGATGCCGATGATGCCAATCAATAACGCGTGCGGTTCGGCGCTGGGCAGCCATGCCGCGGCGACGGGGATTTTCCAGAGCGCCACGGTGAGTGCGACCAGTGCCACGCCAATCGCCCCGGCCAGCGATTTGGCTTCAGGCGAGGCGTTGGTGGTGCGCTTGACCAGCACGTTTGAGAGCGCAAATGCAAACCCTGCCGCCAGGCCCAGCCATTCATAGGCATTTCGCGGCGCGGGCAGGCCAAGCTCGGGACGCCACAACATGACGAACGCGCCGGTCATCGCGATGGCCATGGTGGCATAGCCCGCCCCGGTTAATTTCTCTTTCAACATCCACCGCGCGAGTGGCACCGTCCACAGCGGTGCCAAATAAAACAGCAGGACGATGCGGACCACCTCGGCTTCCATGACGGCGACCAGATAGCACACGTTGGTCAGGCCCATCGCCAGGCCAATGGCAATCATCCATTTCAGATTGGGCAAAAATTCTTCCCACGCGCGGTGGAATACGACCGCACCCACGGCCACCGTTACCGCGTAGCATAAAAAAGTGGCCACCGGCGCTGCGAGCCCGCCCGCTTGCATGAGGCGAAACGGATACCAGAGGATGCCCCATGAGGTCGCGCCGACAAGCAATGCGAATATGGGAATGAGCGCCGGGCGCGTACTGACACGTGATGTTGAGTTTGGAATCAAGGCGGGAACCTTATAATGATATTTTTGGTTAGCCTCTACCGGCACCCTCATTTTAACAACCTCATTCGCGATGTCTACTAGCGCACCACTCATATTTACCGGCGAACGATTTCTACCCAGCGAGGCGGGTGAAATGTGGGCGGAGCACTGGCATCGCTATCATGCCATTCAGCGTCTGGCGGCGGATAAACGGGTGCTGGATGTGGCTTGCGGCGAAGGCTATGGCAGCGCGCTTCTGTCGCGCTTTGCTACCGAAGTGAGCGGTGTTGATATTTCGAGCGAGGCGATCGCGCATGCGACCCATGCATATTCAAAACAGACAAATCTTAAATTTTTTGCAGCAAGTTGCACCAATCTGCCGTTCGCAGATAATTCATTTGAGGTGGTGGTGTCGTTTGAAACCATTGAGCATATCGTCGAACATGTTGCGTTTCTAAATGAAATCAAACGCGTATTGACGCCTGATGGCTTGCTGATTATTTCGTCGCCAAATAAAGCCGAGTATTCGGATGCGCGTCATTTTGCAAACGAGTTTCATGTAAAGGAGCTGTATCGCGACGAGCTGGCGATGCTGATTTCAACGCGCTTTCCGTATGTGCGCTGGCACCTTCAGCGCAATGGTTTTTATTCGCTGATTACGCCTGAACATGACGCAGGGGCGCGATCAAACGCTAGCATTGGCGTGCTTCAAGGAGCATTATTGCCTGAGGATGCGCATGTAATAACGGTCTCAAAAAAAGCACCTCAAACCCACGCCGTATCGCTTCCAGCGCTATATTTTTTAGTGTTGGCCAGCGCGGATCCGGCCACGCTTGAACATGCCGTAATCGGCACTTCAGTGTTTGGCGACGTTGAGGAATTTGCGATGAACGACTACAAAAAAATTTACCGCGATCTGGTGTCGCTATCCGCAAAACATCAGGCTTTGCACGATGAAATTGCAATCCTAAATGCGCAAAATGCGCGGCTTAACCAACAACTTTCCGCCATGCAAAATGCCGCGCCAAACGGCGCAAAAATCGGCGTGCAAAATACCGTACAAGCGCCCCCATCAACCCAATTGATGAAACCTGATTCATGGTTTACGCGACTGATCAGAAATCTCACCACCTAATTTGCGCTGCTTGCTTTTCATCCCTAAATCGCTGACTAACTTCCGACAATAAAGTAAATATGAACCTCCAACAATTGCAAACCACCATTGAATCTCTTTGGGAAATCCGTGCCGATTTAAATCCGCTCACCCACAAAACCAATAGCGCCGTCGAGGCCGTACAGCACGCGATTGACAAGCTGGACGCGGGTGAGCTGCGCGTGGCTGAAAAAATAAACGGCGAATGGGTCACGCACCAATGGTTGAAGAAAGCGGTACTGCTGTCGTTCCGGTTGAGCGATAACGCGATCATGGGCGCTGAAAATGCCGCGGCAATATCCAGCGGATTTCCGCGATTTTTTGATAAGGTGCCGACCAAATTCTCCAATTTTACCGACGCGGATTTCAAGGCGGGTGGCTATCGTGTAGTGCCGCCGGCCGTGGCGCGGCGCGGCGCGTTTATTGCAAAAAATGTGGTGCTGATGCCATCGTATGTCAACATCGGCGCGTATGTGGACGAGGGCGCCATGGTCGACACGTGGGCGACGGTCGGCTCGTGTGCGCAGATCGGAAAAAATGTCCATTTGAGCGGCGGCGTGGGCATCGGCGGCGTGCTTGAGCCGTTGCAAGCGAACCCGACCATTATTGAAGATAATTGCTTCGTCGGCGCCCGCTCTGAGGTCGTCGAGGGTGTAATTGTCGGCGAAGGTTCGGTGATTTCGATGGGTGTTTTTATTGGCCAGTCAACAAAAATATACAACCGCGCCACCGGTGAAGTAAGCTATGGAAAAGTGCCGCCTTATTCGGTGGTGGTGTCGGGCAGCCTGCCGTCGCCGGATGGAAAGTACAGTTTGTATTGCGCCGTGATCGTCAAACAGGTCGACGCACAAACGCGATCTAAGACCAGCATCAATGAATTACTCCGGGCGTAATTTTCAGCTTGATTGTTGACACCATAAAATCAGTCAAACATTAATTTCAGGGGAACCAACATGGCAGATGAGTCATTGGCGCAAGCCGCACAGAGCGAAGCGGCCTCGGCTGCGCCGAGTTTTGAGGTGCCTGAAAAGCTGATGCTTCGGCTGTTCCGCCTGATGGCCGAAAAATCTGCATCGGATGTTTTTATTTCAGCCGGCACCACGCTGCACATTAAAATCGACGGACTGGCCGCGCCCATCAACGCACAGATCATGACGCCGCCCGCGATCAAAACACTGGTGTATGACATTCTCACGCCTGAGCAAATTAAAACCTTTGAGACCGAGAAAGAACTCAATTGCTCCATCGCGATGCAGGGCATTGGCAGCTTCCGGGTGAACGTGTTCTGGCAGCGCGGCTCGATTGCCTGCGTCGTGCGCTTTATTCGTCTGGATATTCCGACCATGCAGGAACTCCAGCTGCCGAATGTGCTGTCGCAGGTAATTATGGAAAAACGTGGCCTGGTGCTGGTGGTCGGTGCCACCGGCTCCGGCAAATCAACATCGCTCGCGTCGATGATCGATTACCGCAATCAAAAAGTAGCCGGGCATATTCTGACGTTTGAAGACCCGATTGAGTATTTGTTCAAAAGCAAAAAATCGATCATCAATCAGCGTGAAGTCGGTGTCGATACGCTGAGTTTCCCGGTGGCACTCAAAAACGCGATGCGCCAGGCACCTGATTGTATTTTGGTCGGCGAAATTCGCGATGTGGAAACCATGAAAATGGCGATGATGTATGCGCTGTCGGGCCATCTATGTTTGGCCACGCTGCACGCAAATAACAGCTATCACGCGCTTAACCGGATCATCAATTTTTTCCCGCTCGACCAGCGCGAAGTTTTGCTGGGCGATCTGGCGGTGTCACTCAAATGCATCATCTCGCAGCGTTTGGTCAAAAATCTCGAAGGTGCTAGAACACCGGCGGTTGAAGTATTGATGAATACGCAAAACATTGCCGATCTGATTACCGGCGGCGAAATCCGCGAGATTAAGGAAGCGATGGAAAAGTCATTGACGCCTGGCTCACAGACGTTTGAACAGGATCTGTTCCGACTTATCAAGGCGCGAAAAATCAGTATCGAAGAGGCCATGCTCAATGCTGATTCCGCCACCAATTTGTCGCTATTGGTGGGCAATGCCGGGATGATGGAAAGCCACAAAGTTTCCGATATGCCGTCGCGCGGCGGAGCAGGCGGCCCCAACTTTAGTGAATTCAAAATCAGATAGCGCGTGGTGATATTAACTGCGGCAGCAGCCAAGCCGATGACGGTCAGGTTTATTGAGCAACGCGACCGCGCGCAATGGCAGACGATGTGGGACGGCTACAACGCGTTCTATGGCCGCCCGAATTTCTCGATGGAAATTACCGAAACCACGTGGTCGAGATTCTTTGATCCCGCCGAGCCGGTTTACGCTTTGGTGGCGGAACAAAGTGACCAATTGCTCGGACTGACCCACTATCTTTTTCATCGCAGCACCACGCTGATTAATCCCAGCTGTTATCTGCAAGATTTATTCACGATTGAGGCCGCGCGCGGTCACGGTGTGGGTCGCGCCTTGATTGAAGCGGTGCGTGATCAAGCCACAATCGCGGGCGCTGCCCGTTTGTATTGGCAGACGCACGAAACCAACCATACGGCGATGAAGCTTTACGACCAGCTCTCCGAGCGAACCGGGTTTTTGGTTTATCGCCTGCCGCTGTGAGTACATTATTGCTGACGGCATCTAATTTATGCGAGCGGGTATGCAAAGCCTAATATAGACGGCTATCCGCAGCCATAAGTGCTTCAAACGCCGCTCTGGTATTGCACGTTCAAAGTAAAATTGTAAAACGCAGCCGCCCAGTCGCTGCTTTTCGTTCTATGACCTCAGCTCGCACCTCCATTTCTGCAATTCATCGTTTCGCGCTTTCTCACGCATTGCGTGGTTCGTAGACTGTGAACTTCATACACGGGAGATCACATGAATATCAGCACACAACGCATTCGTAATCGTTTGATTGCCGCCGCCGTTTCCACCGCGATGGGCTGCGCATTAATTGCGGCACCGGCTTTTGCCGCCGATGGTGAAGGTTCAAAAACAAAAACCAGCTGGTCATGGAGTTTCGGAAATTCCGTTTTTCACAATACCCGCTACGGCGAAAACCGAACCAAAGGTTCTGGCGTCATCAAAGAAGAATCGCGGGCGGTGAGCAATTTTTCACAGCTCACCTTATCGCTGCCGGCGATCATCACGCTATCGCAAGGCCCTACGGAATCGCTGACCATCACCGCGGATGACAATATTCTGCCGTTGCTGAGTACGCGGGTGGTCAACAATGAACTGGTGGTAGAGGGCGATAGAAATCGCGGCTTCTCGACGACAAAGGAAATCAGGATTCGCCTCACGGTCAAATCTCTAAACAGCCTCAAGATCAAGGGATCAGGCGATGTGTTTAGCGAGCAGTTCAAGGGCGACAAACTCGACATTTCTATCGAAGGTTCCGGCGACGTAAAGTTCAAGGAAATTCACGCGGATCAACTGAGGATTGCGATTACGGGTTCGGGTGATGTGGCGATTGGTAATGTGGAAAGCCAATCGGTCGAATCGAAAATTCAAGGCTCCGGTGACATCAGGTTTGGCGCGCTGCGGGCAGGGCAGGTCAGCATCACGCTGAATGGCTCGGGTGATGTTTCGGCTGGAGGGAGCGCAGACAAAGTGGCCATCGAGATTTCAGGGAGCGGCGATGTGCACGCCCGCAAGCTAATCGCCCGCGAAGTGGATGTGAAAGTGTTGGCGTCAGGTGAGGCGGACGTACACGCGACTGAAAAAATCACGGCTCGTGTGCTCGGCTCGGGTGAAATTCGTTATGCGGGCTCGCCGAAGAAGGTTGACCGGGCGGTGAAAGGTTCAGGATCGATTGAAGCGATTTGATTGCCGACAACAGGCTAATATTTCGCTCATGATTGGGTTATCTAAACCGGAACATCAATACTAGCGCGCACCGTGCACTACCCGAATAACACGTCCGAGGTTGCGTTAGTATTGATGATCGCGCAGTCGCCCTGCTGCCGACTCGCGCCCGCCTGATGCAGGCTGCACCAAGCCCGCGCGGCCAAGTCCGAACGGGGGCATATTTACATAAATATTTTCGTAGCCGCCCGGTTTGACGGCATAGGTTTCATGCCAGATGCCGACGCTGCCATCCGTGCCCACCGCTTTATTAAACGCTTGCCAGGCTGGTAAATGCGCCGCGTCGCGCATTTTTGCGTAAGCCAATAATTGATCCATCGAACGCCAATATTGCACCATGATGGTCGTGCGTCCGTACCAGCTTTCCGCATGCAGAAACCCCAGCTCAGGTTGCCGATAAAGCTCGACCAACATTTTGGGCATGGCCATAAAAACCGGTAGCCATTTATAAAATTTTAGCGGCTGATTAACCCGCAAACCAATCAGAAAAACCACAAATTCGCCATCAAGATTTGCGGTGAGACGTTGTGAACTTATCATGGTGTTTGCAGACCTTGTGTGTGGTTTTAAGTGCGAGCCAATCTATGCGTTGTAAGCATCTGGAAAATAGCGCTCTATTAGCGAGTCCGGTCGCAGTGGCGCAGTAAACCCGAATTGTGCATACAGGCCGTGGGCGTTACGGGTCGCCAGGGTAGTCCTCCGCAGCCCTTGGAGGTCGGGGTGTGCAATGATCGCCCGCATCAATTC
>ENA-OFDM01000158-OFDM01000158.1-metagenomes-genome-assembly--contig:-NODE-158-length-29158-cov-3.309693_pt1 | contig 29158 bp, 27 predicted proteins | sample MGYA00153385_OFDM01 | MGnify analysis MGYA00153385
TCACGTACCGTATCAAGGCGCTGCCCCCGGCGTGGTGGCGCTGCTCGGGCCGGCCTTCGTGGCCTCCGTCGCGTACGTCGATCCTGGCAACTTCGCGACCAACTTCGCCGCCGGCGCGCAGTTCGGCTACCGGCTGGCCTGGGTCATCCTGATGGCGAACCTGATGGCCATGCTCGTGCAGTACCTGTCGGCCAAGCTCGGCGTCGCCACCGGGCTCAACCTGCCCGAGCTGTGCCGCCTGCACCTCGGGCGACGCTGGTCGCGGGGGCTGTGGGTCCAGGCCGAGCTGGTGGCGATGGCGACCGACCTCGCTGAGTTCGTCGGCGCCGCCATCGCGCTCAACCTGCTGTTCGGCGTGCCGTTGTTCACCGCCGGGCTGATCACCGCGCTGGTGGCCTTCGTCATCCTGGCGCTGGAGCAGCGCGGCTACCGCAACTTCGAGCTGGCGATCGTGATGCTGCTCGGCGTCGTCCTGCTGGGTTTCCTGTACGACGTGCTCGCGGTGGGGCCTGATCTGCGGCAGGCGGCGGGCGGCTTCATCCCGAGCTTCCACGGCTCCGACAGCGTGCTGCTCGGGGTCGGCATCATCGGTGCAACGGTCATGCCGCACGTGATCTACCTGCACTCCGCGCTCACCCAGCGCCGCATCGTGTGCCGGGACGACGAGGAGAAGCGTGAGGTCCTGCGCTTCCAGCGCGTGGACGTCATCACCGCGATGACCCTGGCGGGGCTGATCAACCTCAGCATGCTGTTCGTCGCCGCCGCACTGTTCAACAAGACCGGCCATACCGACGTCGACTCGATCCAGGCCGCGCACACCGGTCTGGGCGAGCTGGTCGGCGGTGGCGCAGCGCTGGCGTTCGCCTTCGCGCTGCTGGCCTCCGGGCTGTCGTCCTCCAGCGTCGGCACCTACGCCGGCCAGGTCGTCATGCAGGGCTTCATCCAGCGACGGATCCCGCTGTTCGTCCGGCGGGCCGTGACGATGGCCCCGTCCCTGATCGTGCTGGGGCTAGGTTTCTCTCCGACCAGCACCCTGGTGCTGTCTCAGGTGGCGCTGTCGTTCGGCATCCCGTTCGCACTCGTGCCGATGGTGATGCTGACCCGCCGGGTGGACATCATGGGCGCCTTCGTCAATCGAAAGGTGACCACCTGGATCGCCAGCGCCATCGCTGCGGTCATCATTGCCCTGAATGGGTTCCTGCTCTACGGCACCTTTGCGGGCTGACGACCTCGGCCGGACAGCTCCAGGGCCACCGTCGTCATGTGCGGGACCGTCAGCCCCAGCACCGCGGCGAAGGCGGCGTCACTGGCGTGCCGCGGGTCGCGGGCGATCAGTACGGCTGCCGCAATGAGCCCCACCGCGGCGGCCCACGCGCTGCGCCTGCCCAGCTCGACGACGGCGCCGGGCAGCGAGGCCTGCTCCGGGAGCTGACCCTCGGCCACCAGCGCGTCGACGACCCGGGCGGTATGGCGCAGGGCGTGCCAACCCCCGAAGTACGCCGCAAAGGCTGTGGACGGCGGCGCGATGAGCGCCAGCGCGGTCAGCAAGGCGACATCGCCGGCCGCTTCGCGGTCGCCGCGGGCGGCCAGGCCGGCAGCCGTGACACCGGCGAGGGCTGCCAGCGGCAGGACCGACCGCTGGCCCTCGGCGGTCCGTAGCAGGGCAGCGCCGGGCCGCTCCCCCGTGGCCCGGCCGGGCGGCTCGGCCAACGCCCCGTTGACGCCGACGCCGAACGGCACCCGGTTGACCGCACCGACGGCGGCGGGCAGCGCCAGCGTGGCGGTAGCCGCCCCGACGGCCCGCAGCGCGGTCCGAGCCGGTCCGGCAGGGCTCCCCCAGCAGGCCAGCTCGCCCTCGCCGAAGTGCGCGGCGGTCGCTATGAGGACGGCCCGCTCGACCCACGGGCCGCCGCCGCGGACGACCCGGGTGGACCCGGCCGCGAGGGCGGCGTAGCCGATGATGAGGGCGGCGTGCCGCGGGCGGCTGCCCGCGGCCGCGGCGCGCAGCAGCTCGGTGTCGGCGGCCCCGTGGGGCATCCCGAGCGCCAGCGACGCCAGCACCATCGCCTGCTGCGCGCGCCGCCCGGCGCTGCCGGGCGCGATCCGCGACAGCACTGCGCTGGCGACGGTGGCCACGGCGACGATCGTGCGGGAGGTCCGTCGGGCCGACGGCAGCAGCGCCGTCATGCTGACACGCTCATGTGGGAACGCTCATGCCAGGTCGCTGCTGGGCGAGTGCCGGAGCTCGGGCCCGGCTGCCACCGCCTCCGCGGTGAGGACCGAGCAGCAGGGCGGGCACGTCGGCGAGTCTGCCCTGACGCTGTGCGCGGTGCCCTGTCGCGTACGTTCCGGTTCCCAGTCAGCGGAGGTTCCCATGCGTGCCGTCCACGTCGCCCGACTCGACGGGCCGTCGGCTCTCTCGGTCGTCGAGGTGCCCGAGCCGGCAGCCGGCGATGACGCGGTGATCGTCGACGTCCACGCCACGGGGGTGGCCTGGCCCGACCTGCTGCTCACCCGCGGGCAGTACCAGCTACGCCCGGAGCCGCCGTTCTCCCCGGGCGCGGAGGTCGCCGGTGTCGTCCGCAGCGCGCCGGCCGGCTCCGGACTCGAGGCCGGGCAGCGCGTCGCCGTGCTGACCGGCGTCGGCGGCTGGCAGGAGGTCGTCGTCACTGCGGCGCACAGCGTGCTGCCGCTGCCGGACAACGTGGCCTTCGCCGAGGGCGCCGGCGTGGCGTTCAACTACCTGACGGCGCACTTCGGGCTGCACCGACGGGCCCGCCTCGCCGGCGGCGAGACCGTCCTGGTGCACGGCGCGAGCGGTGGCGTCGGCATCGCGACCCTGCAGCTCGCCAAGGCAGCCGGCGCGCGCACCATCGCGGTGGTCTCCACACCGGCCAAGCAGGCCGCTGCCCTCGCCGCCGGCGCCGACGAGGTCGTGCTCGCCGACGGCTTCCTCGCCGCCGCCAAGGAGCTCACCGGCGGGCGGGGTGTCGACGTCGTGATGGATCCGGTGGGCGGCGACCGCTTCACCGACAGCCTGCGCTCGCTGGCCCCCGAGGGGCGGCTGCTGGTCGTCGGCTTCACCGGCGGCCACATCCCGACCGTCAAGGTCAACCGGCTGCTGCTCAACAACGTCAGCGTCGTCGGGGTCGGCTGGGGGGCGTTCCTTGCCGTCGAGCCGACCTTCCTGCAGCAGCAGTGGAGCGAGTTGTGCGAGCTGCTCCGCGCCGGCACGGTTGTGCCGGTGCCCGTGCAGACCCGGCCACTGGCCGATGCCCGGGCGGTGCTGGAGGAGATGGAGGCAAGGACGTTGACCGGCAAGGTCGTGCTCACCGTTCGCTGAGCGCGACCCTGACGACGAGCTTGCCGGTGTGGCTGCTGCCGTGCAGCATCCCGACGAAGGCGCCGAAGGTCTGGGCGATCCCCTCGACGACGGTCTCGGGGTAGACGATCTGCCCGGCGGCCAGCAGTGGCGTGACGTGCCGCTCGAACGCTGCGGTGCGGTGCGCGTGGTCGCTGACGATGAAGCCACGGATGCTCAGCTTCTTGCCGACGACGAGGAACAGGTTGTCCGGGCCGGGCTGCGGCTCGTTGTAGCCGGAGATCATGCCGCAGGCGGCGATCCGGCCGAACGGGTTGAGCACCGCGAGCGCGGCCTGCAGGTGGTCACCACCGACGTTGTCGAAGTAGACGTCGATGCCGTCCGGCGCTGCTGCGCGCAGGGCGCCCTCGAGGTTCCCGGCGCGGTAGTCGATACCCGCGTGGAAGCCGAGCTCGTCGACCAGCGCCTTGGCCTTCTCGGGCCCGCCCGCTGTGCCGATGACCCGGCAGCCCGAGAGCCGAGCCAGCTGCCCGACCAGGCTGCCGACCGCGCCGGAGGCCGCCGACACCCAGACCGTCTCGCCGGGCCGCACCTCGGCGATGTCGTACAGCCCGACCCAGGCGGTCAAGCCGGGCATGCCGAGCACACCGAGGTACGCGGTCAGCGGTGCGGCCGTCTCGTCGACCAGCTCGAGCTCGGCAGGGCGCACCGCGGCGTGCGTACGCCAACCTCTGCCGTGCCGGACCGCCGCGCCGACCGGGAAGCGCTCGTCCTCCGAGGCCAGCACGTGCCCGACTGCCCCTCCCCACATGGCCTTGCCCAGCTGGTAGGGAGCGGCGTAGGAGGCGGCGTCGTTCATCCGACCGCGCATGTACGGGTCGACCGAGACGTACGCGTTCCGCACCAGCACCTCACCTGGCCGGGGCTCGGGGACGTCCACCTCGACCAGCTCGACGTCCCCGGCGACCGGGTAGCCCTTCGGCCGGCGGACCAGTCGCCACTCCTGTGCGTGCTCGGTCATCTCAGGTCCTCTTCCTTCGACATGATCGGCGGGGCTGCTGCCGGCCCGAGCGGGGCCGACAGGCGCACGCGCGGATGGGCTCAGAACGGCAGCGCTATCTCGCGCGCCTCGTCATAGACAAGCACCGTCGCGCCGTAGCGCGGCGCGGGCACATCGACGTCGCCGTCCAGCAGCAGCCGCAATGCTGCGTACGGCAGGTTGACGCCGGCGGCCGCCGAGTGGTGCAGGCCGCTGGCCGGGCGGGTGTTGACCTCGAGCAGCCGGCAGCTGCCCTCGCCGTAACGGACCTGGACGTTGGACAGATAGCGCAGCCGGTGCGCCTTGACGACCGTCTCGGCGATGTCGGTCGCGGCCGGGTCATCGACGATCTGCCGCGTCCACTGCGGGCCGGCCTTGCTACGGGCGATCGCCGCGAGCAGCTCGCCGTCCCGGGACAGCACGTCGACCGACAGCTCGGCGCCCTCCAGCAGCTCGGCGACCAGCAGCGGCGCGACGGTGCCCTGTCCGGCCAGCCGCCGCTCGACCTCGTCGGGGTGCACCCGCGCCGACGGCAGCGCCTGCAGGTCGGCCCAGCCGCCGGCGGTCTCGTCAAGGATCCGGAAGCCGGCCGCGCCGTGGTCGAGGGCGGGTTTGAGGCACGTCCGCAGGCCGCGTCCGCGCAGGTCGTCGTACGCCGCGCGAAAACCGGCGGCGTCGGTGACGACGTGGGTGGCCGGCACGGCGATCCCGAGAGCCTGCGCGGAGGCGTGCGCGAGGGCCTTGTCGCCGAGCACCCGCAGCGCCTCCGGCGGGCTGACCATGACGCGTACGCCGGCGGCCTCGAACGCGTCCTGCGACTGCGCCACAGCCAGCCGCTCCCGGCCGGGTACGAAGACGTCAATCTGCCGCTCGCGGCAGATCTGGAGGGCATGCTCGACCCAGGCCGGGCCGGTGATCCGCTCCGGTTCGCGGAAAGCCTCGTCACAGGCCTGCAGGAACGGTGTGCTCGAGACGGTGTGGCTGCCGGTCACGTGCAGCGCCAGGCGCTCTGCGGCGGCGCCCACGCGCAGCATCGCGATCTGCTGGTAGGTGCCGCGATAGGCCTGGTTGAACCACAGGCGCAGCGGCACGCGGTCTCCTCCGGTCAGCTTGACGTTGGGCTCAGCCCGGGCGGGTAGCGCGCAGTGTCGGGCACGGAAGAGCCTGCCCGCAGCCGGCGCAGCGCACGCGTCGCGTCGCAAACCGGCCCGGCCCGCGCTGCGGCACGTGCAGCCGGCGGACCGCCCAGAGTCGCTCGGCGAGGGCGCCGATGTGGTCCAGGGCCTCGTCCAGGGCGGAATCGGGGATGGACGCGGAATCCGATCGCGAGACGGTGCGCAGGGTCATGATGGCCTCCGCTGCCGACGATAAGTGCGTGGCCTGCCGCAGGTCGAGCCGTCCGGTGGACACAGCGGTGCACCGGGTGGGGGTGGTTCGGGGCGTCCCTGTGGGCAGGGTGTGCGGCCCGGGTCGATTCTCGCGCCGGCCGCCGCGGATCACGGCTCCCGCCTGCACCGAGCCCGCGCACAGCCGGTGGACGGCACGTTCTATGGCAGCCGGATCCCCCACAGCAGTCCGAGAACCGCTGCGCCGGTCGCGAGCAGCAGCCCGAGGCCGGTGAACCGCGAGGTCACCTCGCGGTTCTCCTGGGTCGTGCCGACCTGGCTGCCGATGTCGCTGTAGACCCCGGACAGCGCAGTGGCGCTCTCGGCGGTGTAGGCCTTGCCGCCGGTGCCGTCAGCGAGTGCCTGCAGAGCTTCGCGATCCACGGGCACGCTGATCGTCTGCCTCATGATGGTGACGGTGCCCTCCCGGGTGCCGAAGGCGATCGTCGACACCGGGACGCCGGCGTCGCGGGCGGCGCTCACACCCTGCTCGACCGGCCGGCCAACGGTGTTGCTGCCATCGGACAGCAGGACGATGCGCGCCGGCGGCGCCGGGAGGCCGGGCGCGCCGGGCAGCTGCCTCAGCGCCCCCAGGCTGGTCAGCACCGCCTCCCCGATGGCGGTGCCGTTGTCCAGCGTGAGGTCCTGCACGGCCTGGGTGACCTTGGCGTGGTCCTGGGTCGGTGGGACGACCAGCGCGGCGGTACCGGAGAACGACACCAGCCCGACGTTGAAGCGCGCCGGGAGCGCCTCGACGAACCGGGTCGCAGCCTGCTGGGCCGCGGAGAGCCGTGTGGGGCTGACATCGACGGCCTGCATCGACAGCGAGACATCCAGCGCGACGACGACGGTCGCCCGCTCGGCAGGGACGTCGACCTGGGCCTGCGGTCGGGCAAAGCCCACGACGAGCGCCACCAGCGACAACGCGAGCAGGCTCGCCGGGACGTGCCGCCGCCAGCCCGGCCGGCGTGGGGCGACGCTGGCGAGCAGGTCGAGCTCGGTGAATCGGACGGTGTACGTCGAGCGGCGCCGCGCCTGCACGACGTACACGACGACGACCGCGGCCACCATGAGCAGCAGCAGCAGCCGCCAGGGCGAGAGGAAGCTCACCGGACGACGCCGCGGGTGCGCCGCCGCCGGGCCAGGTGTGCCGCAAGGTCGCGCAGCCAGTCGCGGTCGGTGCGTAGGACGACGTGACCGGCGCCGGCCGTGCGCACCTGCTCGGCGTGGCCGGCGCGCCGGGCGGCCGCGCCGGCGGCGTACCGCTCGCGCAGCCTTCGGTCGCTGGTCTGGACCTCGAGTTCGCGGCCGCTCTCCGGATCGACGAGGTGCAGCACCCCGACGTCGGGCAGCGTCAGCTCGCGCGGGTCGAGCACCTCGGCGACGACGACGTCGTGCCGCTGGGCCAGCCGGCGCAGCGGCGGCCCCCACACCCGCGGCCCCTGGCTGTCCAGCAGGTCCGAGACGACGACGACGAGCCCACGGCGGCGGGGCGGGTCGAGCACCTGGCACAGCGCATCCGCCAGACCCGGCCCCGGGCCCTCGGACCGCGCAGTCGTCAGCAGGACGTGCAGCATGGCGAGCGTCGCCTCCCGGCCGGCCCGCGGCGGCACCCGCTGCACGCCCGCCGACGACAGCACCAGCGCGCCGGCCCGGTCCCCCGGCCCCTGGGCCAGATGGGCGAACGCGGCGGCCACCGACACCGCGAGCTCGCGCTTCTCCCACCTGGACGTGCCGAACGACATCGACCCGGTCAGGTCGACGACCAGCGTCGTCTCCAGCTCGCGCTCGGCGACGGCGTCGCGTACGTGCGTCTCGAGCGTGCGAGCCGTGACCGCCCAGTCGATCCGGCGTACGTCGTCGCCCGGGGCGTAGCGCCTGGCTTCAGCGGGCTCGGTGCCGGGCCCGGGCAGCAGCCCGAGGTGGTTGCCCTGCAGCAGCCCGTCCAGGCGTCGGCCGACCTCCAGGTGCAGCCGGGCTGCGGCCCGACCGTCCAGACTGGGGCCGGGCAGTGGGGCGAGCACCTTCACGCGGCGCCCGTCAGATCCTGCGACGGCGTGATCCGCGGCCCCTCGACGACCTCGAGCACCCGCTCGACGATCCGGGTGGCGGGCACACCGTCGGCCAGCGCCTCGTAGGTGAGCACCAGCCGGTGGCCGAGCACGTCGACAGCCAGGTCGTGGACATCGGCCGGCAGCACGTAGTCGCGCCCGCGCAGCAGCGCGAGCGCACGGCCGGCCTGCACCAGCCCCAGGCTGCCGCGCGGCGAGGCGCCGTGCGCGAGCAGCCCGCCGAGCTCCGGCACCCCCCAGCGCTCCGGCTCCCGGGTGGCCATCACGAGGCGTACGGCGTACTCGGCGACGGCGTGGTGCACGAAGACCGCGTCGACCTCCCGCTGCAGCGCGACCAGCTCGTCGAGGTCCAGCACCTGCTCGGCCCTCGGCGGGTGCACCGACATCCGGCGGACGATCTCCATCTCCTCGGCCATCGTCGGGTGGCCGACGACGACCTTGAGCAGGAAGCGGTCGCGCTGGGCCTCGGGCAGCGGATAGACGCCCTCGCTCTCGATCGGGTTCTGGGTGGCCAGGACCACGAACGGCGTCGGCAGCGGATGGGTCACCCCGCCCAGGGAGACCTGGCGTTCGGCCATCACCTCGAGCAGCGCCGACTGCACCTTGGCGGGCGCCCGGTTGATCTCGTCAGCCAGGACCAGGTTGGCGAACACCGGCCCGAGCTCGACGTCGAAGGCCTCCCGGCTCGGCCGGTAGACCCGCGTCCCGACGATGTCGCTCGGCACCAGGTCCGGGGTGAACTGCAGCCGGACGCTGCTGCCGCCGACGACCCGGGCCAGGGTCTCGACGGCGAGCGACTTGGCCACCCCGGGCACACCTTCGAGCAGGCAGTGCCCGCGGGCGAGCAACGCGACCAGGATGCGCTCCACCATCCGGTCCTGGCCGACGACGACCCGCTTGACCTCGAACAGGGCGCGCTCGAGCTCGGCCGGCTGTTTCCTCATACCGGCTATGACACACCGCGCAACGTGAACCCGCCGTGAAGGGCGGCTGTGAGCTGCAGGTCAGCGGCGCCGTACGACCCGCGGACCGTGCAGCTGCTCCTCGCGCTCGGTCTCGGTGATGCCGCCCCAGACGCCGTACGGCTCACCCATCGTCAGCGCGTGCTCGGCGCACTCACGGCGTACGGGGCAGCGCGCACACAGCGCCTTGGCCGCGCGCTCACGGTCGCTGCGGGCAGGCTCGCGCTCGCCGTGCGGATGGAAGAACAGGTCGTCGCGACCGCGGCACTGAGCAGCGAGCTGCCAGTCCCACCGCCAGCCCTGTGCGCCCGGCGGACAGGCGGTACCGATGACGTCAGGCATGCCGGAAGTGTCTCCTACCGGCCGTAGAAGTTCTACCGGGCGTAGGAGCTGTCCGGTAGGACGTGCGTCGCGCTCGCGCCTACCCTTCGACAGGTGACCCGACCGGGAGACCTCGAGCGCGCAGCGATGCAGATCGTCTGGGGCTCGCCCGACCCGCTGACCGCCCGCCAGGTCGCGGACGCGCTCGCCACCCGCGGCCTGGCGTACACCACCTGGTTGACGGTCCTGGGTCGGCTGGAGCGCAAGGGCCTGCTGGCGCGGACCAGGCAGACGCGGGCCCATACGTACTCCCCCGTCGGCTCCCGCGAGGACCTGGTCTCCTCGCTGATGCAACAGGCGCTGGGTCAGGCGGACGACCGGGAGGCGGCTCTGCAGCGCTTCGCCCGCTCAGTGACTCCCGCCGAGGCTGCTGCGCTGCGCCGCGCTCTCGACGCCGGCTGAGCCGTGCTGCCCGCGGCGGCGGCGCAGGCCCTCGCCCTGCTGCTGGTCACCCTCTCGGCGCCGCACCTGGCACGCGCGGCGTGGCCGCTACGCGCACCGGCGCCGGCCCTGCTGCTGTGGCAGGCGCTCGGCCTGGCCGGCGGGCTGCTCGCGCCGGAGGTCGCGGCGACGGTGGCGCTGGCCCCCGTCGGGGACACGTTCGGCCAGGCACTGGCTGCGCTGCCCGCGCAGCTGACCTGGTGGGCCTGGCTGTCAGCCGGGGTGTTTGCCGCCGTGCTGCTGCGGCTGCTGGGCGTCCTGGCCGCATCGACGGTGCGGATGGTTCGGGACCGGCACCGGCACCGGGTGCTCGTCGACCTTGTCGCCACCCGGAACCCGCTGCTGCGCGGCACCCACGTGGTCGACCACGCCCTGCCGGTCGCGTACTGCCTGCCCGGTCTGCGGCCCAGGGTGGTTGTCTCCCGCGGGGTGCTGGCTGCGCTGGATGAGGGTGAGCTGCGGGCGGTGCTCGACCACGAGCTGGCGCACGTGACGGCAAGGCACGACCTCGTGGTGCTGCCGTTTGTCGCGTTGGGAGCGACCTTCCCCCGGCTGCCTGCAGTGCGCTGCGCGCAGCACCAGGTCGCGTTGCTCGTCGAGGTCCTGGCCGACGACCGCGCCACCCGGCGGCACGACCGCCGGGTGCTCGCCCGTGCCCTCTGCAAGGTCGGTGCCGGCCAGGCGCCCGCCGGTGGGCTGGGCATCGCCGGCGGCAGCGGACCCGGCAGCGGCGGGCCCGCCGTCAGTGGCAGCGCGGTCCTGGTGCGCGCCGATCGGCTCCTCGACCCGCCGGCACCCCTGCCAATAGGCGCCCTGGCCGCCGTGCTGGTCGCGGTCGTCCTGGTGCTGGCGCTGCCCGTGCTGGGTCTGCTGCTGCCGCAGCTGTGACGGCGCCCGTCGTCACGGGTGGCCCTACGTGACCCGGGGGATTTCAACAATGTGGGCGCAGCCGGCATGGTGGCGGTGGGTCGCGGTGACCGCGATATGACATGTCACGTTCGCGTGGGGGTGGTCGGGCCGCGACCCACCGGTAGGCGGCATGCTCACGGCGTGTCCGAGGTCGAGGAGTCGCTGCTGCGCGAGGTCGAACGACGGGTGCTCTGGCTGGCGACGTCGATCGTGCAGGCCGCCAACCGCATCCCCGACTCCTCCGGGGTCAAGGTCGGTGGCCACCAGGCGTCAAGTGCGTCGATGGTCGGGATCATGACGGCGCTGTGGTTCGACGTGCTGACGCCGGCCGACCGGGTGTCGGTCAAGCCGCACGCCTCGCCGGTGCTGCACGCCGTCAACGCGCTGCTGGGGCGGTTGGACCCGGCCTACCTGCCCCGGCTGCGCGAGTTGGGCGGGCTGCAGCCCTACCCGTCCCGGACCAAGGACCCCGACCGGCCGGACTACTCCACCGGAAGCGTCGGAATCGGTGCCACAGCTCCGGTGTGGGGGGCGCTCGCCCGGCGCTACCTGGCCAGCCGCGGCGACGTCGAGCCGGGTGGCCGCCAGATCAGCCTGCTCGGCGACGCCGAGCTCGACGAGGGGGCGGTCTGGGAGTGCGTCGCGGACCCGGTGGTGCAGCGCCTCGGCGAGGTGCTCTGGGTCGTCGACCTCAACCGGCAGAGCCTGGACCGGATCGTGCCGGACATCGCCGTCAGCCGCTGGCAGGGGATGTTCGCCGCAGCCGGCTGGCAGGTGCTCGAGGTGAAGTACGGCCGCCGACTCGAGGCACTGTTCGGCCGGCCGGGCGGGTCGGCGCTGCGTGACCGCATCGACTCCATGGGCAACGAGCAGTACCAGTGGCTGCTGCGCAGCCCGGTCGGTCAGGTCCGCGACCGGCTGACCGAGGGCGACGTCGGCCTGGTCGGGCTGCTCGCCGACCTTGACGATCCGGGGGTCGCAGCGGTCCTGCGCGACCTCGGGGGGCACGACCCGGCTGCCCTGCGCGAGGCCTTCCGGGCCGTCGACGACAGCCGCCCGACGGTGGTGTTCGCGTACACGATCAAGGGCTGGGGGCTGCCGCTGGAAGGCCACCCCGGCAACCACTCGGCGCTGCTGAGCGAGCAGCAGTGGACCGCGCTGGCCGCCACCCTGGGCGCCGATGCCGACGACCCCTGGCGGCTGCCCGACCCCGACAGCCCCATGGGCCGGCTCTGCGCGTCGACCGCCCGGCGGCTCGAGCGGCCGCCCGTCGAGGCGGTCGAACCGCCGACGGTGCCGGTCTCGCTGGGCCGCCAGCACCGCGGGCTGCAGTCCACCCAGGCCAGCCTCGGACGCGTCCTCACCGACCTGTCCCGCGACGCACCGGACGTCGCTGCGCGGGTGGTCACCGTCTCCCCCGACGTCGCCAGCAGCACCAACACCGGCGGCTGGATCAACAAGGTCGGTGTCTGGTCGCCGCAGGACCGGCATGACTGGTTCGCCACCGGCGACAAGGGCCAGCCGGACGACCGGCTGGTGCGCTGGCGCGAGACCAGCACCGGCCAGCACCTGGAGCTGGGCATCGCCGAGACCAACCTGGTGTGCCTGCTCGGTGAGCTCGGCGCGACCTGGCTGACGCTGGGCCAGCCGCTGCTGCCGATCGGGACGGTGTACGACCCCTTCGTCGGTCGGGCGCTCGAGCCGTGGGTCTTCGGGACGTACGCCGGTGGCCGCAGCATCCTGGTCGGTACGCCGTCCGGCGTGACGCTGGCGGCCGAGGGCGGCGCGCACCAGAGCATCACGACGCCCTCCATCGGGCTCGAGACCCCGGGCGTCACGGCGTACGAACCGGCCTTCGCCGTCGAGACCGAGTGGTGCCTGCTCGACGCGCTGTCACGGCTGGGCCGGGCCGACGGGGAGTCCGCCTACCTGCGCCTGTCGACCCGGCCGATCGACCAGGCGCTCGCCAACCTGCCTGACGACCCGGTGGCGCTCGAGGCGCGTCGCCACGATGTGCTCGCCGGCGGCTACCGGCTGCGAACCGCGCCCGGCGACCCCGCCGCGGTGATCGCCGTCGTCGGCGCACTGCTGCCCGAGGCGCTCGACGCGGCAGACCTGCTGGCGGAGCTGGGCGTGGCCGTCGATGTCTGCGTCATCACGTCGTACGACCGGCTGTGGCGGGGCGTGCAGGCGCGCCGCGGCCTGCTGCGCGGCCCGCGGCACGGCGTCGACGAGACCGTCCTTGACCGGCTGCTGCGTCCCGCACCGCTGGTCACGCTGCTCGATGGGCATCCGCACACGCTGGCGTTCCTCGGCACCGTCCACGGGTCCCCGACCAGCTGCCTGGGGGTGTCGGAGTCCGGCCAGGGCGGCAGTGTCGCGGATGTCCACCGTGTGCACGGGCTCGATGCCCGCTCAGTCGTCGGCGCGGTGCTCGACCTCGTCGACTGAGGCAGCGCCGCCCGGTGCCGCGGCGACCAGCGGACTACTTGCCGCTCGCCAGCCTGGCGCAGGCCGTCATGCCGTAGCCGGTGACGAATGCCTGGTCCGGGGGCGTGATCGGCGGTCGCGGGATCGCTGCGACGGCCGCCTTCGGGTCGGCTGCCTTCGCGGCCTGTTCGTACTGCGGGATGAGCACCTTGACGGCGTCGACCTGCTTGGCCAGCGGGTCGGTGAACTTGGCGGCCAGATCCTTGGCGTCCGCAGCGGGCGGCTTGAGCTGCGCGAGCCCGGTGGTGGCCGTCTGGGCCGCGCTCAGGCTCTTCGTGAGGTACGGCCCGAGCTCGGCGGCGCTCTTGGGCGGCGTGATCCCCTTCAGCGTGGTCGTGGCCGTCGTGCACAGGGCATTGGCCTGCTGGACGTAGTCGGCCTTCGACAGCGGGGCCTGGGCCGGGCTGCCGGAGCTCCCGCCGCAGCCGGCGAGGGTCAGGCCGATGAAGATCAGGGGGAGGGTGCGCACCCATCAACGCTACGTCAGGACGGCTGCGTCAGGTCGGCGGGCGACCCACCACCCAGCAGGCGATCGCGGCGGCCGCGCCGACGTTGAGGGAGTCCACGCCGGCGGCCATCGCGATCCGCACCCGCAGGTCGCTGGCGCCCATCGCGGCACCGGTCAGCCCGGGGCCCTCAGCGCCGAGCAGCAGCGCGACGAGCTCGTCGTCGGCAAGCCGGACGTCCTCGAGCCGGACGGCGTCGGGCGCCGGCGTCAGGGCCAGCACCCGGAACCCGCGGGACCGCAAGGCATCGAGGTCGGCAGGCCAGTCGTCGAGCCAGGCGTACGGGATCGAGAAGACCTCCCCCATCGACACCCGGACCGACCGCCGATAGAGCGGGTCGGCGCAGGTCCTGGTGAGCAGCACCGCGTCCAGGCCGAGCGCCGCGACGCTGCGAAAGACCGCCCCCAGGTTCGTGTGGTTGTTCATGCTCTCCAGCACCACGATCCGGCGGGCCCCCTCGAGCACCTCGGCGACCGGCCGGTCGGGCAGCCTCCCGAAGCTGGCGAGGATGCCGCGGTGGACGTGGAAACCGGTGACGGCCTCGAGCACGTCGTACGCCGCCACGTAGAACGGGCAGGGCAGCGCGGCGACCGCGGGAGACAGGTCGGCGAGACGCTGCGGTGACACCAGCACCGAACGGGGCGGGTGGCCGGCCGCGGCGGCGCGCCGCACGACCTGGTCGCCCTCGGCGATGAAGAAGCCCGTGCCCGGCTCGTGCCGCCGCCGGGCGCCGTCGGTCAGGCCGACGTAGTCGGCGACCAGCGGGTCGGCGGCGTGCATCACCGGGTGCACCTCCGGCCCGGCCGGAACGCTCACGGGCGGGCCGTACCATCAGGGTCCCAGTACGCGCGGCGCGATGTCGGAGGCACCCACATGGCAGGCGGCCACGGCCACAGAGGCAGTTCCTGGATCGTCGTCGCGCTGATCTGCGTGGCCGCCGTTCTCCTGGGGTTCGCCTTCATTCTGCAGTCGACCCTGCTCGGCATCGTGGGTGCCGCACTGTTCCTCGTCGGCGCGGTCATGGGGGCTGTCACCAGGATCATGGACGACGCGTACTAGTGCTTTGACCGGGCCCTGACGACGGCCTCAGGTCAACGTCAGCAGGTAGTCGCGGCGGCGCTCCAGCAGAGCCGCATCCGCCGCCGCGGAAGGGGGTCCGGGCACCGCCCGCCGGGCCTGGCTGTGCACCTGGCCGTGCGGTCGCCCCGTACGCGCGGCCACCACGCCGACCAGGCGGTTGACCTCGCGGCGCAGCCCCGCCGCAGCTCGCCACGGGGTGACGTCCTGCAGCTCGGCCGCCAGCACCGGGGTCGCGGCGGCGCGACGGCGCAGGTCGGTGTCTCGCTGGAGCAGCAGCGTCGCGGTCTGCTCGGCCGTGAGCAGCCCGGGCAGGCCCAGGAAGTCGTCGTCGGGGCCCCCGGCAGTCGTCTCGCCGGTACGGGCCTCGCCGGGACGGGCCTCGCCGGTATGGGCGCGGCCGCCGTGCAGGACGTGCGCGAACTGCGCCTCGGCGTCCAGCGCCTCCCACGGCCGCAGCTCGGCCTCCGCCCGCTCCCGCGGCGGTAGCGGGTCGAGGTCCTGCGACGACGGCGGGGGCGGCGGCAGCACGTGGTTGCGGTCCGACTCCATCTCCGCCGCCAGGGCCAGCAGCGGCCGTACGGCCGGCAGGAACACCGTGGCGCTCTCGTGCGGCCCTCGCGAGCGCACCACCCGGCCGACCGCCTGGGCGAAGAACAGCGGGGTGCGGTAGGACGTCATCCAGGCCAGGCAGGCGGCCCGCACCACGTCGACCCCCTCGCTGATCATCCGTACGCAGACCGCGATCCGGGTCATCGATGACGCGAACGCGGCGATCCGGGCGCTGGCCCGCGGGTCGTCCGACAGGACCAGCTCCGGCCGCTCGCCGGTCACCCGCAGGACGATCTCGGCGTACGCCCGGGCGGCATCCTGGTCACTGGCGAGGATCAGCCCGGCCGCGTCCGGCAGCCCGTTGGCGCGCAGGTAGGTGATGCGCTCGTCCATCGCCGCGATCACGTGCGGCACCCACTGGCCCTTAGGGTCGAGCGCCGTACGCCAGGCGATGTTCTCGGTGCTTGTCGGCCCGTTCTCCGACAGCGAGGCGGCGATCACCTCGCCGGCGCTGTTGCGCCACCGGGATGTACCGGTGTACGCGGCGAAGACCACCGGCCGGACGACGCCGTCGCGCAGAGCTTCGCGGTAGCCGTAGCTGTAGTCGGCCTGGCTGGCGAACCCGCCGGCTGCGTCGGGGGCGTAGCGCACGAACGGGATGCGCTCGTCGGCCCGGGTGCGAAACGGCGTGCCGGTCAGGCTGAGCCGGCGCACCGCCGTGGCGAAGGCCTCCTCGACCGCGTCACCCCAGGACAATCCGTCGCCGGCGTGGTGCACCTCGTCCAGGACGACCAGCGTGCGCCTGTTCTGGCAGCGCGCCCGGTGCAGCAGTGGCTTGCCGGCGACCTGCGCGTACGTGGTGACGTAGCCGTGCACGTCCGATCGGACGGGGCCGGTCGCGTTGGTCAGCGCAGGGTCGAGGGCAAGGCCCACGAGCTCGGCCGCGACGGACCACTGGGTCCGCAGGTGGTCGGTCGGGCAGACGACGATGATCCGGTCGATCTTGCGCTCGGCGATCAGCCGCTGGGCGAGCGCGAGCGCGAAGGCCGTCTTCCCGGCGCCCGGGGTCGCGGTGACGAGGAAGTCCACCGCGTGCGCCTGCTCGTACGCCGCCAGCGCCTCGCGCTGCCACGCGCGCAGCGGCCGGCCGAGGACCTCGCCGTGGGGGTCTGCGGTCACCCGCCATCCTGTCAGCCCGCGTCCTCGGTGACGAAGTCGATCAGCCGCTCCACGGACTGCAGCAGGGGCACCTCGAGGTCGGCGTAGGAGTCGACCGCGGCCAGCACCCGTTTCCAGCCCTGCCAGCTCTGGCCCCAGCCGAGGGCGGCGCAGACGCCGGTCTTCCAGTCGGTGCCGCGCGGCACCTGCGGCCAGCCGGCGATGCCGACGGCGGCGGGCTTCACGGCCTGCCAGACGTCGACGTACGGGTGCCCGGTGACCAGCACGTACGGGCTGGTCACACTCGCCACGATCCGGCTCTCCTTGCTGCCGGGCACCAGGTGGTCGACGAGCACCCCCAGCCGGTGACCCTGCCGGGGGCCGAACTGGCCGACCTCGCGCGGCAGGTCGTCGACCCCGTCCAGGGCCTGCACGACGACGCCCTCGACCCGCAGGTCGTCGCCCCACACCCGCTCCACGAGCTGGGCGTCGTGCTTGCCCTCCACCCAGATGCGGCTGCCGCGGGCGACCCTGGCGCGTCGCCCGGTGACGGCCACCGACCCGGACGCCGTCGTACGCGGTCCCGCCGGCGCGGCCGCCGACGGACGCACCAGCACCACCGGGCTGCCGTCGATCAGGAAGCCGGGCCCCAGCGGGAAGACCCGCACCCGGCCGTGCCGGTCCTCCAGCGACACCCGCTCGCGGTCGCACTCGACCACCGCGCCGCACCAGCCGGTGACCGGCTCCTCGACGACCAGGCCGGTGTCGGCGGCCACGCTCGGCCGGGGGGGCGGCGGTCGGCGGGGGGCGGCGATCACGTCGGGGCCGTACCTGCCAGGGTTGACCGCGTCCGTGAGATGGCTGTCCGGGCTGGGCACCCGCGCACGGTAGGCGCGGGTGGGTCACGACGACGCGAGCGACACCCGCCTACCCTTGGTTCCCGTGCAGACCACCGCCCCGCCGCGTAGCGCGCTGCTGGCCGCCTGGGGGGCTGCCTGGCTGGCCGGTGACGCCAGCCTGCCCGAGCTGCTCGCGCGGGTCTGCGCGCACGACGACCTGCACGCCGTACGCGGCCTGGAGGCGCGGGTCCTGCCGCTGGACCGGGCCGTCGCCCGGCTGCGCGCCGACGGCACCAGCCGGCTACGCGTGGTCCTGCCCGCCCCCGGGGACCTGGTCGGGCTGCCCGGCCCCGGCCCCTTCACGTCGGCCGCGGTCACCGCTGCCGAGGGTCTGCTGTGCCTGCGGGCCGACGGCACCGGCACCGGGCTGGTGCCGACACTGACGGCACACGGCTCCCCGTTCGACGGCACGGTCACCACGGTCGAGTGGTCGGCGTACCCGGTGCAGGTCGACGGCCCGGACCCCGGCCCGTTCCTGCACGACGCCGAGCACGACCTGCGGCGCGGCGTGCTGGACGTGGTCGGTGTCCTGCGCGACCTGGACGTGGCGCGCTGGCGCCCCGAGGTCGCGGAGGCGCTGACCGACCTGCGCCGCCAGGCCCGCCAGGGGATCGACGAGGACGAGCTGCCCGGTGGCTACCCGGCCCGCGCTCGTGACCTGCTCGTGCGGGCGCGGCAGCTCGGCGCGGTGGTGTCGCTGGCCCTCGAGGACACCGGCGGGGCGCTCGACACCCGCGAGGCGCTGGAGCGTGAGCGCGCGCTGCGCTCCCTCGGCACGCTGGTCCGCCGGGCCAGGGTCGCCGCCTACAACGCCTACGGCCTCACGTGACACCGCGCTCGGCCCCCCGCTCGGCCCAGGACGCGGCAGCAGCGTTGCTCACCGACGCGCCGCCGCACCGGCGCGACATCTTCGCGCTGCGCCTGGACCGCTGGTGGCAGGACCTGTACGACGGCCTCGCCGCGGTGTACGACGACCCGGAAGCCCAGGCCCTGCAGGTGGTCTCCCGGGCGGCACGGGCCTTCCTGGAACGCGACCCGGAGCTGCACCGGCTGGATCAAGCACGCACCCTGGAGCCCGACTGGCTGCAGCAGGGCAGGCAGCTCGGCTATGCCGCGTACGTCGACCGCTTCGCCGGCAACCTGGCCGGTGTCCGCGACCGGCTGCCGTACCTGCGCGAGCTCGGGGTCACCTACCTGCACCTGATGCCACTGCTGGCCAGCCGCGAGGGCGACGACGACGGGGGCTACGCCGTCGCGGACTTCCGCACCGTGCGCCCGGACCTCGGCACCGTCGAGGACCTGCGTGCGCTGGCCCGCTGCCTGCGCGCCGAGGGCATCAGCCTGGTGCTGGACCTGGTCGTCAACCACGTCGCCCGCGAGCACGCCTGGGCCGTCGCCGCCCGGGCCGGCAGCGCCCGGCACCGGGCGTACTTCCATGTCTTCGTCGATCGGGAGCTGCCTGACGCGTACGAGCGGACGCTGCCCGAGGTCTTCCCCGACTTCGCCCCGGGCAGCTTCAGCTGGGACGACGAGCTGGCCGGCTGGGTGTGGACGACCTTCAACACCTTCCAGTGGGACGTCGCCTGGAACAACCCCGACGTCTTCCTGGAGTACGTCGACGTGGTGCTGTTCCTGGCCAACCTCGGCGTCGAGGTGCTCCGGCTGGACGCGATCGCGTTCCTGTGGAAGCGGCTGGGTACGAACTGCCAGAACCAGCCAGAGGTGCACGCGCTGACGCAGGCGCTGCGGGCGGCGGCCCGGCTGGCCTGCCCGGCGGTGGCCTTCAAGGCGGAGGCGATCGTCGGCCCGGACGAGCTCGTGCAGTACCTGGGCCGCGGCGCCCACCACGGCAAGGTCAGCGACCTCGCGTACCACAACAGCCTGATGGTGCAGGTCTGGTCGATGCTTGCCGCGCAGGACGCCGTGCTGGGTGCGTACGCGCTGCGGGCGCTGCCGGCGGTGCCGACCAGCACCGCCTGGGTGACCTACCTGCGGTGCCACGACGACATCGGCTGGGCGGTCTCGGACGCCGACGCCGCTGCGGTCGGGCTCTCCGGGCCGCTGCACCGGGCCTTCCTGTCCGATTGGTACTGCGGCGCGTTCCCGGGCTCGACCGCCCGCGGGCTGGTGTTCCAGGAGAACGCAGCGACCGGCGACCGGCGGATCAGCGGTACAGCGGCGAGCCTGGTCGGCGTCGAGGCGGCGCTCGTCGGTCACGGCGAGCTGGACCTCGCGGTCGCGCGGCTGCTGCTCGCGTACGCGGTCGTGCTGGGCTGGGGGGGCGTGCCGGTGCTGTGGTCCGGCGACGAGCTCGGCGCGTGCAACGACCCGGGCTGGGCGCTCGAGCCCGGGCATGCGCAGGACAACCGGTGGGCGCACCGGCCGCGGCTGACGTCGGGCCTGCTGGCGGGCCGGCACGACCCGGACACCGTCACGGGACGGGTCTTCGCCGGGCTGCGCGGGCTCGCCGCGACGCGGGCCGCCCTGCCCCACCTGCATGCCGGCGTGGCCGCAGCCGTGCTGGAGCTGTCCGACCCGGGGGTGCTGCCGGTGCTGCGGCAGCACCCCGTCGGGCCGCTGCTGGAGCTGTTCAACGTCACCCCTGACTGGCGGCCGTGGCCGGTCGAGCGGGTCCGTGCGGCCGGTATCGCCGAGCCCTGGGACGCGCTGACCGGGCGGCCCGTGTCCGCCGGTGACGACGGCGCACTCTGGCTGCCGCCGTACGCCGCGCTGTGGCTGGTGGAGCGCCCCGGCTAGCTGGTGGAACGTCCAGGCCCAGGCCGTGCCGGCGGCGGCACGCTGACAGCCGGGTCATGGGCTGTCCAGGGCTGCTGGCAGGCTTGCCCCGTGAGCGTCCTGCACCTGACCGGCCCGGTGCTCGTCGGCGCCCACGAGGTGGTGGCAGAGGCCTGGGTGGTCGGCGACCGCTGCACGTTCACCCGGCCGGTCTCCCCCGGCGAGGTCACCACCGTGAGCGGCTGGGTCGTGCCCGGGCTCGTCGACGCGCACTGCCATGTCGGTCTGGACGCAGACGGCGCCGTCGACCGCGCCACGAGCGAGCAACAGGCGCTGACCGACCGCGACGCGGGGGCCCTGCTGCTGCGCGACGCCGGCTCGGCCGCCGACACCCGCTGGGTCGACGACCGCGAGGACCTGCCGGTGCTGGTCCGGGCCGGCCGGCACATCGCCCGGCCGCGCCGCTACATCCGCGACTTCGCCGCCGAGGTCGAGCCCGACGGACTCGCCGACGAGGTCCGCCGGCAGGCTGCCCGCGGCGACGGCTGGGTCAAGCTCGTGGGCGACTGGATCGACCGCGGGACCGGCGACCTCGAGCCGTGCTGGCCGGCGGCCGCGCTGCAGGAGGCCGTGACAGCCGCCCATGACGCCGGTGCGCGGGTCACCGCGCACTGCTTCGGCGAGCAGTGCCTGCCCGACCTGCTAGCCGCCGGCATCGACGGCATCGAGCACGCCACCGGGCTCGGGGCCGACCTGCTGCCGGCGTGTGCCGGGCGCGGCGTCGCGGTCGTACCGACCCTCGTCAACATCGCTACCTTCCCCTCGATCGCGGCGTCGGCCGAGGCGAAGTTCCCGGTGTACGCAGCGCACATGCGCGACCTGCACGCCCGCCGGTACGACACCGTGCGCGCCGCCTTCGATGCCGGCGTGCCGGTCTACGCCGGCACCGACGCCGGTGGCTCGCTCGCGCACGGCCTCATCGTCGACGAGGTCCTCGAGCTCGCTGCCGCCGGGCTGCCGCCGGTCGACGCGCTGTCGGCAGCCTGCTGGGCGGCCCGGGCGTGGCTCGACCGCGACGGCCTCACCGAGGGCGCCGCCGCCGACCTGCTGGTGCTGCCCGGCGACCCGCGCGCCGACCTGCACGTGCTGCGTACCCCCATGGTCGTCCTACGCGGGGCGATCGTGCGGCAGTCCTGAGCCGCGCCGCACATCCCCTGTCACGGGGGCCCCTGGTGGAGCAGCCGGCTCAGGGCAGTCGGTTGATGGCGTGGTCGACGGTGCCCCACAGGTGCTGCACGGCGTACGCCCGGTAGGGCGACCAGCGGGCCGCCCGGGCGAGCAGCTGCGCCCCCTTGCCGAGGCCCAGGGCCACCGCGGCGGCGGCGACCCCGAGATCGCCGGGTAGGAAGGCGTCCGGGTCGCCGAGCGCGCGCATCGCGATGGTGCCGGCGGTCCAGGGGCCGATGCCGGGCAGGCGCAGCAGGGCGGCGCGGGTCTCGGCGCGGTCGGCGACCGGCGAGAGGTCGAGCCGGCCGTCGGCGAGAACACCGGCGAGCCCGAGCAGCGTCCTGCGCCGGGCGGACGGCAGCGCGAGCAGCCTTTCGTCCAGCCCTGCCACGGCGGCGGCGGTGGGGAACAGGAAACACAGCCCGCCGCCGGGATCAAGGACCGGCTCGCCGACGGCCTGGACGAGCCGCCCGGCGTGCGTACGGGCCGCGGCCGTGCTGACCTGCTGGCCGAGGACGGCGCGCAGCGCGAGCTCCCCGCCGTCCACCGTGCGCGGCACGCGGCGGCCCGGCACCGCTGCGACCCACGGGGCGAGCGCCTCGTCCTGCGCGAGCCGGGCATCGATGGGCGCCGGGTCGGTGTCCAGGTCGAGCAGGAACCGGCAGCGGGCCACCGCCGCGTCCTGGTCGCGCGGATCCGCCAGCCAGAGCCGGCAGCCCACATCTGCCGTACCGGGCGTCAGCGCGACGATCGCCGGGCCGTGCGGCAGGAGCACGGTCCGCCGGTAGGCACCGTCGCGCCACTCCTCGACCCCCGGCACCGCCGTGGCGGCCAGATGCCCGAACAGCTGGTCGGCATGCCACGGCTGCGTCAGGCCCAGCCGCAGCACCACCGGATCGTCGCGCACACGCCATCCTGCCTGCCGGCCTTCGCGTCGTACGACCACGCAAACCGCCACACGGCGTAGTCGGACAGGTCCGCACGGGTGACCAATACCGGCGAGTCGCTGCGCCGGCGGCGTACCGGCTCTACGTTCCCAGAGCAAGGGCAACCGTGGTGGAGCCGGGCGGCGGTCAGGGCGTGAGCATGTCAGGGATCGACAGCGCGACAGCTGCCGGTGTCCTCGTGTGCGGAGCCGCCGCGGCGGCGGCCGCCGGCTTCGTGTGGTCGCGCCGGCAGGGCGGCGCCGGGACGTCGCTGGCGGCGATGCTGGCCGCCCTCGCGGTCTGGAACCTCGCGTACGGCGCTGAGCTGCTGGCCACCGCGCCGGACTGGCGGATCGCCCTCGGCGACCTCAAGTACGTGGGAATCGCCGGTCTCACCCCCGCCTGGCTGACCTTCATCCTGTTCTGGACCGGCCGGGGCCACCGGGTCACCCGCGGTCTGCTCGCGCTGCTCGCGGTCGAGCCGGTGCTGGTGCTGGTCCTGCTGGCCGTTCCGGGCACGCACGATCTGGTACGACATCTGCCGGTCGGGCCCGGGGACCCGCTGCGGGTCGAGGTGGCGGTCGGCCCGGCCTTCTGGGCGCACCTGGTCTACACCGACCTCGTCCTGCTGCCCGCGACGGGCCTGTTCATCGCCTCGCTGCTGCAGCGCTCACGGGCGTACTGGCTGCAGGCCGGCGTGCTGATGGTGGCCGCCGTCCTGCCGTGGGTCGCCAACCTGCTGTTCATCTGCTCGGTCGGGCCGTTCGGTCGGGTGGACCTCACCCCGGCGGTGTTCACGATGACCGGCCTGGTCCTGGCCTGGGGGCTGTTCGAGCAGCGGCTCCTGCGCCTCGAGCCGCTCGCCCGCCGACTGGTCGTCGAGCAGATGACCGACGCCGTGCTCGTGCTCGACGCATTCGGCCACCTGAGCGACGTCAACCCGGCCGGCCTCGCCGTGCTGGGCGGCGAGCGCGCGCGGCTGCTCGGCCGGCGCGCCGCAGACCTGCTGCCCGCGCAGGTGCTTGCCTCCGGTGGCGCCGAGGTGCTGCTCGGCGAACGCGCGTACGAGGTCACCGACGTGCCGCTGCCGGGTCGTCACCGTGCGCCTGCAGGCCGGCTGATCGTGCTCCGCGACGTCACCGAGCGCTCGCGGCTGGACCGCCGGTTGCGTGAGCTGCTCGCCCAGCAGGCCCGGGTCGCCGACCAGCTGTCGCTGAGCCTTCGGCCGGCGGCGCTCCCCGACGTGCCGGGGCTGCGGCTCGCGGCCCGCTTCCGGCCGACCGGCGACGGACGTGAGATCGGGGGCGACTTCTACGAGGTGTTCCCGGTGGGTGAGCAGTGGGCGTTCACGCTCGGTGACGTCAGCGGCAAGGGCGCCCGGGCCGCCGCGATCGCCGCCCACGCCCGCTACACGCTGCGCACGCTCGTGCTCGCGGGGGCCCAGCCGGCGCACGCGCTGCAGCAGCTGCATGCGCTGCTCGCCGGGGTGCTCGACGAGGAGACCTACCTGACGGTGGCACACGGCAGGCTGCGCGTGACCCCGGAGGGCGCGACGGTCGGGCTGGCGCTCGGCGGCCACCCCCAACCGCTTGCGGTGCGGGCCCAGGGCGGGGTCGAGACGGTCGGGGTGCCCGGCTCGGCAATCGGGCTGTTCGACACCGTCGACATCACCGAGGCGCAGATACGTCTGGGCCCCGGCGATGCGCTCTGCGTGTTCACCGATGGTGTCTCGGAGGCGCGTACCGGTGCGGCGCTGTACGGCGAGGGCGCGCTGATGAGCACCCTCGCGCGGTGCGCCGGGTCCTCCGCCGAAGCGCTCGCCGAGACGCTGCTCGACGAGGTGCTCGGACTGCACGTCACGCTGCCCATCGACGACATCGCCCTGCTCGTCCTGCAGCCCGTCGTCGGGGCGGCCGGCCCGTTCGCTGCCCCGCGCCCGCGTCAGAGCAGCCAGACCGACGACGACGCCGGTACGCAGACCACCCCGTCGATGAGCCCGGCGCCGTCCGCCGTCGACAGCAGCAGCTTCCCGGCCGGTACGGCCAGCTCGATGTCCTCACCGAGCGTGTTCAGCACCACGACCAGCCCCCCCTCGCGGACCAGCGCGAGCACGCCGGCGGGACGGCGGTGGGTCGAGGTCGACGGCCTTGGCCGCGGCGTCCGGACCCACCGGCAGCCAGGGCGTGCCGGTGCTGAAGCCGAGCCCGGGGGCGGTCGCCTCCCACGGCATCGGCGTACGGCAGCCGTCGCGCCCGGCGAGGGTGTGCCCGCTGCGCCGCCAGATCGGGTCCTGGCGCAGTTCCGGCGCCACCTCGGCCTCCTCGAGCCCCAGCTCCTCGCCCTGGTAGAGGTAGGGCGCGCCAGGCAGCGCCAGCAGCAGGGCGGTGACCGACAGGCCGCGCCGCACCCCGAGCTGCCCACCGCCGTACCGCGTCGCGTGCCGCACCAGGTCGTGGTTGGACAGCACCCACGTCGGCGTGTCGAAGCGCGCGAGCCCCTCGCGGACGGCCGCCGCGAGCTCGACCGCGTCGTACCCGCAGCGCATGACCGTGAAGTTGAACGCCTGGTGCAGCCGGTGGGGACCGACGTACTGCGCAACCCTTTTGACGTCGTACAGGAACACCTCGCCGACGAGCATCCGGGGCGGGTCGTAGGTGTCGGTCAGCCGCCGCCAGTCCTCGTAGACGGCCAGCACCTCGTCGGAGTCCCAGACGTGCCGGCGCTCGTCCGGGATGCCCGGCAGCGGTTCGGGCAGCTCGCCCTCGTCGGCGAGGTCGGCGCGCTTGTACAGCGCGTGGGCGACGTCGATCCGGAACCCGTCGACGCCCCTGTCGAGCCAGAAGGCCAGGACCTCGAGCCAGTACGCGTGGACGTCCAGGTTGGTCCAGTCCAGGTCGGGCTGCCCGACGTCGAACAGATGCAGGTACCAGGCACCGTCGGGAAGCTGCGTCCACGCCGGCCCACCGAACACGCTCTGCCAGTCATTGGGCGGGCCGCCGTCGCGGCCGGGCCGGAACACGTACCGCCCGCGCAGTGGCGAGGTGGGATCGGCCAGCGCCTCGACGAACCAGGGGTGGACGCTGGAGGTGTGGTTGGGCACCACGTCGATCAGCACGCGCAGACCGAGCGTGTGCGCGTCGGCGAGCAGCGCGTCGAACGTCTCGAGCGTCCCGAAGAGTGGGTCGACATCGCAGGGGTCGGCCACGTCGTAGCCGTGGTCGGCCATCGGTGAGGGGTAGAACGGCGTCAGCCACACCGCGTCCACCCCGAGCCCGGCCAGGTACGGCAACCTGCGCCGCACCCCCGCGAGATCCCCCACGCCGTCGCCGTTGCTGTCGGAGAACGAGCGGACGTAGACCTCGTACACCACCCTGCTGTCCCATGTCACGCCTAGCCGTTGCCCACCTGCACCTGGGGGGACACCCGCAGCACACGGGCGATCAGCGCCGTGGCCACGTCGTCGCGACGACCTGACAGCTGACCCGACCTCGCCATGCGCACCGGGCCGGCGACCCGGGCGGGCCGCTCGTCACCCAAGGCCACCGTGGCGTACTCCGCCGGTGCGAGCAGCCGCACCTCGACGTCGCCGCCTTCGCCATGCAGGGTGAGCCGGCCGGCGCGCGCCCAGCGGGTCAGTCGGGTCACAGCAAGGGTGCTGCGCACCGGTGGCCGGCCGCTGCGCAGCACCACCCCGTCGGCGGCGCAACGCACCCCGACGAGGTGGTCGGTCGCGTCCCAGCCCAGCAGCTCCAGGGGGAGCAGTGGGCCCCGGTCGGCGCCGTCGGGCTCCTCGGGGGCGAGCGGCGGGCCGTCGGCGACCTTCAGCAGCCGATCCTCGTGGATCAGCGGCGGCGCGGGCTCGGGTGCAGCGGGCTCGGGTGCAGCGGGCTCGGGCTCAGCCACGTCGCGGCGGCGGCGGGCAGCAGCGCGCCGGGCAGCGGTCGTGGGTCGCGACCCCACCGTGGTCGAGCAGCTCCGCGGGCGCCTCGAGCCGTTCGACCACCAGGTCCCGCAGCATCGCCACGAACTGCGGGTCGGTGCCGACCGTCGGCGCGCGGGTCACGACCAGGCCGGGCAGCTGTTCGCGGACCCGCTGCTGGGCCTGCAGATCGAGGTCGTACAGCACCTCGACGTGGTCGCTGGTGAACCCGATCGGCACCAGCACCGCCTCCCGGACGCCCTCGGCGTGCAGCTCGGCCAGCCGGTCACCCACATCGGGCTCGAGCCACGGCACCTGCGGGGGGCCGCTGCGGGACTGGTAGACCAGCTCCCAGTCCAGCCCGCCGCCGGCCCGGTCGACGACGCCCTGCGCTGCAGCCCGCAGCGCCGTGACGTAGCCGTCACCGTCCGGACCGGAGGTGCGGGCCATCACCTCCGGCACCGAGTGCGCGGTGAACAGCACCCGGGCCTGCGGCGACGGCAGTACCGAGAGCAGCCCGCGCGCCATCACGTCGAGGAAGCCGTCGGTGGCCCAGTAGTGCCTCAGCTTGGTGACCACCGGGCCGATGCCGGCGCGGGCACGCCAGACGTCCTCCCGGTACTGCCGGCAGCCGCTGTACGACGGGAAAGCGCTTGTCATGATCGCCAGCGCGTGCCGGACCCCGTCGGCGCGCATCTGGTCGAGCGTGTCCGTCAGGTACGGGTGCCAGTTGCGGTTGCCCCAGTAGACCGGCAGCGCCGGGCCGCGGGTCGCGAGCTCGGCCTCCAGAGCCGCCTTGAGGTCGCGGGCCTGCTGGTTGATCGGGCTGACCCCGCCGAAGACGTCGAGGTAGTGCCGGCTCACCTCGGCCAGCCGCTCCGGCGGGATCCCGCGGCCCCGGGTGACGTTCTCCATGAACGGCAGCACGTCCTGCGGGGCCTCCGGGCCACCGAACGACACCAGCAGCAACGCGTCGACCGGCGGGGCGTCTGCGGGTGGCTCGTCGAGGCCGTCGTACGTGCTGTCGTGTGGGTTGGCTTCGGTCGCGGTGCTCACCGGTCGATCCTCCCCCGCGGCGCCCGCGGGCCGCACGTCGTACCGTCTGGAGGTGACCGGACCCGTCGCCCTGGTTGGCAGCGGGGAGTACCTCGAGGTGATGGCCCCGACCGAGGCGGCGCTGCTCGCCGGCCGGGCTCCCCGGTACGTGCAGATCCCGACAGCCGCGGCCCCCGAGGGCGAGGCGTCGCTGGCCCGCTGGGTGGCGCTCGGTGTGGAGCAGGCCGCCCGCATCGGCGTCGATGCCGTGTCCCTGGTCGTCCGGGACCGGACCGAGGCGGACGACCCGGCGCTGGCCGGGCTCGTCGAGGGAGCCGGCCTGATCTACCTGTCCGGCGGCAGCCCGCCGTACTGCGCCGCGACCCTGCGTGGCACCCGGGTGTGGGACGCGGTCCTGGAGGCGTGGCGGGGCGGCGCGGCGCTCGCCGGGTGCAGCGCCGGCGCCATGTCGCTCACCTCGTGGGTGCCCGACCTCCGACACCCCACCCGGTCCGCCGATGTGGGGCTGGCTGTGGTGCCTGACGTACGGGTCATACCGCACTTCGACCGGCTGCTCGGCTGGCTGCCCGACCTGGTGTCTCGCTACCTGGTCCGGGTACCCGACGGCACCGGCGTCGTCGGGGTCGACGAGGACACCGCGGTCGTGTGGGACGGCTCAGCCTGGACCGTTTCCGGCCGGCAGTCGGCGTGGCTGCTGTCGCGCGACGGCCGGCAGGGCTTCGCGGCCGGAGAGACCGTGCCGCTCCCCCCACCGATCCGCTGAACTGGCCGGTGCGGGTCCCCTGCGACACGATGAAGACGTGACGGTCTTCCTGCCGCTGGTGCTGCTCGGGCCGGTGCTGCTGCTGGTGACCGCGGTGCTGGCGCTCTGCGCCCACGGGCCGCTGGGATGGCTCGCGGCCGCGGGCCTCGTGGTTCTCGTGGCCTGGGTCAGCCGCTGGACCGCGCGCGCAGCGTGGGCCTGGTGGGTGTCGACCAAGGCGCCTTCCCGGCACTGAGCAGCCGGGCCCCCGGTACGGTCGGAGCTCCCCGAGCCACTGCGTGCGAGCGATCCAGATCACCGAGTTCGGCGGGCCCGAGGTCATGCACCTGGTTGATCTGCCCGACCCCGCGGCCCCCGCCGGCCTCGCGGTGCTCGACGTGACCAGCGCGGGCGTCAACTACGCCGACACCCACCAGGTCGAGGACAGCTACCTCTCGCGCAGCCAGTTGCCGATGGTCCCGGGCTCGGAGGTGGCCGGCACGCTGCCGGACGGCCGCCGGGTGGCGGGCTTCACGAGCTCCGGTGGGTACGCGGAGAAGGCGGTCGTGCACCCGTCCGCGGTGTTCGAGCTGCCGGCCGCGATCACCGACGGGCAGGCCCTGTCGCTGCTCGTGCAGGGCCTGACCGCCTGGCATCTGCTGCGCACGTCGACGCATCTCGCGCCGGGCGAGACGGTTGTCGTACACGCCGCGGCCGGTGGTGTCGGCACCCTCGCGGTCCAGCTGGCGAAGGCCTGGGGGGCCGGTCGGGTGATCGGTGTCGCGTCATCACCTGAAAAGCGCGCGCTGGCCGCGTCCCTCGGCGCCGACGTCACCGTCGACGCCGGGGAGCGCGACCTCAAGGGCGCGCTCGAAGCGGCAAACCATGGGTGCAAGGTCGACGTGGTGCTCGAGATGGTCGGCGGCCCGACGTTCGACGCCTCGCTGGCGGCGCTGGCGCCGTTCGGGCGGCTGGCGACCTTCGGGATGGCCTCGCGCACGCCCTCGAAGCCGATCGAGGCCGGCGCGCTCATGTCGCGGAGTCGCGCCGTCGTCGGCTTCTGGCTGGCGCACTGCTTCGGCCGGCCCGAGCTGCTCACCCCGCAGATGGCCGAGCTGCTCGCCATGGTCGAGGCCGGGACGTTGCGGCCGCAGCTCGGCGGGACCTACCCGCTGGGCGACGCCGGGCTGGCCCACCGGGCGCTGCGCGACCGGTCCAGCACCGGCAAGCTCGTCCTGGACTGCACGCGCTAGGACGGCACGCTGGGCCTGGCGTCAGGCGGTCTGCTCCTGCGGGGGCTGCTCGACCGGCTCCTGCGGGGGCTGCTCGACGGCGGCCGCGACCTTCGGACAGGGGCAC
>ENA-OFDM01000161-OFDM01000161.1-metagenomes-genome-assembly--contig:-NODE-161-length-28716-cov-4.355919_pt1 | contig 28716 bp, 25 predicted proteins | sample MGYA00153385_OFDM01 | MGnify analysis MGYA00153385
TCGTGCTGCATGAGCAGGGCGCACGTACGGGTTCCGTTAGCGAGTTGTCCTCGCGCCAGCGGAGCGCCATTCCGGTGTTTATGTAGCCCGCATCAAATCACTGACCACGGTACCCACACCCGGACCGCTGTGTGGCAAAAGTATCTGAAAGAATTGCTGGAAAAGTCGTCGCAAAAAAAGTGCGTAATATTTTGCAGATCATGAGCGGTGAATGAAAATGTCGTCTCGTGATTTAACCAGTATAAAATCGAAGCTGTATAGCAATTGATACCCACTTAAAAATTCATTCGGAGCTCTTATGCGCTTGAGTCTTTCAACCACCATCTGTAGCTGCGCAATGTTTGCTGTATCAAGTAGTATCCAAGCCGCCAAAGTCTGGACGGTTGATGAGTTGGTCGAAAAAAATATTGAGGCCCGTGGCGGCATAGCAGCAATCCGTGCGATGAAATCGCTTAAGCTCACTGGCAAGCTGTTGCTAAATCAGGGGCAGTTTGAAATGGCGATTGTGCAAACCTTCAAACGGCCAGCTCAGGTCAGGTTTGAGGCCACCGTGCAAGGGTTAACGCAAACTCAGGTATACGACGGCAAAAGCGGCTGGCAAATTAATCCATTTAGTGGACGAAAAGATCCGGAACGCTTATCTAGCGACGATAGTAAAGGTTTGGCTGAAGCGGCCAGTGAGTTTGATGGTTCACTTGTCGACTGGAAAGCCAAAGGCGCAACTGTCAACTATCTAGGCACGGAAGATGTGGATGGCACGTTAGCGCACAAAATTAGACTATCGCGCCCCAACGGTGATGTTGAATATATTTTTCTCGACCCTGACCATTTTCTTGAAATTCGCACCTTGAGCCAGCGAATTGAGCATGGCGTCCAGCTCGCGATCGAAACTGACTTGGGCGATTATGAAAAGGTGAACGGTGTGTACATCCCTTTTGCAACGGAAACAGGCAAGCAGGGCTCGACCGACAAGCAAAAAACTATGATCAACAAAGCTGAGGTTAACCCGGTTGTTGACGATAAAGTATTTGCTTTTCCTGCCGCCAAATCCAAAAAATAAATCAGGAAGCTAAAAATGTGTTCAACTAAATTCTTTATCTCTTTTTTGCTGTTAGTCGCTTCCGTTACTTGTGCTGCCGCTGCACCGGCCACATTTCACTCTGGCATTATTTCTGGATTGGGGGCGCGCAATATTGGTTCTGCGGCCATGAGCGGCCGAATTTCAGCCCTTGCCGGTAACCGAACGGCTTCCGGAAAAATTACCCTTTATGTTGGCGCTGCCAGCGGGGGCATTTGGAAGTCGGAAGATAGCGGCACGCTGTATCGTCCCGTCTTCGATAAGCACTCAGTGCAATCCACTGGTGCTATCGCAATTGATCCTTCAAACTCGAACAATGTTTGGGTCGGAACGGGTGAAGCATGGACACGCAATAGCGTATCCATTGGTGATGGCATTTACAAATCTGCGGACGGTGGCGACACTTGGGTCAATATGGGCCTGCCGAACTCAGAGCGCATTGCCAAAATTCTTGTCAGTCCCAAAGACAGCAACACCGTTTATGCGTGTGTTGCTGGCAAACTCTGGAGTGATTCCGCCGACCGTGGGCTGTACAAGACCACCGATGGCGGTAAAAGCTGGAGTCTGGTGCTCAAGGGCAATAATTTATCAACCGGTTGTTCAATGATTTCGCTTGATCCCGCCAACCCGAACATTATTTTTGCGGGTATGTGGGATTTTCGTCGCCAAGGCTGGACGTTTCGCTCCGGTGGGGAATCACCAACCTCTCCATCTGGAAGTGGTCTATATCGTTCGGCCGATGCGGGCTTGACTTGGTCAGAAATCACTGAAAATACAAACAAGGGTTTCCCAAAAAAACCGTTTGGACGAATTGCCGTTACGGTTGCACCGAGCGATGCCAAACGCGTTTACGCGTTTGTTGAATCAACAGATAGTGCGCTCTACGTTTCTGATGATGCAGGCCAGACCTGGCAGGTGCGCGACAAAAGCCAATGGATGGTATGGCGCCCCTTCTATTTTGCCAACCTGATTGTGGATCCGCTGAATGCAGACAAGGTATACAAGACGGATGGCGCATTAATTCTAAGCACTGACGCTGGCAAGAGCTTTAGCGTGGTGGGCGGATTTACCGGCATGCATGGGGATGTTCACGATGTGTGGATTGATCCGACGCTGTCTACCAATGGACAAACTATTTTTGCTGGCGACGATGGCGGCATGTGGTACTCCTACAACGGCGGTAGCAAATGGTGGAAGGGCGGCAATTTACCTGTTTCGCAGTTTTATCATGTCAGCGTTGACAACAAAGATCCTTACCAGATTTACGGTGGATTACAAGACAACAGTTCCTGGATCGGTCAATCCCAGTATCCGGGAGGTATTACGAATAGCCAATGGGAAAACATGTACGGCGGAGATGGCTTCTGGATGTTCGCCGATCCGTCTGATTCAAATTATCTTTATGCGGAAGCGCAGGGCGGTGCCATCGGGCGTGTGAATCGCCTAACCCACGAGTCGCGCGATATTCAACCCAGGCTTAATGCGGCAGATTTGAAAGCGTTTAAGAAACTTCGTTTTAATTGGAATACGCCCATCGCACTTTCGCCCAGTGATAAAAATACCGTCTACATCGGCAGTCAGTTTCTTTACCGCACTCGCGATCATGGACAAAGCTGGAGTCGTATCTCTCCTGATCTGACGACGAACAATCCCGACAAACAACAGCAGGAAAAGTCGGGCGGTGTGACGGTCGATAATTCAGCTGCAGAAATGTACGAAACCATCTACTCAATTAGTGAGTCGCCCAAAAATACCAACGTGATTTGGGCAGGAACCGACGATGGCAATCTTCAGGTCACTCGTGACGCGGGAAAGTCGTGGAGCAATGTGGTGGTCAATGTCACCGGCTTGCCCGCGGGTTCGTGGGTCAGCTGGGTACAGGCAAGCAATTTTGATGCAGCTACTGCTTATGCTGCGTTTGACCGGCATACCGTAGGCGATATGGCTGCTTATGTTTACCAAACCCGCGATTTTGGCAAGACTTGGAAACCACTTTTATCGCCCGCCAATCTGAAGGGAGTGCAAGGTTACGCCCATGTCGTCAAAGAAGATTTGGTTAATCCCAACCTTTTATTTCTGGGCACCGAAATGGGGCTTTATATTTCTATCGACGGCGGCGAAGGCTGGGCTCGTTTCAAGGGAGGCAATTTGCCGGCTGTGGCCGTGCGCGATATCGCTATCCACCCGCGTGATAACGATTTGGTGCTCGCGACCCATGGACGCGGTATTTGGATAGTTGACGACATCACGCCACTGCGTGCTCTTTCGGCAAAACTGCTCAGTGAGGAAATAAGCTTTGTGGCTAACCGCGGCACGCAACAGCGCCTGCAGGCCAACGGGGGCTGGCGCGATGGAGATGCCGTCTTCGTCGGAGAAAACCCTCCAGACGGGGCTGCAATCACCTACTTTCAACGTACTCGCCATTTATTCGGAAAACTTACGCTTGAAGTTATTGATGCAAACGGCAAGGTGGTGGAACAGTTATCGGCGGGCAAGCGGCCCGGTTTGAACCGGGTGACGTGGTCGATGCGCGAAAAACCACCGCGGGTGCCGCCTGCTGCCCAGTTGGCTCAATCAGGCACCCAGGGGCCCCGCGTGCTGCCGGGTGATTATCGTATCCGCATGACCAAAAACGGACAAACAATTGAGACCAAGATGGTAGTCGGCCTCGACAGACGCGCGACCTTTACGTTGGCTGACCGTAAGGCACAGTTTGGTGCGGCGCTGCGTGTAAAAGCGTTATTTGATAGGGAAAGCGCGCTAATGGACCGGATTACTTTTCTGCGGAGTGAACTTGCACAAAATCTCGACACTCTGCCAGAAAGTAGTGAGCTAAAGAAACAGGTTGCCGCTCTCGATGCCAAGATTGACATCGTACGCAAGCTGATCGTGGCGACCACCGAAGGCGGTGCGATTACCGGCGAAGAGCGTTTGCGCGAACACACGGACCAGTTATACGGCGCAATCCTTGGCTATGAGGGCAAGCCCGCCGATTACCAGATCGCTAATATTATGGCGCTGGAGTCGGAGCTTAAAGAAGTTAGCGATCAATTTTCTCTGCTATTAAGCGACGATCTTAAAGCGCTTAATAAGTTGCTCTCGGGGGCCGGCAAGAAGTCGGTGGCAGTTCCGCCGCAAATTATTGCGTGGAGCGAGAGTGATTTGACCTCTGCCAAAGCACAAATGCCAGTTAATTTGTTACTTTTGCGTTAAGAAAAATGAGCCTAAAAATGAACAAAAAAGTTTTACTGCGCCAAGTATGAACGTCGTTATTCTGAAATGACCCTAGCCGGCATCATTCCAGAAAACTGGGAGGTGACGCCTAACAATGAATCACAAACTCGCTGCCAAAACTTCTCGACGGCGATGTCAGAGGGCGGAAGGGTTGAATCGGGGATGGTCCACCACATATGAAGGCTTTCGCCCCGTGGTCCCGAGATTACGCGATTAGGTTATGAGCCGCTCGCGCAGTGAATCGGGCTACGTAACTACCCGGTCTTTGGCTATTTTTGCTTCGTGCACGATAATGACGCCACGGTTTAATTCAACATCCTTTATCAGCAGGAGCAATGCTTCTATGATGCGTAGGCCCGTCACATAAAGCGCTTGAGCGACCAAACATCAGGTGCCGTCCATTCTCAACAAGATCTGCCGCACTTCATCGACCGTGAGCGCCACTGGCACGCGCTCGGCAGGCTTTGGTTGCTTGATTGCCCTCAGCCACGGCAGGTCAATTTTCCATACTTCCCTGTACAAGAAAAGTAAAGCCGACAAGGCTTGACCATGCGTTGACGGAAACACAATCCGATCATTCGCCAGATGCAAAAAAAACGCCTCAACCTCCGCAAAAACCATGTTACTCGGGAGCGTGGGGTGGTAAAACTTCACGAAAAAACGAACCCAATACACCGATGCTTTTCCCGTGGAAAGAGCGTAACGGCAGTAGTGCACTTCACCGCGCACCACGTTCAGCAAGCCCAAAAAGTCATGTTGTATTGATATACTATTTGCATATTAAATATCATTGGCAACTGGTCTGGAATTAAACGTATCTCCCGCAATCTTTGCGGGCTTGCGACATGACAACGTAACAGTTATATTTTGAATATGCTCACTAGAACACGTCATAGCACACATCGCTTCCGTCGCCCTGTAGATTGCCGAACCCAAAGATGAAAATCGTACTGAAACTGTTTGGCGTTATTCACGGCCTTATGGCAACTCTCTTCGCCTGCGCTGCGATCATGTTGATTATCATCGCCTCTCGCATCGGCTGGCAGGCTTTTACGGGCGGCCTAGACAGCGCTGCGGCTCAGCAAATCATCGAAGGTGTGGGATTACTTGCTGCCGCGGTCGTTGCACTTCAGATCGCACAAACGATTGCAGAAGAGGAAGTCTTACGCGGCGCGGATATCAGCGCACCAACGCGCGTCCGCCGATTCCTGTCGCGATTCTTTGTTGTAGTCATGGTGGCCCTGGCGATAGAGGGTCTGGTAGCGACCTTCAAGGCCATCCATGAAGATCCCTCGCAGTTGCAGTACGCTGCGGCTCTCATCGCCGCGGTTGGAATACTGTTGGCCGCCTGGGGTTTATTCATCCGTCTAAATCGCTTTGCGGAGGAACTGGAGCCCGAGGCAATGGCTGATGTAAAGCGTGAAGACAAGAAGCTGAAGCAATGAGGGGGGATGCGTTATTATAAGTCGTGCAACGAACGCGCAAAAAAGCCGCGCGCCGTTTAACTGCGACGTTAGCCACCTGAGTGGCAGCGATATGGGGCGGGGCCGAGTGCTCGGTTGGCATTAGACTTTGAATGTACGATTGCGCTTCTTGTTAGGACAACACTACCCACTGGAGACAAGAAATGATCAAAGTCAGCGTGATGTACGCGAATACCGCCGGGGCTCGATTCAATCACGAGTACTACCGCGACAAGCGTATGCCGCTTGTTAAGGCTCGAATGGGAGATAGTTGCAAGTACTACACGGTTGACAAGGGACTGGCTGGTGGAACACCGGGAACCCCGGCAACCTACGTTGTCATGTGCCACATCTTCTGCGATTCGGTTGACGCATTTCAAAGCGGATTCGGGCCGCATGCGCAGGAGATCATGGCCGACATCCCGAACTACACCGATCTGTCGCCGGTGATCCAGATAAGCGAAGTAGTCGTAGGGTAACTTTCGGTGCATGAACTCACTGTATAGCCAGCAGTGAGGCGGCCAACATGTCGCGCGATACGAAAACGTAACTACCGGCTGTCGCTTTGCGGATGGTGGTACGGTCCGCTTAACTCCGATATTAGGTTCCGGAACTCACGCAATGTTCACGCCGGGCTTTGAATACACGCGAAGTGAGATCCATGCGCAACTTGGTGGAAGCACGGTGTCGTGCTTGCCAACCAGCAATGGCACCATCGTGGCCGCCTGCCTTAGCAAAAATTTTAGTCCGCAAGCGCCTGAGGTCGTGCTGTGTGGGCGAGGCACGCGGACGAGTCCTGTTAGTGAGTTGTTCTCACGTCAGCGGGGCGCTATACCGGTGTTTATAAAAACCGCGTCCAATTGCTGGCAGTATCGAGGCCAATTTTTTGTCTCGCGGTCCTTCAGCTCCGGCGCCCGATTCCAAAGCGCTATCTTGGGCTCCGGTCGTTCGGTCGCCAGCGTTTCACACGTTGTAATCCTCAAGCGAGTCGAATGAGTGGCCACTATGTCCTTAGTTGCGCGCAGTTTGCGGCACAAGCGCCAAATCCCTTGATAAGCTGGAAAAGGCTGGCACATTGCTTGCTATGCAGCCTGACGCTGCGGTCTAAAAATTCATTCAAGCTGAAGCCGTGACGCGGCTCACCATAAATCACGACGTTGGCAGCGTGTCAGACCTAGCCTAAAATGTAACTATCGTCCCCATACCCATAAGACACCATGAAACTTATCCCATCCCGACTAGCCACCCGCCTATCCGCCGCTGCCTTTATTTTTGCGATGTTCGGTGGCGTGGTCGCAAATGCCCAGCAGCCGGTTGCCCAAGAGGGCGATTTTATTTTGCGGGATTTCAAATTCAAATCTGGCGAGGTGATGCAATCGCTCAATATTCATTACACCTCCCTCGGTAAGCCGGTACGGGACGCAAATGGGCGTGTGACCAACGCAGTGCTTTTACTGCACGGCACCGGTGGCTCGGGCAAAAGCTTGATGCGTCCTATCTTTACCGATGTGCTGTTCGGCCCAAGCCAGCCGCTGGATGCCGAGCGCTATTACATCGTGCTGCCCGACGGCATCGGCCACGGAAAATCGAGCAAACCCAGCGATGGTCTGCGCGCAAAATTTCCGCAATACGATTACGATGATATGGTGCTCGCGCAAAAGCGTCTGCTGGAGGAGGGCCTTGGTGTGAATCATCTGCGCTTGATCCTCGGCACTTCGATGGGTTGCATGCATGCTTTTGTGTGGGGTGAATCGTCGCCAGAATTCACGGACGCGCTAATGCCGCTCGCCTGCTTGCCGGTGCCGATCGCTGGTCGCAACCGCATTTGGCGCAAGATGCTGATTGATGCCATTCGCAATGATCCCGAGTGGGTCGGTGGCAATTACGCAAAGCAGCCACGGATGGGGCTGACGGTCGCGGCCAATATGCTGATCCTGGCGGGTGGCGCGCCAATTCAAATGCAGAAAAATTATCCAACGAGGGATACCAGCGATACTTTTGTGGGCGAGGCGGTTGCGCGTGACTTAGCCGATCTTGATGCCAATGATTTGCTGTACGCTGTCAGCGCCTCGCGCAACTATGACCCGTCGGCCAAACTCGAATCGATCCGCGTGCCGGTGATGTACATCAATTCAGCGGATGACTTCATCAACCCGCCCGAGCTTGGCATCGCCGAGCGGGAAGTTAAGCGAATCGCGCAGGGACGTTTTGTGTTGTTGCCCGCCTCAGAAAAAACCTTCGGCCACGGGACACATACGCGGGCTGCGGTCTGGCAGCAGTATCTACAAGAATTACTCGAAAAGTCGGCGCGAAAATAATGCGTAAAAATTTGCGCTTTATTAGTACAAGACGAAAATGTTGCCTCGTCCTATAAATAGCGATCCATGTGAACGTCAACTCTTACCCCCTATTCCGCGGGACTGAGCGACAAGCCAGGCTGCAACGTCAACTAGCTTGCTATATCTCGTCGAGATTTACAATGAGGTATGGCAATCCAGTCGTTCAAATGCTCAGGAACAGAAACCTACATAAAAATCAGCGTGTCGCGCGTTTTGCAAATATCGAGGCATCGCCGCGGCTCGAGCTGGAGCAGCTTAATGCGGCGGCAACCTTAGATTTTTTGGCTTCTCCACCGGGCAACCGTCTCGAAGTACTCAAACGCGCCCGCAAAGGCCAACGTAATATTCGTATCAACGACCAGTTTTGCGTTTGCTTTGTTTGGACGTCACAAGGTCCCACTAATGTCGAGATTTAGACTGAGCGCCGTAGAAGGCGCATTTTTCTATTTTTTAGTAGATGAGCCAATTCAGGCTGCGGCGCATTAATAACTTGTGCGTTGAACAAGTTTTAAAGGGTGGTCTAATGAGAACTGCTATGCTTCGGTAATGAATCTACTGCGGTCGCTGGCCAAACAATGAAGCTTTTTACCCAACGAATTGTGCCAACTCATTACGCCACCCTACTCGGCTTTGGTTTCGCGCGACAACAGCAATTTCACAATTTGTATGGGCTCGGCACGGTCGAACAGTAACGCGCACACAGCTTCGGTGATGGGCATATTCACGCCGTAAACGTTAGCGAGTTTAAGTGCTACCGCGGCAGAATTAACGCCTTCGGCCACATGCCCCAATTCAGCCAAAATTTCATTGAGTGATTTGCCGCTGCCAGTGGCCAATGCCATGCCCACGCTGCGGTTGCGCGAGAGGCTGCCGGTGGCCGTTAAAATTAAATCGCCTAATCCCGTTAAGCCCATGAATGTTTCTGCTTTACCGCCCATCGCCACGCCCAGCCTGACCATTTCGGCCAAGCCACGGGTGATGATTGCCGCTCGGGCATTCATGCCCAGCCCTAAACCGTCGCATAAACCAGCGGCAATCGCCATGACGTTTTTGAGCGCACCGCCCAGCTCCACGCCGATTAAATCGGCATTGGAATAGACCCGCAAATTGCCGCCGTTTAATTGGTTTGCGATGTTTTGAGCGAAGTCGAAATCGTTGCAGGCTAGCGTGAGCGCAGTGGGCAGGCCGCGCGCGACTTCGAGAGCGAAGCTTGGGCCAGAAAGTGCACCGTAGCTCGTGCTGCTGCCTATAATTTCACCGACCGTTTCGTGCGACAGTTTTGCTGTTTCCAGATCAAAACCTTTGCATGCCCAGATAACGGGCAAGTCTGGATTTGACGCGTGAACGAGTGTCGCGGTGCCGCGAAGTCCGGCGGTGGAGGTGGCAATCAAGGCAATATCGGCTAAGCGCAAGGCTGTCGCGAAATCGGCTTCAATTACAAGTTCGGCAGGCAGTGAAATGCCGGGTAGATAGCGCCTATTGTCGCGGCTCGTGGCGAGGGCCGCAATTTGCGCAGCATCGCGGCTCCAGAGCGTGACGTGATGTTTACCAGAAAATGCAATGGCGAGTGCGGTGCCCCATGCGCCTGCGCCGAGGACGGCGATTTTTAATGCCATTGCTAGTCACCCCAGACTTGGGATTTACTTACATAGCCGGTTTGTCCATCGCGGTGTCGCACCGGCAGCCAGCCATTGACGGCAGGCCCGGTCGCGTCCAGCACCACGAGTCGAACAGCATCAAAAACAATCGCAGCATTCGGGTTCGGCATCACGCGAATTTCGGCGCTGTTGGCAGATACCTGCACCGTGCGATTGGTGCCCAGCGAAGCGCTTTCAACCCAGCCGACGGTATTGTCCGCGTCGCGAATTTTTATCCATTTATCGAGTTTGACCAATACTTTGACCGGATGCTGCCGGGACAGAATAAATATCTTCTGCGCTTTTGCTGAAGGTGCATCGTAAATAATAGCGGGCTTGTCACCGATAGCTGCGTAGAGCGCGCCAATAGTGGGCGTCGTTCCAGGCAGTGCTGCCGCCGGTGTCGCAAAAAGCGCTTGCGCGTGAGCCACGTTAAGCAAAATTGAAAAACAAAACGCCGCACACTGTGTGGCGGCGTTTGTCGAGACTGCGTTCATAAATGTCGCGTGCGGTGTTTAGTGCGTTAATACGGGTGCCGGAGTCGCCGACTGCTCTGCTTCTTGAGCCTTTTGTGCCTGGAAAAGCGCTTCAAAGTTGACTGGGTTCAACAATACTGGCGGGAAACCCGCGCGCACAATGGCGTCCGAGATAGTTTCGCGTGCATAGGGATACAAAATATTCGGGTTGCCAATGGCCAGAATTGGCTCAAGGTCCTGGTTGGGGACATTGCGAATTGCGAAAATACCAGCCTGGCAGCATTCCACCAAGAACATTGTTTTTTCGCCGACTTTGGCAGTTACCGTGAGCGTTAATTCGGTTTGATAAATACCGTCATCGACACTTTTCGAGACATGATGAAGTTGCACATCAACGTTTGGTGACTCGCGTTCCAGAAAAATTTGTGGCGCGTTCGGTACTTCCAGTGAAAGATCTTTAACGTAAATCTTTTCGATGGAATAGACTGGCTGGTTGTCGGCGGCGGCGGGAATCGCGGATAGCGTTGCGTCGGTCATGCTGTTTCCTTGGGTTAGTTACAACTATTAAATAAATAAATCTTCGAGCCGATTGCAGCATCAAGCGGCCAGCAACGGCACCAGTTCGCCGGCTCTGTCGAGCGCGGAAAGCTCATCAAAGCCACCCACGTGTCGATCGCCAATGTAGATCTGCGGGACGGTGCGGCGCTGCGTTTTTTCCATCATTTCGTCGCGTTTTGCAGGATCAAGATCGATACGAATTTTATCGATCTCTGTCACGCCTTTGGCTTTCAGCAGGCGCTCGGCCATCTGGCAGTAAGGGCAAACGCCGGTGGAATACATGGTAATTTTAGGCATGATGATCTGGCTTATTTTTCGGTCGGTAAACTCGCAGATTGCCAGGCGCTGAAGCCGCCCTGCAACTGATAAACCTCGGAAAAACCCAGCGCTTTCAGGGCGCGGGCGGCGGCACCCGCTTTGTTAGTATTGCCGCTGGTAACGATCACGGGTTTATCTTTGAATTTTGCAATTTCGTCGACGCGTTTGTCGATTTCGGATAATGGAATATTTTTCGACTTCGGAATTCGCCCGCCGTTAAATTCACCGCCGTCGCGAATATCTAGCACCAGCGCAGTGCCCGTATTCATCAGGCGTGTGGCTTCCAGTGTGCCAATTTCTTTATTGTTGCCCAGCAGCTTGGAGATGCTCGGCCAAGCCAGCATCGCGCCGCTGGCCACAAACAGGGCGGCCATCATAATATTTTGTGTCAAAAATTCAGTCATGTTTTTTCAAATGGGTGAAGTGCAAAATAGTGTAATTCGTGGTCGCTCTGACTCGGTTGTGGCCTAGCGCCGAGCAAGTATTGATTGGATCAGCTGGACGATGGTTTAAGCGACGTTACGAGAATCTGACATTTTACCGAGAAATCGCCCGCATTGCCCCAACTTTCATGATTCAAAGCTAAGTTCCGTGTTTCCTTATGGCCAATGAGTAGTAAATGCGGCTAAAGTGAAGCAATCTCAAGTGCCTTGAGCGCTTAACGGACGCGGTTCGTGTACCGGGTTTTTCTACCTGTCACTATGCTAAGTTGTGCTTGGTTTTCCCGCGCTTCCCTGTGTTTTCCAATCCTCCCGTTTCTTTTTATCGACAAGAACATGAAAAAACTCGTTTTGATGCGCCATGGCGAAAGCGCCTGGAATTTAGCGAACCGATTCACCGGCTGGACCGACGTCGACTTAACAGAACGTGGTGTAGCCGAGGCTCAGCGCGCCGGCAATCTGCTAAAGGCCGAGGGACTCGATTTTGATTTGGCCTACACCTCGCTGCTGACCCGCGCGATTCGTACTCTGTGGTTCGTGCAGGAAGCACTTGACCGTCGCTGGATTCCGGTTATCAAGCATTGGCGATTAAACGAGCGCCACTATGGCGCGCTGCAAGGGTTGAACAAAGCTGAAACAGCCGCGAAATTTGGTGCAGAACAAGTGCTGGTATGGCGTCGTTCGTACGATACGCCGCCGCCCGCACTTTCGGCAGAGGATCCTCGTTATGAGGCCAAAGATGTTCGCTACGCCTCGTTGCTGCCTGAAGAAATCCCGTTGACAGAGTGCTTGAAGGACACGGTGGCGCGCGTCGTGCCCTATTGGCAGTTGGAAATTGCGCCACAAATCCATGCGGGGAAGCGCGTCATCATCGCGGCACACGGCAATTCGCTGCGTGCGCTGATCAAACATCTGGATCATGTTTCAGACGTGGATATCGTTAACCTTAATATCCCAACCGCGGTTCCGCTGGTGTACGAGCTGACCGACGATTTGAAACCGATTCGTCACTATTATCTGGGGAACCCAGCGGATATCGCTAGTGCGGCTGCGGCTGTGGCGGCACAGGCAGGTGTACAAAAACCAGATGCAGATGTTGCGACTGACGCAAAAATAACGTGATGTAAATTGTGCAATAGTGGGTTGTTAAATAGTGGAAAAACCGGGCTTGTTTTAGTGTCAGCAAAGCGATTAATTTTGATTGGGATAGTCGCGTTGGAAGCCGCGTGGATGTTAGGGTTTGCGGCATCTGCCGGTGCCCAGAAAACGTCGGCAGACGCGGAAAAAAAACGCCTCGATGAATTGCGCGGGCGAATCGAGCAACTTCAACGCAACGTTGCCAAGAGCGAAGAGTCGCGCGCCGAAGCGGCAGATGCGCTGAAAACGTCAGAAAAAGCGATTAGCGAGGTCAATCGCAGCTTAACCGAGTTGAATGCCCAACAAACCAGCATTGGTCAGGCGCTCACCGAGACCCAGAAGGCTATCGATGCTGCTCGCGCAGATGTGGGAAAACAACAAATGTTGCTGGATCGCGTGATCCGCCATCAATACATGCATGGCAGCGCAGACGCGTTGCGGCTGGTGCTTGATGGGCAGGATGTGGCAGCGGTTGAACGGGAGTTACAGTATTTTGGCTATATTTCCAGATCGCGAGCGCTGCTTATCGCCAAGCTGAAACAAACGCTCACAAAATTGGCAGAACTAGAGACAGGCGCGCGCGTCAAAAAGGAAGAACTGGTCACAAACGCGATTGAACAGCAGAAAGCACGTGTTGCGATCGGTGAAGAGCGGATGGCGAGGCAGAAGCTGTTGAATCGGATTGCAGGCGACATCAGCAAAGGGCGGAACGAAATTGGTCGTTTAAAGCGGGATGAAGATCGACTCAGTAAATTGGTCGACCAGATTACCAAAGATTTAATTAGAGCGGCGGCGCGGCGTACCGAGCAGTTAAAAGAGCAGAGGCGCCAGCAGGAAAAAATTAGGGAAAAAGAGAAAGAAAAAGAAAACGACAAAGCAAAAGAGCTCGACAAGGAGCGCCTCGCTAAAGGATTGGCGGCCAACATCCGTAAGCCAGAGGCGCGCGTAGATCCTACGTCGTCCAATTTATCGCCGAATAAGTCACCGCCTGCATCGTCGAGCACGCTGGTGGTGCCGCCTGAAAGCGTAGTTGAAAGTGTGGCAGATGCGGGCTTTGTGGGACGAGCGTTTGAAAGCTTGAGAGGAAAACTGAAATTACCGGCGCGCGGTGAACTTGCAGGTCGTTTTGGTACTCCAAGGGAAGGTGGTGGCGTTACTTGGAAAGGCGTTTTCATTAAGGCAGAGTCTGGGCAGTCAGTGAGGGCGGTGGCGGACGGGCGGGTAGTGTTTGCAGATTGGTTACGAGGATTTGGTAACTTATTGATTCTGGACCACGGTAATGGCTACATGAGTCTTTACGGCAACAATGAAAGTTTATTGAAATCGGTGGGTGAAAATTCGCAGTCGGGTGAGAACATCGCGTCGGTCGGATCGACCGGTGGCGCGTTGGAATCAGGTGTATATTTTGAATTACGTCATGAAGGGAAACCGTTCGATCCGATGAAATGGATTGGCCGGTAAATGGTTTACTAAACGCACTGTTGGTTAGGTGCCACGGCGCAAAATTGGCGGCAATAACGAACGCGTCAGGTGTGCCATGATGGTAACAACACTAGGGTATTGAAAATGAACGATAGTCGAACCAAACCTGCGTTGCAATCGAAAACCAAAGACCATCCCTCCGGCACCAAGCTCAAAGCGGTGGGATTAGTGGGCTTGGGTGCTGTAGTAGGCGTTGCGTTGAGCTTGAATTTTTCGGCCACTGCCGAGAAACAAAAAACCACGTTGAATCTTCCGATTGAAGAGGTGCGCATGCTGTCCGAAGTGTTTGGGCGCATTAAAAGCGACTACGTGGAAGATGTGGATGATAAGCGCCTGATAAAAGAGGCGATTAACGGCATGTTGACGGGCCTGGATCCGCACTCAGCGTTTCTGGATGCAGATGCGTTTAAAGAAATGCAAACTGTTACCACCGGTAAATTTGGTGGTCTCGGGATAGAAGTGGGCCAAGAAGATGGCTTGGTCAAAGTTATTTCGCCAATTGATGACACTCCTGCTTTCAAAGCGGGGGTAAAAGCGGGCGACTATATTTTTAAAGTGGATGACGTCAGCTTGCGCGGCGTGTCGATTAACGACGCTGTAAAACGGATGAAGGGTGAGCCGGGTACCGACGTTACGCTCACAATTTTGCGCAAAGGCGAAAATAAAGAGCTGGTATTTAAAATTCGGCGTGCCGTGATCGAAATTCAGAGCGTTCGTGCCCGCGCGATTGAGCCAGGATATGCCTATGTTCGGCTGGCCCAGTTTGAAGAGGCGACCGCTGAAAAAATGGTGCGTGCGATCAATGATGCCTACAAGCAAAACAACGGGGCACTCAAAGGTATCGTGCTGGATTTGCGTAACGACCCGGGTGGACTGTTGAATTCTGCAGTAGCTGTGTCCGCTGCATTTTTGCCCAAAGACGCTTTGGTGGTTTATACCGACGGGCGAGTAGAAGATTCGAAGATGCATCTCACCGCACGCAAAGAAAATTATTTGCGGAATTCGTCGAAAGAAGATTACATCGCCAAACTTCCGCCCTCAATTAAAGACATTCCGATGGTGGTGTTGGTCAATAACGGCAGCGCATCCGCGTCTGAAATTGTTGCGGGAGCTTTGCAGGATCATAAGCGTGCTGTGATCATGGGCTCGCAAACATTCGGCAAGGGCTCTGTGCAAACGATTCTACCGCTCAATAACAACAGCGCGATGAAGCTCACCACCGCTCGTTATTTCACACCGAATGGACGTTCGATTCAGGCGAAGGGCATCACGCCTGACCAGATGGTGACGGACGGCTCGCAACGTATCGAAATGCGTGAGGCTGATCTAGAGCGTCACCTGATTGGCGATGATGAGAAAAAAGCTGCTGATGCGCTTAAGTCTGAGGCGCTGAAAATGGAAACGCTTAAAAAGTTAAATGAGGCGGCGGTGAAACCGGCGGCTGAAGCGGGTAAGAGAGGCGCTTCCACTCCTGCCGTAGCCGGTGATGCAAAAGTCGCCGATGCCAAGTCAGCAGAAGATAAGTCTGTGGAATACAAACCACTTGATGGCGCTGACGGCAAACCCGTAGATTTTGTATTGCAGCAAGCAATGAATTTCTTGAAAGGTCTGCCAGTGGCTGCAAACCCAAAAGAATTGCTGGCTTCAAATGCAGTTACAACGCCCGGCTCCAAGAACGGTGTTAAAACTGCTGCAGCAGCGTTGCCGGTGAAGCAGGCGCCAAAATCTGAGGCAAAGGTTGACGTTAAGCCTGCTGCGGATAAATAGAAATATTGGCATTGCTGCGCGTGATGCATGAAGGTGCTCATGAATGATCGAGAGCTGTTGCGGTATAGCCGCCATATTTTGCTGGAAGAATTTGGGATCGAGGCACAGCAAAAATTGGCGGCTTCCCACGCATTAGTGATTGGTGCGGGTGGTTTGGGCTCGGCTGCGCTCATGTACTTGGCCTCGGCGGGGGTTGGCGAGATCACTGTGGTGGATGGTGATGACGTGGATTTGACTAATCTGCAGCGCCAGATTATTCATCGAGAGTCTGGCATTGGCACCAATAAGGCGCTGTCTGCAGCAGCATCAATGCTGGCATTAAACGCAGATATTCGCGTCACGCCGGTAACAGAACGCCTTGCAGCAGACACCGTTGCTGAGCACGTTTCTAAAGCTAATGTGGTGCTGGATTGCACCGACAATTTTGCTACTCGGCACGCTGTAAACCGTGCCTGCGTACACTACCGAAAGCCACTTGTTTCCGGCGCGGCGATTCGTTTTGACGGGCAGATTACGAGCTTCGATTTTCGCCTCGCGAATAGTCCGTGCTATCACTGCTTGTTCCCGGATGATAGCCAGACTGACGATATCCATGAGGAGCGTTGTGCGCTGATGGGCGTGTTTGCGCCCTTGGTCGGCATCATTGGAGCCATGCAGGCATCGGAAGCACTGCGCCTGTTAACAGGTGTGGGGTTACCGCTCACCGGTCGTTTACAGATGCTTGATGCGCGCAACATGTCGTGGCAGACCGTTAAATTCAAACGCGATTCTTCATGCAGCGTCTGTGCCAAATCAATTGGGAGTGCAGGCATTCAGCCAATGAGACACAAGGAGAAATCGTATGAAACGATTTAGTTTGATTTCGTTATTAGCCGCCGGATTGATCGCTTCGTCGGTGCAAGTAAGCGCACAAGTGCTGTACAAATACGTCGACGCCAATGGCAAAGTAACTTATTCCGACAAAGCCCCGAAACCGGGCGAAAAGGCGGAGCGTATTACGGCTGATACCACGACCAACATTATTAATTCGCCGGTAGGCGCACGCGCAGGCGCGGCGGGGTTGGCAGGAGGCGGCAAAGAAACGTCGGTTGACGTGGCTTTACGTATCAAAGCGCGTGCTGCGGAGCGGGATAAGCTAAAAATGGCGGTAGATGCGACTCAAGCAAATTTGGAAAGCGCAAAAAAAGCGCTTGAAGACGGACAAGAGCCGCGTGAGGGTGAGCAGCGAATCATAGTGCGGGAGCGCAATAATTCGATTTTACGCACCGACGCCTACCGTGAGCGAATCGAGCGGCTGGAAGCGGCGGTAAAATCTGCTGAAGAACAGTTGGAACTCGCGCAAACTAATTACCGTCGTGGCGCGCCAGATTAGTCATCTCTAAATTCCAACGCGGCCGAACGTTGAAGCCGCGCGTTGCTTGCAAAAGTAAATCAGGATCCTCCTCGATTCGAAGTGCCGCGGCGAACGCGATCATTGCACCGTTATCGGTGCAAAATTCCAACGGTGGGAAAAACACCTGTGCCCCGATACGCTCGGTATCGCGCAATAGGGTGTTGCGCAGTGATTGGTTTGCACCTACTCCGCCGGACACCACCAGCGCTTTCATGCCGGTTTGTTTAAGTGCGGCAAGGCATTTTGCGACGAGCACATCCACCACCGCCGCCTGAAATGATGCTGCAATGTCCGCACGAATATCGTCAGCAAGGGCCCCGGTCGTATTGGTGAGCTTTTTAGTTAGCATGAGCACAGCCGTTTTCAAGCCGCTGAAGCTGAATTCCAGATCACCGCTATGCATCATGGGACGCGGTAGCGGAAATTTCTTTACATTCCCTTGGCGGGCAAGTTCACTTAATGCGGCACCGCCCGGATAAGGCAGACCAAGCAGTGAGGCGGTTTTGTCGAAAGCTTCGCCGGCAGCGTCATCCACTGTTTCGCCGAGCAAGATATAGTGTCCAACTGCTTCGACGGCCATCAATTGTGTATGCCCGCCAGATACCAGTAGCGCTACAAATGGAAATTTTGGCCTAGGTTCAGCCAGTAGCGGTGATAATAAATGACCTTCTAAATGGTGGATGCCAACCACCGGTTTGCCTAGAGCCAAGCCCAACCCTGCTGCCACACTGGTGCCCACCATCAACGCGCCTCCCAAGCCCGGACCCTCGGTGACCGCAATGGCATCGACTGAGCTAAGTAAGCGGTTGCTCTCTTCTAAAACCCTCACTATCAGGGGGATAAGGCGCTGAATATGATCACGCGATGCGAGTTCGGGCACGACGCCGCCGTAAGCCGCGTGCAGTGCGATTTGGGAATGTAGGGCATGCGCCAGCAAACCCGAGGACGCGGATAGCGCGGTATCGTATAGCGCTACGCCAGTCTCGTCGCATGATGTTTCAATACCTAAAATGAGCACGTGGGATTTTTCCTTTTGAGGCCTGTTGTGCAAGTTCTTACTTGGCAAAACAGGTGTAAGCGGCTATTATATTGGGCTCTATGCGGTGAAAGTCGCCGTAAAAAGAAATTAGTACCTTCAGACCCACAATTCATAGCCACTCCGCAGCAGCTTCTCAGCGGCGCTAAATTGGGCGGGCATAACTAGAAAGTAGAAAGGTTTTTTGAAATGCCATTGATTCGATTGAAAGAAAATGAGCCGTTTGATGTCGCCCTGCGCCGCTTTAAACGTGCTGTTGAAAAAACCGGTTTGTTGACCGAGCTTCGTGCTCGCGAGTCATACGAAAAGCCAACCGCCGAGCGCAAGCGCAAACACGCTGCTGCCGTGAAGCGCCGCTACAAACGCCTGCGCAGCCAAATGCTGCCGCCGAAACTTTATTAAGTTTCGCAAGAGCAAAAATCTTTTGAGGCAGAGTGCGAAAGCTCTCTGCCTTTTTTATTTTGGTTTTATTTTTTGAGGCGAATTTTAGGATCGCAAAAATGACATTACGTGAACGCATCAACGAAGACATGAAAACGGCCATGAAGGCGCGCGAAGCCGACAAGCTCAACGCAATTCGCCTGCTTACTTCGGCGCTGAAACAAAAAGAAGTCGATGAACGCATTGAAATTACCGACGATGTGGTGTTGAACGTCATTGAAAAAATGTTGAAGCAGCGCAAAGATTCTATCGAGCAATTTACCGCCGGAAACCGACTTGATTTGGTGGCAAAAGAGCAATTCGAAGTGGCCGTACTGGAAGTTTATATGCCGGCACAAATGTCGGACGCCGAACTGGCTGTAGTGCTGGACGTGGTGATTGCTGAGACTGGCGCGACTAGCGCAAAGGATATGGGTAAGGTGATGAACACCTTGCGTCCACGCGTGGCCGGGCGTGCGGACATGGGTAAGCTGTCGGGTGTCGTGAAGGCGCGGTTGAGCTAACACCACGTTTCAGCTAATTCGTTCGTCGCCTATAATTGAGGCCTGATGATTCCACCGGATTTCATACAGCAGTTGCTTGCCCGCGTTGACATCGTTGACGTGGTGGATAAACACGTGAAACTAAAAAAGGCAGGGCAGAATTATTCTGCTTGTTGCCCGTTTCACAATGAGAAAAGCCCCAGCTTTTCAGTGAGTCCGCAAAAGCAGTTTTATCATTGCTTCGGTTGCGGCGCACATGGGACAGCGATTTCGTTTTTGATGGAATATGCGGGCATGGGTTTCCGCGATTCGGTGCGCGAATTAGCTGAGGGCGTGGGGCTCACCATGCCGCAGGAAGCTAATTCAGGCGAATCGATTGAGCGTGCTCGCGAAGCAGCATCTTTAAACGAGGTAATGTCGGCAGCACGCGATTTTTATCGGCGCGAGTTAAAAAACTCACCTAAAGCGATTGAATATTTTAAAGGCCGCGGGGTGAGTGGCGAGATCGCGGCCAAGTTTGGTCTTGGCTATGCGCCTGACGATTGGCAAGGTTTAAAAGGTGCGGTGGAGGATTACACCGCTGGTGCGTTAAGCGAGTGCGGACTGGTGATTGATAACGATGAAGGCCGCCGCTACGATCGGTTTCGGGATCGCGTCATGTTTCCGATTTTGGATCAGCGCGGCAATGTGATTGGTTTTGGTGGTCGCATGATCGGTTTGTCTGAGAAAAAAAGCGAACCCAAATATTTGAACTCACCGGAGACCCCGCTGTTCGAAAAAGGCCGCGAGTTATACGGGCTTTTTCAGGCGCGCCGTTCAATTCGCGATACGCAAACCACGATTGTTGTTGAAGGCTATATGGATGTGGTGGCGCTTGCGCAGAATGGCGTCGAGAATGCGGTCGCCACACTCGGCACCGCGACCACGCCCACGCATGTTCAAAAGCTGTTGCGAATGGCCGATAACCTAGTGTTTTGTTTTGATGGCGACAAGGCCGGTCGAAAAGCTGCGTGGAGGGCGCTGGAACAATCGCTGCCCGTGATAATTGACGGCAAAGATATTCGCTTTTTATTTTTACCGGTCGAGGATGATCCCGATACGTTTGTGCGCCGTCTGGGCAAAGATGCCTTCATGGCGGAATTAAAAAATGCGAAGCCGCTATCTACGTTTTTATTCGATCAATTATCGAGCGAAGTGGATGCGAACAGCGATGAGGGTCGCGCACGCTTGCTGGCTAACGCGAAGCCGCTGATTGCGCAAGTGTCCACCCAAACTGCCCCTGCGTTGGCGCTGATGTTGCGGCGGCGTTTGGCTGACACCGTGGGGCTGGGTGCAATTGAAGTGGAGCGCTTGATACCTATGTTGGTCGCCGGCAATGCCCCTAGTGGTTACAACAACGTTTCACTAAATAACGGTTTTCGTAAACCACCGCGCGCACCGCAGGAGACGTATCGTGATGGTTCACTCAAGCCGCGCCAATATGCGCCGGGGGACAAGCGCGCAAATTGGGACGCCAAAAACCGTCGCGAGCCGACGCTTTCAGCGGGCGCAAAAAAAGTCGCCAAGCTGTCGCCTGCCGAGCAGCTTATTGTCGACATGATGTTAAAGCCGCAGCTTGCAGGCCGCTTTGATTTTGCGGCTGACGAAATCGAGGAAAGCGCCATCGGCGCGGCCTATCGCGTGGCGCAATTTATTCGCGATCATGATTTTGAAGTAAATATGGGTGGCGTGCTTGAGCATTTTCGCCATTCGGTGGACGAATCGATTTTGGATCGGCTGTCCAAACACCCCTTGATCACGGACGATGACATGGCGGCACGCGACGTGGATGCTGATTTTGATGCGGCGTTAGCGAAGCTGCACGAAACCGCATTAGCCGTGCAAAAACGCGCCGAGATTGATCGACGCGCGCGTGAAATGGGATTGTCTTAGAGGATTATCTTAGAGCATGACGGCGCTACGGATTTTGTTTCATATCCTCAAGACACTCGCGGCCCTTCGCGGTGATTTCAAAGCGCCCGGGGATTGCCGTTTCAATAATGTGGCCCTTGCGACCAAGAAACGTTGCCACGCCACTGGCAAGCTTGGCATCGGAATTGATGGCGAGCTCGCTGAGTCCGGCGATACAGTTTTTGACAAATAACGCCAACGTGCCTTTTTCGGTCAATTGATAGCTGCCGTCCTTGTGATGAACCAGCATTTTGATGCCTACCAAATGACGCGCGTTTCGAGCCACACAAGCACTAGGTTTGTCGGATTTCAGCATACTGCCAACTTGCTCTAAGGCCTCAAATTCATCTCTGCTGAGGCGTTGGGTGATGATGGGTTGTTTCAATTTTTTCCTTTAAATCTTTTTTTGGCACGCGTTAGCGGCGACGACATCAATCGTGCAACGGCGCATTCATATCAATCTCAACTGCGTCAACTATAGGGCACACAGGATGCGTTTGGGGAGGGCGTGTCTTAAACAAGAAATCAAGAAATGATTATCAGGCCGCGCGGTCCGATAGTCTCAGCACTAAATACATGGCCACAGAAAGACATTCGACCGTACCTTTCGAGTGATTTTTGCCTTACTGCGGCGTAGATTAGAATTTATAGAAAGTCTAGCATTGGCGGACGTCTTGAACGGCTTATGTCTTAAAACGTCAGCCAGTCAACGAGTTTAAAATTTTATTTTTCGCGCAATAAAATCATTTGTTAATCAAATGTTTAGCAAAATCACTATTGAAAAATGGTCTCTTTTGTTATAATCGAGGGTTCCCTGCTTATTTATTCAGCAATTAACGCAATTGTTGCCCGTTAGTGTTTGGCTTGTCGTCAGCCTCATTTGCCCCAATATCCACTAGCAGAACACTAATCGTATAACACGGCACACCACCGCAAACGGATACCACACACATGGCACGCAAACCCAAAAGCGCTCGCGAGCACGACGAATTCCCGATCCCCAACTTCAAAGCGAGCAAGCAAGAAGCCGCGAAGATAGACGTTGAAGTTCAAAGAACGCGCCTCAAAACCCTGATCAACCTCGGCAAAGAGCGCGGCTTTTTGACCTACGCAGAAATTAATGATCATCTCCCGGATATGGTCGACGCGGAGCAGATTGAATCGATCACCACCACCTTTAATGAGATGGGGATTCAGGTTTACGACGAAGCGCCGGATGCCGAGACTTTGTTGATGACAGAGGCAGCACCGGTTTCATCCGATGACGATGATGCCGAAGAAGAGGCTACCGCAGCGCTGACCACGGTTGATTCCGAGTTCGGTCGCACCACTGATCCTGTGCGCATGTATATGCGCGAGATGGGCTCGGTTGAGTTGCTGACGCGAGAAGGCGAAATTGAAATCGCTAAACGAATTGAAGATGGTCTGAAGCATATGATTCACGCGATCTCATCCTGCCCGACCACGATTCAGGAAATCCTGAATCTTGCAGACAAGGTTGAGAACGACGAGATGCGGATTGATGAAGTCGTTGATGGCCTGGTGGATCCAAACGAAGCTGAAGTTGCCGAGGCCGCGCTTTCAGAAGAGGAGTTGGACGGCGCGGAAGAAATCGAAGAAGATGAAGATGAAGATGGCTCGATAGCCGCAGCGAATCTTGAACTGCTGAAACAAGAATCGCTAGCCAAATTTAACTCGATTCGCAAAACCTTCAAGCGTATGAAAAAAGTGCTGGTCGAAAAAGGCCACCGTTCACGCGCCTACAAAGATTTGCAGGAAGAGATTTCAGCCGAGTTGATGCAAATCCGCTTCTCGGCCAAGCAGGTTGAACTGTTGTGCAGTTCGCTGCGCGGGCTGGTTGAAGGCGTGCGTCATCGTGAGCGCGAGATTCAAGAATTGTGTGTGAAAAATTCCGGCATGCCGCGCCCACATTTTATTAAGTCGTTTCCCGGCAATGAAACCAATGTGAAATGGATTGCAGACGAGATCGCCAATAGCAAAACATTCGCGCTCGCGCTGACCAAATTCAAGCCATCGATTCTTGAGCAGCAAGAGGGCCTGATTAATTTGCAAAAGGACGTTGGCCTGCCGATCAAGGATTTGAAAGAAATTGCGCGCCAAATGAGCACGGGTGAGGCCAAAGCTCGCCGCGCCAAGCGCGAAATGATTGAGGCTAACCTGCGTCTGGTGATTTCCATTGCGAAAAAATATACCAACCGAGGTTTGCAATTCCTCGATCTGATTCAAGAGGGAAATATCGGCCTGATGAAAGCCGTAGACAAATTTGAATACCGTCGCGGCTACAAATTCTCGACCTACGCGACATGGTGGATTCGTCAAGCAATTACGCGCTCCATTGCCGATCAGGCGCGCACCATCCGCATCCCGGTTCACATGATTGAGACAATCAATAAAATGAACCGTATTTCACGGCAGATTTTGCAGGAAACGGGCCTTGAGCCCGATCCGGCTACACTCGCCGTTAAGATGGAAATGCCGGAAGACAAAATCCGCAAAATCATGAAGATTTCCAAAGAGCCGATCTCAATGGAAACGCCGATTGGCGACGACGACGATTCGCATTTGGGCGACTTTATTGAAGACACCAATTCGCTGGCGCCACTTGATTCAGCGCAATATGGTTCACTTCGTGATGTGACCAAAGATGTTCTGGATTCCCTTACGCCTCGCGAGGCAAAGGTATTGCGGATGCGCTTTGGCATTGAGATGAATACCGACCATACCCTGGAAGAAGTGGGCAAACAATTTGACGTCACGCGCGAGCGCATTCGTCAAATTGAAGCGAAAGCGCTTCGCAAATTGCGCCATCCAAGCCGCAGCGAAAAGCTGAAAAGCTTCCTGGAAACAGACAGCTAGATTTAGTTGACCGTTGTTAGAAGCGGGCAGTAGGTGACAACCTGCTGCCCGTTTTATTTTGAGCCAGTTAATAGTCTCGGTTACGAAAAAGCGGCTTTTACCCCGAGGCTTGCTAGAAGCCATGGTGCGGCGTTCGGATGCGCCCGCAGTGGTCACAAAATCAGACATAAATAGTTAAGTATGAAAATGAGTCGATATTTTTTTCAAGCGGACGTTTATAAAAATTATGCCCAATAAGGCTAATACAGATTCGCACCCTGATTGGGAGACTGATCGCTTAGTTCGCTATAATAATGTACATTAAAATTGAAAAAATAAAGCCGCAGTTTGCTGATTAATCAGTTACTTTTTCTCTCATTTATCCCTCTCAGGGCCGTTAGCTCAGCTGGTTAGAGCAGAGGACTCATAAGCCCTTTGTTAGTAATCCTATCCTGTTGATAGCGCTGGTAATTGTTTACTTATTACTGTATCGTTAGCATCACGTTAGCAATGGAATGTGTGATGCCCACAGCCCGAAAACTGCCGTCAGGCAAGTGGTTTTTGCAGCTCCGCCGGAAAGGCTTTCCTTCTATTTCCGTCAGCCGTTTATCGAAGGCAGAGTGCGAGAAAGACGCGCGCGCGATTGAACACCAATTGGACTTGGGGACACACCATTTCATGTCGCCTAAGGCTGGCGAGTTACTTCTGCGCCATGCGTTCGACAGATACTTTAAATGCGCGCGCTACACAGACAAGCGCGCAACGACAAAAAAGGCCGAGGCTGGCAAAGCAGCCCACATACTTAAACATTTGGGGTCTTATTCTCTCCAGAACCTGCGCGAAGAACGCATCGCACAATTTCGTGACGACCGAATGCTTGAGAAGACGCGTTACGGGCGAACTCCTAGCCCAAATACTGTTCGACTGGAATTGGCGCTTCTGGCTGCCGTCTTCAAAGTGGCACGACAGGAATGGGGCATTAAATTAGATAACCCGCTCTCCCAAGTGAGCAAGCCCAACTGCCAAGAGATGAGACGGGACCGCCGTCTTTTGCCCCAAGAAGAGTTTCACCTGCTCGAAATATTGCAGAAGCAGCCAACGAAGCGCCTCTATTTCTTGGTTACGTTGATATTGCATTGCTGTTTGCGACCAGGCGAAGCTGCTGGTATCAAGAAAGCAAACATACAGATTGAGAAGAAAAGGGTTCTACTCCCACGTAGTGACACAAAATCCAAGCGCGCGAGGTTTGCCATCCTGACGCAACCTGCTATGCAAATTATCGAACAAGCGCTAAAAGTGAGCCCAAAAGAGTCGCCGTATTTAATCGGCACAATCACCAAGAAGGGCCTATGGCGTCCATTCGACTATTCCTGTTCATGGCGCAGAGCGAGAGACGAGCTTGCTAGCATAGGCATACAAGCCGGTGACCTTAGGGTCCACGATTTGCGGCACGAAGCTATTAGTCGGCTGGTGGAGGACACTAACCTGACGGATGCACAAGTGACGGCCGTGACCGGCCACGTTGATGCAACAACAATGTGGTCTTATCGGCACTTGCGTTCTGACGCCCTTTACAAATTAATGGACGGAAAAGTTCAGTCGACAATTGCACGATTCACGTTGGCGCAAATTTACCCTGATTCGGTACAACCCGACGTCGAAGACGACTCAACTGCAATTGACCGGATGCTCGGCATCAACGAATTTCGCTTAGTCACACACAAAGAGAAGCAACAAGACATACAGGCGGAAATCGATGAAATTATAGAAGCGAATCGGGGTAAACAATTGTCTGCAATCGCGGAGGAAAAACTCGAATACCTCATTCGACTGAAAAAACAAGTCGCTCACATAGGCGGCTAGCATCAGCCGACTATGTGGACAATGCTTTTTCCATTCACACTTTTCTGAGCCTAGGCAGAACATCGTACTGAAGGTTAAAAGCCCGTGGCTCTTCCGATGGCGCAAGCACGGGTGAAACTTGTGTTGTAGACAACGGACTCACTAATCTCGCCGGCGTCCCAAGCCCGCGCGAATTCGACCGCCCACGGCACCATGTCTTGCGTACTTTGAAACACGATGTCAATGTTACTAACGTAGTGGTCTGCACCCAGACTTAGCCGCTCACGACCACCGAGTGCGGACCCACAGAACGCAATAACCTTGGCTCGGGCATGCTTTGGTTTCCATGACGCCTCTATTTCGGTCCAGGCCCAGCCCTCGATGAGTTCCGAAAAATATAGCCCGTCAGGAATCTTCCCATGGACGGCACGGACTTCTGCGCGGCCACATTGGATTTCATGTTCGGTGCGCACAGCGACACCACTCTGCAGTCGGTCCAAGATGTACCAGTTGGAAACCGCTCTGTGAAAGGGATTACCGAGTGAATCTCGCGCAGTAGACACTGCGCCGACGTTGCTTCGGTCATTCAAGACCCGGGCGCCCTGAACGGTTAGGCAGTAACCGTAGACGCCAGGCAGAACCAGCCGTCTCGCCAATAGATGCGCATCCGTCATGCGACGCACCAAGCGTTGGGCAAGAGACTGCCCGCATTTTGCGTCGTGAAAAATTGGAGCCACTAGCTGACGGGCGGTCAGCCAGCCAAATCGGTTAATCAGCTCAAGTACAGTTTGCGTTTGTTGCTGTCCAACAGTTACTTTGTTCATGTTTACTCCGTTTCGTTAAGTGGGAGTGCTCATTGATTTCAATGTGCACTCCACGTATAGCTAACGGACTCGCAAACACTAATTGAAAGCAGATATGTTGGTATGCCTACCGCCTGGAAACGACCGCTGGACGCGGGTTTTCAGCCTGCTCACTAGGGTTCGCGGCGGCATAAACGGCGTGCGCTCCCGGCTCCGATGTCGCGGGGCAACCCCTACCCCGCACCTACACGCGGAATCGAATTTGTCTGCGCCAAATACCATTCCTTCAGCGTTTCGGGCTACCCTGAACGGGTTGGCCATTGGCCGGGATAGGGGTTGCCCCGCGACGCTCGTTGGCGTCGGGGGAGCTAGGCTAGACCGGCTGGGGCCGGTCACGCGACTGGTCGTCGCTTACGCCTACCGGCACCCCCATGACTTCCAGTCCTGCTGGGGCAGGAGCTGGCTGTCATTGCATCGCTCTGTTTGAGCGAAGATACAGAGAGCAGTTGGCCGCGCTGCATGTTGAATTGCATTGAAATTTGACCCACTTTGAGCGGCAAATTGCATTAGAAATTGACCCACGTCTAACCACTATCCTGCTTATTTTATAAGCAGGAGCTAACGGAGTGATTGACGTGGCACTATTAAGTCTAATCCGGCGCTTGCGCCTGCGGGAAGGTGTTTCGATTCGTGAGATTGTTAAGCGAACCGGACTCTCTCGAAACACTATCAAGAAATACCTAGCGGGTAACCAGGTTGAACCCCGCTAAGATCGTCTGCTGTGGAGTTTAGGTCACCAAGGATTTGAGCGTGCGTTATAAGGCGCCTAACGACCAAGGTAAAAGGCGGCGCGCTTTTGCGTCGTCCAGCGACAGAAGGGCGCAGTTTTGACCGCCGTGTTAGACCTCATCAGGCTCGTCACTGTCTTCATATTCTTCCCGAGACCATGGTTTATTAGATGAGGCTCGATACGCAACCCAGCCAGATGGCATGTTTGCGAGCTGCAGGATTGTTGGGTCACGATCGATCATGCACCCGAAGCAGACTAGCTTTGCGTCCGCAGAAGCGGTTGTTGTACCGCACATGAATTGCCACTCGCCATCATGGTCGTGATACACCTCAAGAATTGGGTGTGTCCCTTCAACTACGTGCCTTGTGGTAAAGGTCGCGGTGTTGATAGGAATGTCAAACGGCCATTCCGATTCTTTGAAATTGTGCGTGTGACTCATAGATGAGGTTTAACGTTTGAGCTAACCGGCCCGTTGCGGTGGGCTGGCATTTGGGCTAGGCTTTTATAGCCCAAATGACGGCACACCGCAATGGATCCGGTTGAGCGAAGGGTTAGGCCTCGCTCGTGAACGGCGGACGAATTTGAGAAGATGAATTGACATCATTCTCCCGCGTCCTCGACAGCGTTTCGCCAGTAGTGCGGACTGACCTCGAAAAGCCTTTTGGATTGCCATTCGCCGGGCTTTCCTGGAACAGCCACCGCTACTTCGACATCTCTTCCCCACAGCGCGAGGCGTTCTTGGCAGATGCCGCACGGCGCAAGGATGAGAAATGGCCGCCCGGGCTCGCTGCGGGACACGCAGACTGACGCTGCTACCTTTTCGCCGATGCGATTCGCTTCGCAGTACGCGCCGGTTTCATGGCAAAGGCCTGCTCCTGAATTCGGTGGGTCAAAGGACACACTGGTGATGACTTTGCCTGATTCCGTCTCGATTGCCGCCGCTCCCGCGTAGCCGGTCGGGTACCGTTCGAGTGCTTGGGCAATTGCTGCACTAACGAGAGACTGATTGAGTGGCATGCGAGGCCTAACTCAATGTAGAGACGCGAAATGCCGCATACCGTGGCACGCTGCGCCCTACCGTGGCGAAAAAAAGTATGGAATAACGCTTGCAATCAATAGGTTGCCTATTTATACTGTATTTATGTACAGCCATAACAAAATCCCCATTTCCGGCAGTTCAAATCGCGTGGGCCG
>ENA-OFDM01000164-OFDM01000164.1-metagenomes-genome-assembly--contig:-NODE-164-length-28472-cov-8.071753_pt1 | contig 28472 bp, 22 predicted proteins | sample MGYA00153385_OFDM01 | MGnify analysis MGYA00153385
ATTTACGTCCTAGAGCTTAACTACACAGAGGCTTTGACTATTTTCGGAGATGTCTGATGTATTCAATATTGGGCGCGGCGCGTTTTTGACGGGCTATATCTAGCATCTTTTCTGACAAATCGACCGCTACTACATTATCGTAATATTTGGCTAATTCAAAAGCCAGAATTCCCGAACCGCAGCCAATATCTAATACTGTACCTTTGCTGGCAGATAAGTTTTTAATGAAAAAATCGTTCTTGCTTTGCAAAGTAGCAGCGAAATCGTATTCTGTGGCAAAAGCATCAAACATTACAGATTTATTGCGGATTTTCCAGTGACTCTTCAGCATTTATTATTGCTTTATACTCATTCAATATTTTAACCGTAGATGTACTCAGAGCGACGGAGATATTTTTTTTGTTCCGAAGATCTGCTTTTTATTTATCGGTGCAACCATATCCACAAATCGTAATTGTTCTGAACTTTTACTAATCTTACCAAAAAACTCAGCAGATCGATCTTAATTTTCTAATCAAGGTGTTTGTAGTGAAAACTTTAGTGCTCCTAAAAATCTAAGGACTAAAGTCCTCACTACAAACTATTTTTAGCGGACAAAATGTAAAATCTGTCCCCGTTGCAAACCTTAGATTTTCAGTACGCCTTCGGGATTTACGGTCAAGATCGATCGCCTCTGCAAACCCTCCTGATATAAAATAGCGTTAGCCGCCAGCAAACCGCTGCTCACAGCCCTTTCCATTAAACCGCAGGGAAACGGCATTTTTACCCAATCTCCCGCAAACAAAAGATTAGGAACAGCGCAGCAAGTCTCCGGGCGTTCCGCATAACTACCGGGCGGATAACCCGAGAAATTCTTTTGATTTACCAGTTCCCTATGCAGCATATTTGCTGCTTTTAATTCTGGCACAATTTCGTACAATTCTTGCTCGAAAGTCGCTAGCAAAACTTCCTGGTTGGGAAATTCCTTCTCCTTGTAACAGTAAGCGTGCAATTCCACTACACTCCCGCCAGTTTGTTGGTTCCACTCGATGAACTGATCTTGAATTTTGTGGTAAAGCGTAATGCTGTCAGTCAGTTTGTAGCCGGAAAGCGAACTAAAATTGCTGTGAACCCAGGGGAATTCGCGATCGAACCAAAAACGACCCACGGCAAACGGATCGGCTATTTTCAAGCTCTCAATCCGGTTCTGCACCTGCGCATTTACCTCACCAGTTCCCAAACTAAACAAATGGTGCATCCCCGGAACATCCGCCGCAAACACATAGTAATCTGCCTTCAATGTTTCTCCCACGTTCTGCGGGTGCGATTGGTTAATCGCTGCGGCTAACTGTACCTCATCTGCTTTTTTATCGACTACCTTAAATCGAGGCAGATTCCGCTGAGCTGGCCCGCTGACAACTCGCCCGTCAGCATCAAAAACTGCCCCGTGACAAGGACAGTGAAATTTACCATCATCTTGTTTATGAACTGTGCAGCCTTGGTGAGTGCAGCTCAGAGAAATTGCCTCCTTTCCTCCCGGTGCAGAGGCAAATACGCTATCTCCAGCGCCAAAATATTCCGTCGAGTTGCTGTCAGTTAACAGCGCGTTTCGCTTTACCCAAAAAGGTACTTTATTCTGCACGTCTCCCGATTGATAACTCAGAGAATCAATCTGCCCATTTTCCCAGTGAATGTTACTAACTGCGACATCTGTTAATACTTTACCGCCTTTGCTTTCAATGGCTCTAGCAATAGGCTGCACCAAACTGGTTCCCATATCTTGCCGCGTACCGTTGAAGGCCAAACCTTCGGGATTTCCGAAGAAGTAAAAGTGGAAAAATTGCATTAATTCTCCCACGCTCAATTCGTCGGGAGCGTTGAGGCTGGATTTGGCAAAAGGCAGAAAATACAAGTCGTAAAGCCCGCGCGGAAATTCGCCTTTTACCCAGTCTGCGACTGATATATTATCGAGTCTATCGAAACTTTTTTGAGTTTGAAAACCGCCGATTTCTCGAAACACTTGCCAGTGAGCAGGTTTTGTGAGATTGATTCCCCACTTGAGTCGGTTGGGAGAAGATATTCCCAAATCAACTATGTTCCAGGGAAAAGCTGAATGGTTGGGACGGAAAACTTCTGGTTGGTATTTGCCGTCTCGAAACACAACGGCGTAGGATTCTAAAGATACAAAGTTATCGGTAATTTTTAGTTCTTCAACCACGCTTTTGAGGTTATAGTATTGCGGGAAAAAACCGTGGAAACCGTGTTCCATCATGAAGGTTTCGTTCCCGACTTGTATCGGCCAACTAGCAATTTTGCCGCCTAGTTGGGGCGATTTGTCGAGCAGCGTGACGGCGAAACCGCGCTGGGAGAGTTCGTAAGCGCAGGCGAGCCCGGCTAAGCCTGCGCCAACAACTGCAACGGTTTTGCGGTTATTTAGCATTCGTGGCAAGTCTAGGGAATCTTGCACAAACACGGCGGGCTCTGGCTTGGAAAATCGAGAGTAGCCCACCAGCCCGCCTGCGGTACCGACTCCGAGGAATTTGAGGGCGGTTCGTCGAGAAACTGGTTGCGATAGCGGTGGATTGGTTGGTTGACTCATCAGCGGTACGCGGTAACGGGCTTTGAACACAAGGACGCCATAAGGCATATATCATAGACCGAAAGCATGATATGTGAAGAAATACTAAGACGCATCCCCCGATCGGCTCGCTAACGCACTTGACACGGCGATCTCCGACACAATCTATCTAAGGTATGATATTTTTAGGGCTAATATAAAGTGAAATTACGCCCGCTACACCAAAATCCAACTCTAAAACCCTATATTTATTAACCGTGACAGTTAAACTATTGTGGAAATTGCGCCGCCGAGAGTTTCTGAAAGCTTTCTCGATCGGCTTAGCAGCCCCTTTTTTCTATAACAGCGCAGCACATTCTCAAGACTATTCAAATTCTGAAAAAAGTGCGGTCGCCGCTAATCCCACAGCCAGAGAAAACCAAAAACCCGGCACCGCAGACTGGGAGTTAGAAAATCCTGCCACCAAGCGAGAAATCGAAGGTTACGCATCTCTGACGAGCGTCAATGTCGGCGGCGAAATTAAACTATTTGTCAACACTAAAGAACCCAATTATACCATAGAAATATTTCGCACCGGATGGTATGATGGACTCGGTGGGCGGCGGATGAATGACCCAATTATCCGCAAGGGAATCAGACAGCCTCCGCCGAAAGAAAATGAAGCATCGGGACTGATAGAATGCAATTGGAAAGACCCATATATTTTGCGAATTGGCGATGATAGCACCGATGACTGGATAAGCGGTGTTTATTTAGCAAAACTAACCGCTAGCCGAACCGGAAAGCAAAGTTATATCATTTTTGTAGTCCGGGATGACGATCGCAAATCCGACATTTTATTTCAATCCAGCGTCACCACTTATCAAGCCTACAATAATTGGGGCTACAAATCACTTTACCGCTGGAACAGTCATGCCAAACAAGCCTACAAAGTTTCCTTTAATCGGCCCTACGCCATGAGTCCCAACCGCAAAGCTGCTTACGGCCTAGGTGCGGGGGAATTTCTCACCAACTTTCAGCCAAAAAGGAGAACTTCGAGCGCTGGCTGGGAATACAACATGGTCAGGTGGCTAGAAAAAGAAGGCTACGATGTTACTTATGCCACTAACATCGATACCCATTTTAACTCCCGATTGCTGTTGTCTCACAAAGCATTTTTATCCGTTGGGCACGACGAATATTGGTCGCGAGATATGCGGGAAAATATAGAAGCAGCTAGAGATGAAGGCGTTAGTCTCGGCTTTTTTGGTTCCAATATTTGCTATTGGCAAATCCGCCTAGAACCCAGCCGGATTACTGGCGAAGTAAACCGAACTGTAGTTGCTTATAAAGAAATGGCAGATTTAGACCCTCTGGGCGGATTGAAAGAAGAATTTGGCGCTGTTAATTCACCAGTACAAATAGCGGCGGGCGGGCCATTAAACTACGGTATCGACAAACCAGAAGGCGGTCAAATAGCCAAAATTAATTATAAATCCCCAGAACTTGATTCTTTAGTCACAACTCGCTGGCGCGATCGTACTATCGGCAGTCCCGAAGATGCTTTGATCGGCGTCATGTATGAAACATTTCAAGTTAATGCTGATATTGCGATTGATGAAAGCGCCCCGGATTGGCTGCTAGAAAAAACTGGGTTAAAAAAGGGTGATAAATTGCCGGGGCTGCTGGGTTACGAAGTCGATCGAATGTTTGGGAATGCTCCTAAAAATATAGTTCGGATTGCCCATTCTCCATACCCCTACGGCGGCGGCACTCGGTATGCTGACATGACGGTTTATACAGCAAATTCGGGGGCGAAAGTATTCGCGACTGGTTCGATGCAGTGGGCCTGGGGATTGGACGATTACAATGCGCCACAATTGCGATCGCCTTTGGTAAATTTCGGAGCTCAGCAAATAACGCGAAATGTTTTGGCAAAGCTGTTAAATTCAGCTAAGCAATCACCGAATCAGTAACGGAGGACACTTCAAAAGCCATTCATCGTGTCAAATTAAGCCTGAAAGACCCTCAGTCTTCCCACCCACCCGCCAGTCCGCCAGGGACTGAAGTCCCTGTCTAATAGCTGAAGTCCTCTGAAGAGGACTGATGAGTTTAAAATTTTTCTTCTCAGTCCTCTTAAGAGGACTTGAGCTTTGAGGCAGGGGTTTCAATCCCTGCCGGACTGTGGGTTTAACGTGTTTGTTAACACGAAGAAGGGCATGGCACTGCCGTGTCCCTACCCCAAAATAATCGCTCTGAACTCGCGCCCTATATAACTATCGCCCGATTAGTTGTAGTCCAAGAACCGGAGTGCCGTATCCTGACTGCGGGTAATATTAATTCCGATGCTACCGGACATAATATTAAACAATAAATAACTGCTATAAAGGATTTTCAATGATTGTTTGATTGGCAATCAAACACCTCTCTGAGTAACGCTAATCCTGATAAAACTACTTCCATCTGCTCCTCAGAAAATTCCTCGAACATTGGCGAAATATTGCTACAGGTAATCGTTCTAATTTCTTCCAGCCTCCCGCGACCTGTTTCTGTTAGGCTCAGCACCACCGCTCGCCGTTCATGAGGATGTTCTTTGCGGTCTACAAAATTTTCCTGAACTAAGCGTTCGCAAATTGCAGAAGCGGTCGGTCTAGTTACCCCCAAATAATCTGCTAGTTTGGATAAAGAAGAACCTGGATAGCGGTAAAGAAACATCAGACTGCGAAACTGAGATATCGATAAAAAAGGTTCTCCTTGATTTCGCATTTTGGCTCGGATAGACCCCACAATCAGCGGAATAATTTCGACTACCTCAGCAGCGCAGCGCTCGGGGGTGATTCCTTTAGAGGATTCTTCCAAATTCATCTTGTTTCTCCCTTAAAAAGCTCCACCATTGTTGTACTCAGCAAGGTGATGCGAGCCAAAGAGATACTCGGTTTGTGCAGCATAGCAATTCAATTTTATGTTTGAGTAAAAATTTTCGCCTCAACAGAGGCTGTGTTTGAAGCTCCCGCACCTGCTTGGAAGGTGATTCGGTGGCTTATTTAGGTTTTCAGTTTACGTTTGCAAGGGTGGATGTAAGTATAGGCGGCTGGGGGATTTAATTATGGACGCTTGATCGCTGACTTTGTTTATAAACTGTACAGGTATTCGCTCTGTACCGCAATTGCAGTCATACTAATTGTTAGGTTCCCTAACGGTTGAGATTTAATTTATTGCTGCAAACTTGTCAATTTTGATGAAAATTGTGGGTAAATTTGGGAATTTAATCTGTTTATCATCTCTGATTTGAATTTGCTTCAATTAACTGCTGCGTGCGGATGTTTTTATTGTTTGAGGTTGAAAATTTGCTTTTAATTTGCGACGGATTATTTTGGCGCGATCGGTCAAAATGGCGATCGACTGAATATTGTAAAATTATTTGAATTATTGCGTATTTATACACATAACTTACTAATTATAAGTGATATATGTCACAATTATTAGGTTGATCGGGAAAAATGTGATAATTTCTGGAATTTTTAAGCGCCGACAGCTCGCGCGCCACAATAATTAATACAGATAAATATGAAAAAGTGGAAAATTTGGTGTTTATTAGCAGCATTAACAGCATTTCTGTGCTATGTGCAAGTACCTGTCTTCGCAAAAATTGCCACCATTCAAGTCAACAGCAAAACTGACATATTCCGCCGCCAACTTGTCGCCGCCCAAAATCTCCAATCAGCCGGACTCTACCGCCAAGCTTGCAAGACTTTGCTCCCAGTTTTAGATTTGGCTATTTTTGATTGTGCCAACTTAATTGACAACCAGTTATCTCCGACAGAAACAGCAATTATTGAAAAGTTGCCAAACACTGAAATTGTCGCATCTGGGTTGAGGATTTTAGGCGATGTATTGCGGCTGACTGGTGCTTTAAAAAATTCACAAATCATCTTAAATCGCAGTTTAGCCGCCGCCCAAAATTTGCAACTTGATGCGGCCCTCAGTGCCGCGTATCTCAGTTTAGGAAACACTCAGAGAGCTTTCGGCAAGCGTCAAGAAGATATCAAACAGGATGCTGGAGCTAATTATGAGAAAGCTTTGGATTTTTACGAAAGGGCGATCGCCTCTTCTGAGAAAACCGAACAGTTGCAAGCTAAATTAAATAAATTGAGCCTGCTGGTGAGCAATCTCCCCGATTCAGATATCGGCAATTTGTGGCAAGAAATCAAGTTAAAAGTTGACAATTTACCCGCCAGTACACAATCGATTTACGATCGCATCAACTTTGCCGAAAGTCTTGGTTGCTTGACAGTGCAAGTCATCAAGTCGCACGTTGGTATCATGAAATGGCCTTTCCCGCCCGCAGTCAACCGCTGTGCGATCGCATCTTCGCGCAAAAATATCGAACAACCCGCATTAATTTATGTTGCTCAACTCTTAGCAACTGCGGCCAATGATGCTAATAAATTAGGTAATTTGCGGGCAGAATCCTATGCGAAAGGGAGTCTCGGCGAAGTGTACGAAATAAGCGGGCAGATATCCGAGGCTAAACAATTAACCGATCGAGCTTTGGGCATTGCACAGTCGATCCAAGCAGCGGATCTTGCCTATAAATGGCAGTGGCAATTGGGAAGATTGATGGTGAAAAGTAAGGGAGATGCAAAAAGTGCGATCGGTGCGTATCAAGCATCAGTTCAAACGCTCCAATCACTGCGCAAAGATTTAATTGCCGTCAATACAGACGTGCAGTTTTCCTTCCGAGACAACGCCGAACCAGTTTACCGCGAACTCGTAGATTTACTCTTGACAACCGATGGAAACACTCAACCAAATGCGGCAAATCTAGAACAAGCAATTAAACAAATAGACGCGCTGCAACTAGCAGAAATCGAAAACTTTCTGCGGTGCAATGTTTCTGTTTCATTGCCAATCGATCGTATAGCTAACAAGCAAGCTGCCTTGATTTATCCAATTATTCTAGAAAACAGAATAGCAATTATTCTGCAAGTTTACGGACAGCCGCTGGCATATTACGAAACTCCAGTTTCTAGAAAAACCCTAGAAACTGCGATCCAAAACTTGCAAGGAAACTTGAGAGAACGAGGAAAAACCCCCAAGGTAATAGCTGAATCGCAGAAACTGTACCAATGGTTGATTGAGCCACTAGAACCGCAACTCAAGCAAAACCCTCAAATTGAAACATTAGTATTTGTCCTGGATGGGAATTTGCGGAACATACCGATGACAGTGCTTTATAATGGGAAAACTGACCAGTATTTAGTAGAAAATAAATATGCGATCGCCATTTCGCCGCGCCTCGAACTTTTTGTACCGCAACCGCTAGAAAAAAAACTAAAAGTCTTCGTCGGCGGCATCGGTGAACCGCAAAACATTGACGGTAAAAACTTTGAAACTATCCATAAACTCAGAGAAGAATTAGAGGGTATTGCCAAGAAAGTTCCGGCAAGTAAACCTTTGCTAGACACAAATTTTACCAAAGCCAACATTCAGAATCACCTGCAAACAGGGGACTTTTCGGCAGTGCATCTCAAGACTCACGGCGAATTCAGTTCCGATCCCGATGGGACTTATATTGTCGCTTACAAACAACTCCTCAAAGGTCAAGATATAGCCAACTTAATCGCAACCAAAAATGAAGAGCGATCGAATAACATTGAACTGCTAGTTTTGAGTGCTTGTCAAACAGCAGCAGGAGACAACCGAGCAGTTTTAGGACTTGCGGGAATTGCCATCCGTGCGGGTGCTCGCAGCACTTTGTCAACTTTGTGGGAAGCGCGGGATGCACCGAATACGGAACTGATGTTAAAGTTTTATGATGAACTATCGAAACCCGGAATGACGAGGGCAAAAGCGTTGCATATTGCACAGCAATCGCTGTTTGAAAGATATCCTGCACCTAATATTTGGGGCACATATATTTTGGTTGGTAATTGGTTGTGAATTCTCAGGATTTATGTCATATTTTTGGAGTTATATCAATTCCGGTTGCGCCGGAATGATAAGCGAGGACACGGCATTGCCGTGTCCTGATTTCGTGTCAACAAACACGTTAAACTTGCAGTCCGACAGGGGTTAAACCCGCAGTCCGACAGGGGTTAAACCCCCTGTCGGACTGGCGGGTGGGTGGGAGGACTGGCGGACTGATAGCTTAAGTTGACACGATGAAGGGCCGTACCCATTGCAAACGTGCAATATAGAGGTTATGCGGTTTCAACCGCCGAGTGCTACAACTGGCCCAACTAACTGTTCGTTACTTAACTCTTTTCGCCCAATAGATTCTAACAGTTTATTCCAGTCATTTTTAAAATTTTCATTTTGTGGTGAAGTTAACAGCACTTCGCCCAAACGAGTCAAGGAATCATACCAAATATCGGGCGAGGCTGCACTAATTAAACGCTCTCTTTCCGCCGTCATTTCCACCCGCTTTATCGATCCATCTACAACCAAATCTGCACGATTAGTTCTACTTTTACTACAGTAAATCCTTAAGAACCAACGGTAAACTTTAGTTTCTTCTAAACCAAATTTTGAGGATGAAGGTATACTAATGCTAACTATTCCAGGAGTTTGGGATAACTGAAAAGTTGTTTCATAAATCACAGTTTTCTCGTCTTGAGTCAGTATTACAAATTCTCCCCTTTTTATGTCTTCACGAATGTAGGGAATGTAAAACCAAAAAGTAGGATGTGCAGAAGTTGTCAATCCTGGGTTTTTGGAAGGGATCAAAGCAGTTAGTGGCTGTTTTGTTTTTTTGCAAGATGAGTTGGATGGATCGAGTCCACCTCCATGTGTAGTGTTAGGATCTGGAGGTGTTTCAGTTGTCTTGGATATCTGTTGTATCTCAGATACTACAGCATTGTCAGCAACAGGCAGGATGCCTGTTCCACAAGAAAAATTACTCTTTGTGGAACAGGCATCTTGCCTGTTCATAAAAGGCTGATTGAGAATGGTGGAAGCTATTTTTTGTATGGGAGAATATGTCCGATTTGCGATCGGCAATCCAGACTCGATCGCCCAAATTAAAGGTAACACTAACTGTAATTGCATTTTATACATATATTTCTTGTTTATTCCAGTCACTCTTAGCTCGGACTAGGTTTTTGACGCGGTTTTAACTGACGAGAATACTTAAGATTGATCGTACATAAACAAGATACCACCCGTAGCAACTAAAGCCAAAACCGAAGGAACCAAGGGCATCCAACCGCCGAAAGCCATAATTGCCATACAGCCTTGATACACCACAAAGATCGTAGCACCACCTGCGATCGCCAATACTAAGGGCGATCGTCCGCGCCCAACCAATAACCCGCCCGTCACAGCCACCAACCACACAAAAATACCATCTCCCCACTGTATCCCCTGCCATTGAGGCAAAACCCGCAATAGCGGTCTTTTGTCAATGACAGCGCTGAGAATTTGACTGATCATATGAGCGTGAATCCACACTCCCGGCATTTTACCATAAAGAGTATCAGAATAATCCTTAGAAATTTCCGAACTATGACCGATTAAGACAATTTTACCCTTGACTAAATCAGAGGTTACTTTCCCTGATAATACTTCTTCAACCGTTACTTTAAAAGCTGGTTTGGGATTGGCGCGGTAGTTGAGTAATACTTGGCTGACGGGCGCCTTTAAATCTTGATAACCTCCTGTACGATTCGCCAATCTCGGGAAAGTAACGCCACCAATTCGCCACTCTTGATTCTGAGTAATCTCTGATTTTATGCCTTGATTTTCCAAAAACCGCGAAGCCAACAGCAAGCTAAAGCTTTTAGGACTTTTACAATTATTAGTAAAATTAGAAAGTTTGGGGTCATAGGATAGAAGTTGGCGGCGAACACTGTTACCTTTTTCGTTTCCCTGTTCATCCTTGGGTAAATTGCTAAAACTAACTTGATTTGTTAATTGATTTTCGGAAAATTCCGGCGGTGGATCGAAATTTTTATTAGGATCGTATTTGCATACAGTAATAATATTGGGATTGTTATTGAATAGGGAAATTAGTTTTTGCCTTCCAGGTTCTCTTACCGGATAGCGGTGCATATTCAAACCAATTGCTAAAGGTTTCAACTGCTGCAATTTGTCTAGCATTGCCGCGACAACAGCATCGCTTTGAGGATAGTCGTACTTCTCAGAATCCTTGTCTGTCACTTCCACAACCAACAGCCGATTGTCGATTAATTCTGATTCGCGCTGTCTCATTAGCCGATCAAGCATTGACAGTTCGATCGGCTCCAGCACCCCCAGAGAGCGCGCTCCCATCACAGCCAAGGTACACCCCGTACTTGCCAAAACCACCGCTCGCAACCGCGAAAAACCCTTAACCTGCGGTCTTTTCGGAGTAACAACCGCAGTCAAATTCTCCGCAGCAGCAGGCGAATCCGGTGCCAGCAAAAAATCGTTCCAAACCGGCGGGATCGCCGCCGGATGCTGCCAAATTATTGGCAACCAACTAGCACAAGGAAACCGATCCTCAAAACCCTCCAACCGATGCCGCGCTTCCCTCGCCGCTGCATACAAAGACTTACCATCCACAAACTCTTTCAGAAAACACTTTAAAAATTCTTGAGCTACAAAATCCGGCACCAACTCCCGCATTAAAATCATTTGCGGAATCATCTGAAAATCATCTAAATTTCTCGCCAAACCCAATCCATCGCAGCAGTTAAAAATTGCCAATTGCAAACCATTATTTACCGCTTTTCTCAAACCGTACCACAACTCATCAATTGTTAAACTGTCAGTTTGATTAATATAAATTTTTCCAGTATCATTCTCAGTCTCACCATGTCCCGCGAAAAATATAATATCCCAAGCTTCTTCCCAAAGTCGATCGTTAATTTCATCTCGTTTCGGTTCTACTAAAAATCTGACATCAGCATTAGACAAATTCTCCAAGATTTTCTGGTCTTTCCTGACATCAATCCCAGCGCTATTTCCCAGAATCGCTAAAATCTTTACCTTAGATTTGCGAACTGGTTTTCGTGGAATTTCCGATTTTACATAATTTAATTTACTTAGGGAAGGTTCAGCCTTCGGAAATCTTTCTGTAAACAAATTCCACCGATTCCAAGGCAGTTTTTGCAAGTGCTTGTCATCCGTACAAATCAGCACTCTTGCCTCTTCATCTCTATTTAAACTATCGCCAATCAACCTGTCAACCTTCGCAAACTCAGGAGAATTCAGCCAATCATTCAACATCTGAGCTAGTTTTTCTCCAGATTCTTTGCAATCATTTAGAGAAGGTCTGGTGCTCATCCTTTTAGGTTTAATCCGAAAAGACAATCCTGTAGTCACCGATTTCACAGCAGTATTTTTTTTAGTATCTGAGTGCAAAAACGGGTAGATTAGATGCACCAAATTTTGCTGTTGGTGGCGGGAATGCGATCCTAAAGCTCGATATTTTTCTCGCCAATGTTCTTCTTCAAAAGCCACTAATTCTGGATTGGGAGGCAAGTTTTCGCTTCCCGTAAAGTCCGTAGATGGAAATTGATTATTTTCCCCAATTTTTAAAGTGCAACGAAAACCTTGTTCGCAATCTCCGTCTAATTTTAGAACAATTAACTTATCCATGACTTACACCCCCAATTGATAGCTGACTATTAGATTAAAAAATTTTCAGCCACGCTGACATCGCCTAAAGCCAACTTGACGGTAAAATGTTCTCCCGGTTCTCCGCTTAACTCAAATAGCAAATTTTCCGTTTTATTTGCTCTAGCCTGCATCAGAGTTTCACCTGCATCATCTAGCACCATCAACTGCAAGTCGTTAGGCAAGTTTTTTTGACCATTTGTGGGATAAACCTCTACCGAAATATCGATATCTGGTGCATCAGTTGTCATCAATTCCACAAATAAAGCCACTTGCTCTTTTCCCCGCTCCAAGCTGAGCAATTTGCCTCGCTTGATTGGCCGATTTTTAGTCACTGAAGCACTGCTTTCTAAAACTTGAGGGCTGCGGAAAGCAAACTGCAATTCTGGTTTCGACTCGAACAGGGTTTGGACTGTATGCCAACCTGTATCAAAAACATTTTGCAACCAGTGACTGAGATTTACAGGCTTGAGTTCGTCTAAGTATTCTAGCATTTGATCGAGGGATTTTAACTCGCTGAGTGCAACTTTTTCTTGTTGGGTTGCTGGCACAAATCCCAGCAATTTTACCTCCTGGAGCGATTCAGTCATTTCTACGGCAATGTAACCAATTCTGTCCGATCGCACTTCTGCCGGAATCGAGACAAAATCTTCACTCTTGCCTAACCACCGACACTCCAATTTGCCAATATCTTTGACATCCAAATCCGCAATATCCATGAATTTCTGGACTACAGGATTCCAAATACCGCTGGCGGCCAAATCTGTCTCTATTTCCAAACACTGAAAATAAAAATTCACCGAGAGTACAGCCAAAGCATTCAGGTAAACTTGTTTAGCTTTTTTGGGGTCTGTTTGTTGCTGGGAGAGCGTTTGAGCGCTGCGCCTTGCTGTTGGGGCGATCGGAATTGTCAAACCAAAATCAATTTCTGTGTTATTCATGATCCATCTCTGCTTTTGGGTTTATCATCTGTTATAAGTATTCCCTAAATCTAGGCGTAAATTTTTCTAAAGACCTCCGATAAAAACTGCTCAAATTTGAAACACTTACTCCTGATTCTTCGGATATTTGCTGCCAACCTACATCTTCTATTACTCTTTTGACAAGCAACAATTGAAAATTGACGTGCGGGTACTTTTGACTGACTTCGCTTTTGAAAAAATCGTCTGGATCTTCTTTGATTAGAGCGATCAGAGCTACTTCGATCTGATAGGAGTTATGTGCTACCTGGGTATCTAATTTGTTGAAGAATGAATCCATATCTTCGTAGTATATACGTTTTCGATCTTTCATACCTATAACTTTAGGTGTAACTTCCTGAAAACATTTAGTCATCAAAAAATTTACCCATTGACTGACATCTTTTTCAGGTCGGTAATTCTGAACTTCTTTGCAGATCCGCAACATCAAGTCTTGTTTTGCTTCGGTACAAATTTCCTGATAGATTTCGGGGGAAAAATTCGGATTTTTGGGACACTTAATGATTTTATATCTTTCAATCTCCATGTATAATTTGGTAACAGCTTTTTGTCGCTCTACAGTTTTAGGCGGGTGATTTTTAGCAGCTATAGCTAGCTGTTTAAGCCGATCGTCAATTTCACCGTTAGTGGCCATCTCTTGTTCCAAGGGTACTCAGAAAAATTGTCTTCAACCAGCAATTTAGGTCGTGGAGTCCGCTAATTCTCTCGTCGAGATCGGCTGATGCGGCCGCACAGGAGAGCGATCGCATCCTCCTGCATAGCCCTCTATTCCTCTATCTGCGCGGATCTGAGATTTTTATGCAAAATCGCTGAATAATTTACAAAAGTTTATATACAGAGGTAAGGACACGGCATTGCCGTGAGGTAAGGACACGGCAGTGCCGTGTCCCTACAAACCGCGAATTTGTGGGTATTGGGGGCTTGGCGGTGCTGATGGCGCACCCTACAGGAGATGTTTGGGGTTTGTATTGAATGGTATAATCGGGCGGCTCGCGAGCACAGTCAAATATTCCCATCCACATCCAAACTTTTCTAAACTGCTGCCGCCAACTGCGCCATTTACCGCCCCAAAACCATGCACCACCAATCCCAGCAGCACCGCCAAAAACACGCGATTCAGAAAAAAATTAAAACAGCTATTTTTTACTGTTTGACAGCCATATTTTTCTGCTGGAGCACCGGGAACCTCGCGACAATTGCCCAAAACCCAGCCCAGGGCGGGCTGAACGGGCAAGAAATGAGAAATTTGCTTGATCGGGGCAACCTCACCGAAGCCGTAAGCAGGATCGAACTAGACTGGGAAGAAGACTATCAAAAATACTTTAAACAAGACTTTAAAACCCGCGCCAAAACCGCCACAGAAATATCAAAAACTCTCTCCCGCCTAGCAACTCAAACCAAGAAAAAACCAGCTTTAATTTACGCCATCCCGCGCACAGACCAACTAGAATTAATCTTAATATTGCCCGATCGCCCACCAATCCTCCGCAGCATCCCGTCAGCCAAACAAAAGAATTTGCTGTCAGTAGTCAAAGAATTCAACAGCGAAATCACCAACCCCAGAAAAATCAACACTACCAGCTATCTAGCATCAGCCCAACAACTTTATCAATGGATAATTGCCCCTCTAGAAACAGATTTGCAAACAGCAAAAATTGAAACCTTGCTATTCTGTGTCGGCGAAGGTTTGCGCACCGTACCCCTAGCAGCAATGCACGACGGAAAGCAATTTCTGACCCAAAAATATAGCCTCTCTCGCATTCCCGCCTTCAAATTTACAGAAAGTAATTATACCGACATCAGAAACACAAAAGTCCTAGCAATGGGAGCATCAACTTTCTCAGAAACAGCGAACAAACAACCGCTACCGGCAGTGCCGTTAGAATTGAGTGCGATCGCCCGACAGTGGCCCGGTCAATCTTTTCTGAATGAAGATTTCACCATAGTAAACTTGCAATCCCAGCGGCTGCAACAAAGATATGGAATCATCCACCTAGCCACCCACGCGGAATTCCGCCCCGGAACCCCAAACAACTCCTACATTCAATTTTGGGACACCCAACTTACACTCAATCAAATGAGAGATTTAAAATGGAACAATCCACCCCTTGAACTGTTAGTATTAAGTTCTTGTAAAACCGCTTTGGGAGACAAAGAAGCAGAACTCGGATTTGCAGGTTTAGCACTGCAATCGGGAGCAAAATCAGCCCTCGCCAGCCTGTGGTACGTCAGCGATGCGGGGACTCTGGCGCTGATGACAGAATTTTACCAGCAGTTAAAAAACAGCACACCTAAAGATCCTCCAATCATTAAAGCTGAAGCGATGCGGCGATCGCAAATTGCTGCAATTGAAGGCAAACTGACGATCGAAAATCATCAACTGCGAAGTTCCAGGGGCGAAACTACCTTACCCGACAACATTCCCAAACTCGACAGCAAAAATTTATCCCACCCTTACTATTGGGCAGCTTTCAGTACGATCGGCAGTCCTTGGTGAATTCTGACTAAAAATGGCTAAGTTAAAATAACGTTATCCATCCTCTAATACAACCATTCTCCGATCGCATATGACCGAAGCTGCCACTATCAACACTCAACTCATCGATACCCTCACCCAAATTATCCTGGCTCTTACCGAGGAAGAGCGCCACATCCTGATCCATAAACTTCTAACTCCAAATCAAACTTCAGACACTACAAAGGTCGATCGAGAAACTCTGAAGCAGGAAATTGCGATCGGGGCCGGACAGCTTCAGACAGGACAATATACAGAGTACGATGACTCTTCTCTGCCGAATTTTCTCGTGACTATAAAACAACGCGGGCAACAACGCCTAAAACAGGAGTAAGTACCTTTGAATCGTTATCGCCTTTCTCAGCAAGCCGAAAAAGATTTAGAAGATATATGGATTTATTTGGGACAGCAGGACGAAATTGGCGCCGATTGCCAAGTGGCGCGACTACTAAATCACTTTCCGATGCTTGCCCAATTTCCGAATATGGGGCGACAGCGAAATGAACTCCTCACAGGATTGAGAAGTTTTCCGGTCAAACTTTACATCATTTTCTATACAATTATCGTAGAAAGAGTCGAGATTGTCAGAGTCCTGCACCAATCAAGGGATATAGAAGGACAATTTTAGCGATCGAGAAAAATGCCGACTTCTCGATCGCCTATCTATATTTCTGAACCTAAGTCTTGACCGGCAGTGATGATAGGCTATACAACATAAAGTAATTCAATATCTGTAGCTGTCGCTCAACAAACCACCAACTTGCGATCGAGCGGGAGCCTTCAAGGGGAAACAACAATGAAAAAATTAGAATTTTTGCTACAGAAAGAAGGCGATCGCGCCTGGTTGCCCCTAGAAACCCCCGACGTGGAAATTCTAGAAGGCAAATATCGCGTCGTTGCTCGCATCCAGCACCCCAACACCGACATCGAAATTCGGATCACCCATACATCCTTCGACGAATTGGCCCCCCAGCGGAAAGTCCAAAGTCGATCGGCCCGCACCAATCCCGAAGGATTAGTCGTGATCATTCCCTACACACGTCTCAAACCAGGAATGTGGGAACTCTCCTGCTTGCCAGATCCGGGATCGACACCAGCAAAACCTTGGCAGTACGGCGTTCAGTTGGAAGTATTACCCGCAGAATCGGAAACCTCCGAACTCAGCGGCCCGATCGACCAAACCGAACCAACAGCCTCCGCGTCAGCCACCGAAAGCCCAGATTCTGCCGATCAAAGAACCCCAGAAATCGCAGCACCAGTCGATCGTACAGCAGCCCAACTCCCAACCTTAACAGCACCACAGCAGCCCAACATCTACAAATTTCCGAGTCCCCCAACCCCTGCGGTCAAACCCGGGGTTAAACTCGAACTCATGCTCGATCGAGAAACCTTCGTGACTCAACCCGGTCGCCCCTTAACCATTTCCGGCAAAATCGACATTCCCCAACCCCCCCAAAAAAACAGAAAAACAGCAACTCTCATCCCCGAATCCGAAGCGCTAGAACTCAAAAAACTCATCGGTTCAGCACAACTGCAAATCTACCTACGCGATCCCCAAACCTCAAAAATTCTCGCCCAAATCGAGCAGCCGATGCCAGAACAAGCTCCCCCCTGCATCTTTGCCTGCGTTACCTACATCTCAACCGAGTGCAAAAGCCGCCTAATTTTAGGAGAAGCAATACTCAGCAGCGGCGGCGTCACCCTAGCCACCAAGCTATTCACAATTACAGCCCGTTTGGAGCATCTTCTAGAGGCAATTAAAGAGAATTTTATCGAAGAAAAGCATCAAGCCGAACCCTCCCCAACAGGCTCAATAGCCCCTCGGAAGACCACAAATCTATCCTTCCTCAAGCTAGTAGAAAAATCCTTAGACCCGACCTCCACCGCCGAATCCCCAACCAACGAACCCTTACCCCCTCAACTCAGTGTCCGCCAGACCCCAAGTTCAGGCGGACTAGACTTGCCTGCATTCGGTAACAAACTGCCAGAGAGCAGCCGATCGCAACTGCTCTCAAGCATTTCCAATTCCCATCAAACCGTCGCAGGGGCGATCGACCAACAAACCAAACCCTTAGACCTCCCAACTTCCCCTCAAATAGCAGAAATCGGAGCGATCGACCAAAAACCAGAAAACAGCCCCGAACCAGAAAAACCAGCCCCAGAAACTGCGCCAGCACCATCACAAAAGGCATTTCAAACCTTAAACGTCCAGAATAGATTTTGGTCGAGGCTCAGTTCCTTAGCCAGCAACATCGAATCCCCCGATTGGCTCAAAGCAACCACCCTTTCCCCCACTCCAAAAGTCGCCCCAGATAGCAGCGACGCCATTACCGTTGTGGAAGAAAGCAGCCCAACCCAGCCACCCAAAAGCATCGACACAATTTCCCAACTCAAATCGAGTAGCCCGGAAGCCCGAGAATTTGTCGTTTTTGACGAACCTCCAGAGCCGAAAAAAGTTGCTCAAAAAACCACAACTGTCGAAGCAGAAGCAACTCCCCCAACTCCCTACGTTTTGTCAGAAGACGAGTTAGTACCGATGCCCATCCTGGAATTGCCACGCGCCGAAATCCTCGCGGGCACCTCCGTAAAAGTACAAGTGCAACTACCGGAATTAATGCCGAGGATTTATGTGAAAATTTGGGTGTTCGATCGGCAAACCTACCTAATTCTCGACGGCCCGCGCTGGATCACCGAATTTCAAGCTAACGGATTGGGAAACGTGCGAGCAAATATCGAATTAGAGATTCCCTACGGCTGCATGGAAGTCGAATTTGAGGCGATCGCCGTCGAAATGCAAACTCAGCGGGAAAGCCACAAAATAAGCGTTCACCGCCAAGTTTTGCCCCCAGCAGCGCCAACTTTGCCCCTCAATGGGTAAGCCAAAATCTGCGTGTATCCCCGTTCATCCGCTAACATCTGCGGTTAAAAATTTCTAATTAGTTTCCCGCCAACTGCCGAAACTTCTTCTTAAACTTATTCTTATACACGTAGATCGATCGTTGCCAATCCTCAAATTGCAGCGACATATCGGCCGCCAAACCCGTGCGGTTCCAAACATCCTCCTGACACTTGCGGCGGCAAAAATTCATCGGTTCCGAGTAAACTTTAGAAGTAGATAAAGTCGGCTTCGGCCCGCACCAGTGAATCACAGTCGCCTCAGTACGATCGCCCGCAGGCCCACTTGACTCCACCGGAAACCGCTTTCTCAGCAAATTCTGGTCAAAATCCGGCACCAACAACTGCATATCCACATTCTGCACCCGCAGCCGATTTTCTTGCGCCGCCCGGAAAATCATAAAGTTCAAAAACCCCATTTCTCCGTATTTAAATATCCCCGGATTTGCCGCCGTAAAATCTAAAATTTCTATGTATTCTTCCAAGCTAAAAACGCCGCGTTTAGCAAAAAAAGTACCCGTACAGAAATAGTTCGATCGCGATTCCGACCACTTAAACTTCGGAAAATGCCGCTCAACGCCCGGAATATCAAAGAAAAACTCCGAAACATCCGCATCCGAGTAATCGTAACAAGCCTTATCTACAATAAAATCAAATTCTTCAAAATTAGCCAACTTCAGAACATCGCCCCAGACGATCGTATCCGCATCCAAAACCATAAAATTTGACCAAGGACTTTCCCAGAAAGCAATCATTTTAGTTTTTCCCCAACCAAAACTTCTTTTCCTGAGAACCTCTTGGGAAACCGTTGTGCGATCGATCACTTGCACCCCATAGGACTTTTCCAAAGCACTCACCGAAAACGTACCATCAATCAACAGACAAATCGGCACATCTCCCAGGAAATAGCGGATGCTAGCACAGCACCCCTTAGCAAACAGATAATCCTGATCGCAACAAGCAATAATAATACCAAAATCTTCCATAAATCCTCACTCTTTTACTAACTTACCTACCCACAGCGTTGCGGTGTTTTGTTTTGACAGCAGCTTTATTTTAGAGTTCTGCATTTTCGCCAGCTTAGCACTAAATTTAGGCGATCGCCCGTACACAAAAACATCGCTAAAACCGCTAGGAATCTTAGGTATAGTTGGTTTGTCAAACAACTTAGCCCGACGGCGCGCTTCCGGGTCAAGCAACACCAATTGTAGCCGTACTTTCGGTGCTAACAAATAACTCATTGACAGTATATTTCCCAGACTGACTTCCGAGATATCACTGACAACCAGTGGCTGCAAAGCCCGATCGATCCTGCGAGCAATTGCGGGATTTTCCCGGCCCCATTCCTTAGTCCACCAAGTCTCGGCTTGAGAACTAACGGCATTCGACAGCACCCCGCCCGTTAACAGTACCACTGTCAGAACAGTGCATACTTGCCGTTTCCAGCTTGGCACAGCCTCCTAATTTTCGTCGCTAACAGGTAAGCAACAGCGATTTGCATCCCCAAATAAGTCGGAAATAGGTAGCGCGCTTTAGTCGATCGGATTCCTCCCAATATAACATCCGGCAGCACCATTACCAGTGCTGTCACCGCCATCGTCAACACAAACAGCCAAACCTGTTTGTTCGTCTCAGAACATAAAAAATAAACTGCATAGCCTACAATTACTAATAACATTAAACTCTCTGCCACTAAAGCAATAAGATATACCGATTTAGCATTCGATGTTAGCCCAAAATCCCAAAAAACGCGACCAATGTTTCCGACCAAATTCTTAACTAAAGATAGCCTATTATTTTCTAAGTCAGCCCAATTGATCGCCCCAGCGGCTGCCCTTTTATTTGCCAGTAAAACTCCCATCCAAGGCAGAAATCCTAGCAACGATACAGCAGTCGCGATCGAGTAATCAACTCTCTTTTTATTCAAAGTAAAACCTTGACTTCCTACTAGATAAATTCCATGTCCGAACGCAACTAATAGGCTAAATAAATGAGTATAAATTCCCAGAATATTTACAACTACGTAAATGCTCCAACTCAGCTTCGTTTGCAGCCGCATTGCTCGCAGCAGAGACGCACAAGAAAGCAAAATTAGAGCTGACCACAAACTGTAGGGACGCGCTTCTTGAGCGTAAAGTACGTGCAAGGGAGAAACTGCTAGCAATCCCACGACTATCCACGCCACTTCCGGCGGTGCAAACAATTCTCGGCACAGCCAGTACAGGCCAGGAAACGCTAACAAACTCATCCAGACTGAGAAACTTCTGGTCGCTGCGGGAGAATCACCGAATAGTTTTGCCCAATACTTGACGGCCAAAAAATACAGCGGTGGCAATTGAGGTTCTTCAATTGCCAAACTTTTAATAGTATCGCCCCAATTTTTTGTCTGATTGAGGCGCTGATATTTCATCAAATCTTTGGCCGCTACTAACTGACCGCTGCTTATTTCATGAAGCACTTCTATTTGCGTGTATCCCGAAATCCGCAGGGAAGTAAATACCTCATCGTACCAATAAAACTTTTTGTCGATATTCGCGAAGCGAAAGAACAATCCTAATATCAATAAGACAACTACTAAAAACCGGAGTTGTTTTTCAATCAAAGTCATAGATTGTGCCAAAAAATACCAATATAGCAGCTCACCGTAAACTAAAATATCTAGCCCTAGTGTATTGTCAAATCTACAGGTTGTTCGATTTCGCTTACCATCCAATAACTTGCGTCATTTATCTTATGCTGTTAGCAAATTAGGACTGTCCTGGATGCACTATTTACCCTCATGAACCGGGTTTTTTTAACTTCGAGCGATCGGCTACAAACAAGTATTTTTCTCCAACCCGGTTGATACATCCAGCAATGCTGAACAATCAATCGATATTTTTTTTGTAGCATAAATCACATAGAAAAGGTGCTCTGAGAACCGGAGGCTATCCCAAAAAAATAACCGATCGTCAAACGTCAGACAGTGAGGCCACAAAACTGTAATTTCAGCTAACAGATATTCAGTCGGCTGCCACTACCAGAATACAAAAAATTGTGTTAAAATAGCGACAAGTAAAACCCGCCGACGGGACTAAAAATGACGATCGCCCGCGATGGCAAGTCCCGGCTGCTGGGTGCATCAGAAAACCCAAATTGGTCAAGCCAGAAATTGCGTGAGGCCGGGGTACATCTACCAGCGTCTAGCCCTGCGATCCCGATTCAGCGGGAAAATTACCCCGTCCCAGCCACGAGGTTTAAAATTAGGTTAAAAAGCTTGACATAACAGCACCAAAAGCTGTATATAGAGATGCGACAAGCATCTACAATCCTACCTAGTAACTGTATGTTAAGTCGGGCGTAACCGAGGAATCTGAGCAGTTGTCAGCTTGAGGTAGATTGTGGTCTAACCCGTATAACCAGTTGTAGATCGCCCGTGGGGTTGCAAATCAAACAAGTCTGGCGATCGAGAGATGGAATTAGCAGGTGATGGTATAATCAACTGTAACGTCATGTGGGCTTGACCTGAATTGATGCTTGGGCGGTAGAAGGGCCAACCCTACGTTCAAGCAGGAACCAGACACGCCTACTGTGCATCAACAGTTATGGATAGGTTCTATTGTGACAGTTATTGTCAACAGGCAAGAAACCACAAAAATGAACAGTTGGGAATTGCTGATCTAGTTGAATTAGAGTGTGAAGGTGTGAGGAAAATGAACAGAACTTTTTGGAATTTATTGCTAGTATCCCCCGCTATTCTGGGGTTATCATCAGTCGTCAGTACCCCTGCGATCGCCGCTGAAGCGACCGCAACCGCTGAAGCCAACGGGCTAGCTACAGCGAAGTCATCTGAGTCGAAAATTGCCGCCCCTGCTGCCCCCGAAAAACTGGCTCTAAACAGCAGCACTCCTGCTGCCGAAAGCCCCGTCGCCCAAACCGCAGACACTGAAAAACTGGCTTCAATCGAACCAGACACCAGCGCGGCAGCACTGCAAACAACAGCGAGCGACATCCAGTCATCCGCCCCAATCGCTCCTGCCAGCACAGCAGCAGCGACTGAACCTCTGGCAGCAGTAAGCACAGCCGAACCGTCGCCCCAAGCCTCAAACTTGGTAGCGCCAAGCAGCCCGACTGAAACCGCTGCGAAAATTCAAGTGCCAGCAGTCGCCAGCACCCCAGCTACTAAGGTAGAAATTGCTCAGACAGCACCCGCTGGCATGGGCGGCCCTCTAGTCCCAGCAGCTCCCCAAGCCCTACCGAAAGAACAGTCGGGAGCCATGTCCCAGGTGACATCGGTATCCCAGCTCTCCGACGTGCGGCCGACAGACTGGGCATTCCAAGCCCTGCAATCCCTAGTCGAACGCTACGGTTGTATCGCAGGCTATCCCGACGGCACCTACCGCGGCAACCGCGCCCTGACACGCTACGAATTTGCAGCCGGCGTCAACGCTTGCTTAGACCAAGTAACCAAGCTAATTAGCTCGTCAACATCTACCTTCGTCACCAAAGACGACTTAGCCATCCTGCAACGCCTGCAAGAAGAATTTGCAGCCGAACTCGCCACCCTGCGGGGACGAGTAGACGGGCTAGAAGCTCGCACCGCCGAACTCGAAGCCAACCAATTTTCCACCACCACCAAATTGGCTGGAGAAGTGATTTTTGCCGCCAGCGACACCTTCGGAAATGGTGTCGGCCTTCATGACGACAAAACAGTCACGACCCTAGGCTATCGGGTGCGCTTGAACTTATTGACAAGCTTCACCGGCAAGGACTTGCTCAGAACCCGCTTGCAAGCCCTAAACGTTCCCAACTACAGTGCTTCGACTGCTACGGGGACCAACATGGCTCGTCTAGCTTTTGATGGGAATGATAACAGCAATTTCCTACTGGATGAAGTGTACTATCGTTTCCCGATCGGCGCTGCTACAGTCTTTGTCGGCCCTAAAGGACTTGACCTAGATGAAATTGCAGACGTAGTTACTCCCTTCAACTCTACGGGTACTGGTTCAATTTCCCGATTTGGAGTTCGCAACCCGGCCGTATTCCGCGGAGCACAGGGAGCTGGCGCAAGTGTGACTTACAACTTCGGCAACATCCGAGCTACCGCAGGCTATCTCGCCGGCGACAGCGATGCTCCCAACCCAGCAAACGGCAGGGGCGTTTTCGACGGTTCTTTCAGCGCTCTGGGTCAGATCGGCTTTTTTAGCAAGCCGTTTGATTTGGGCTTGACTTACGTTCGGAAATACAATCGGGCCGGCGATGTTGGCATCATGGGCGGTACGGGCAGTGCCCTGGCTAACCGGCCTTTCGGTCAATCAGCCACTGGCTCTGATAACTTTGGCGTGCAAGTTAACTTCAAACCGAGCAGCCGCTTTCAGATTGGCGGTTGGTACGGTTACACCAAGGCTGAACAACTGCGGAGATCCAACAACGAGGCTACCATTCAAAATGGTGCTATCACCCTGGCTTTGTCCGACTTTGGCCGACAAGGCAACCTCCTCGGTTTTGTCTTCGGTGTACCGCCAAAAGTTACCGAGAGTGATCTCGCCAAAAACCGCAACACCTCTTATCACCTAGAGGGTTTCTATCGCTTCCAAGTCAATGACTTTATCTCAGTGACACCGGGCGTCTATGTGATTACCAATCCCGAGCACAACAACAAAAACGACAATATCTGGGTCGGACTCCTGCGGACTGTTTTTAGTTTCTAAGGTTTCCAGACATAGTTAGAGCTAAAAGCGGCAGGAAACTGCCGCTTTTAGTTATTGGTTATTAGTTATAAGCCAATACGGTTCAGATAAGACAGATCCCCCCTAGCCCCCCTTCCCAAGGGGAGGGACAAGAAGTTGCTCAAAGTCCCCCGACTATCAGGGAGATGCGAGGGGGATCTCCGGGGAATTAACAGCTTATAACCCAAGCGTAATTGGGTTATAAGCTGTTCTGCATTTAAATTATATGTTAAAAAACAATCAAACTCTTGTGGGGTGCGCGTCCAGCCCACCCTAAATATACAATTTATATCAATTCCGGTTGCACTCTTCGACATGATAGAGGAGACTGCACGTGCCGTGTCCAACTTTTGGCTAATAATTCCGATGCAACCGGAAAAGATATTATTGGTCATTGGTCATTGGTCATTGGTTATCAGAATCAACAACTAACAACCAACAAATAACAAATCACTAATAACCAATAACTATGAACTTTGGCGGCAAATCCCGAATACGGAGGTGTAGCCGTGCAGAAATGTGCTGCCACCGACGGGGCCGATTTCGCCGTTGCAGAAAAAGCCGCTCAGGGGGATGTTTTTGATGTATCGGCCGAACAGTCGTGAGTCAAAGTTCGACTGACCATAAAGCCCTTCACCGCGCCCCAGACAAGAGAACATCAAGGCGCCGGCGCTGGATGTACCGCTGTACTCGGCGGCCCGCTGATAGCGATCGAGCAGCATTTCTAGGTCTTCTGCGGAGGTGCGGGCGTCCCGCAGGTGAAATTGGATGCGCTGTCCGGGACGGACTCGATCGCCGATCGCAATTGCCCCCACTTTCGGATCTACTCCCAACAGATTGCGGATCAAAAAATCTCCCGGCTCTAATGTCAGCTTGAATTCATCGCTGACTAAGCCTACAAATAACGAGTGCTGCGCTAATTCTCGGTCTGTTTCGCTCAAAGTTTGAACTAACTCTCGCAGGGCCTCTAAGGGCGATCGCTCGATGCCCCCGCTGCCGATATCGTCGGTTTGTTCTTCGAGTTTCAGCAAAATATTGCGTTCTCCTTCGGTCACTCGATACGGATGCCCGATCGGTCTACAGCCTTGCGCGACGATCGTTTCCAAAACTATATTGCCGCTCAAAGCTACCCCAACCGTCCCTTCTCGGTACAACTGATAGTTGCAAAACAGCGCCGCGCCCCTGCCCGCACCGTCCCCTCCGGCCAGCCCGCCTATCTTCGTCGCACCCGGATAGGCATAATCTAGTCCTTGTAGCAAATCGTTAATCTTTGCGGAAAAGGGGTCGGCCAAGATGATAAACTGCGGTTCTTCCTCGGCTGGCACGCCCAACAGATCCACCCAAGTATCCGGGGGACTGTCTAAGTCCGGCAGTTCTTCTGCACCGACGTGAAATGTTCTGACATTCACTCCCGGTAAACGGGCCAGACTCAGGCTGACTGCGGGAGTTCCCTCGACTTCTTCGGTGAGGCCGCCCCGGTTCGTGCCGATGACTCCTCCTCCACCGCAGCCTAGGATCGCGGGTACCGGCAGCAGTTCTTGGAGTAAAGGCATCAGCCGAGAATACTCGCTGGCAAAGGCAGACGAGATAAATATCAGCGCCAAGTCGGCTGGCCCTTCTAAGTCGCGATCGGCTTGTTCTACAACTTCTTTCAGGGCAGATTCCAAAGACGGACGGGTTGATAAAGCGCTGACCCATTGCATTTGGTTTTCGGTGTACATTAGGCGAACTTCTCTATAAAACTATCTTTATACATTAGGCTACCCGGAACTGGCCACGCGAGCTAAGGCGGTATTGTTTGGCGATCGATTCCCCCTGGATCGCCGTTGTTGTGTTAACATAAGTTAACACGGGTGTCGTATAAATCTATTAACTGTTAAATGCCGTCTTCAGCTAAATCTTAAAAGATAAAGCTCAATACAGTTTGACACATCAACCTCGTGTAAGGTTTTTAACAAAAGTAAGGTCGGCTCGAAATGCATAAAAGCCTGTAGACTCTTCCCCCGCCGATCGGCTAAAGTAAAGCAGGAAGCGGAGACGGCTGCTCCAACCGCAGTTATGGATGGGTTTTATCAGGCGCAGCAGCAACAGCAGCGCATCTCAAGCTACTATTAGCTGGGTCGCCAGACCGAAACTGCAAACCCAACACAAACTAACATCCAAAAAGAAAACCTTTCTTAATCAATCAAAAGGTGAATATGACAACAACACCCCCGGGCAACATCCAAGAAAAAATTGAAGAAGAACTAGAAAGCGCTCGTACCGTCTGTGACGTGAAGGGCGCAACCTCTGGGGAATGTGCGGCTGCATGGGACGCAGTTGAAGAACTGCAAGCAGAAGCTTCCCACCAAAAGCAAGTCAAACCTAAGAATTCTTTTGAAAAGTATTGCGACGACAATCCTGACGCTGCTGAGTGCCGTATCTACGACGAATAAACGAGCAATTTAGCTCTATCTCTTCGATCCCGCGCCGGAATCTAACTTTTGGCGCGGGATTTTTTCATCGGTTTATGAAGCAACTAAGGAATGAAAATTAAATAACTTACAATTTTTTTTATTGTTCTTGTGGGATGGGCGTCCCGCCCGTCCTTTCTGGACGGGCGGGACGCCCATCCCACAAATATGTGTAAATTATTTAATTCGCGATCCTAAGAAGACCTAAAAAGACCACCGTCTTATCTGATCCCTGATTTTTGAGCGTTTTTGTAGTAAAATCTGTCACAAATAAGTAAGTATATTTTCCCAAAGATGTTTAGTCTTTTATTGGCAGCCACCGGACCTTGGTTTCAACCGCTAGTCTGGATGGATTATCGGTTGTCTGTGTTATTAACCGTTTCGATCCCGCTGGTAGTGCTGATTTGGGCTGTTTTTGCTTCATCTGAGGCGATCGTCCGTTTGTTGATGATTTATTTGCGGGTGGCGAGTTTACTGGCAATTACACTTTACCTGATGATGGCTGCGCTCCCTGTGAGCTTTGTGTCATCGGTGATGGGGAGAGCCTTGATTCCTGCTTGTCTGTGGTTTTGGCAGGATTTAAACGAAGAAATTGCCGATCGGCCTTCCTCGTCTTTGAAGTTGGCCTTTACAGCTTGGCGGTGGGCGATTACTGTTTACAGCGGTTTGGGCGCTCTAGCTCAAATTCCCTTCTTAACCTGTGCCTTTAAATCTCAAATTCAGGTGACAGACGAACCTTTTTGTCGTGTTTGGTTTGACCCACCTTGGCTGTACAAACAAATGTTTCATGCTAAAGCAAACCCTCAATTCTTGGGATTTCTGGGTTTGACAGGTTTAGCAATTTACGTACTTTACTTGTCATACTTTGTGCTAATTAGACTGGGAAAACAGGGGAGATCGGCTACCGGAAATTAAGTGAATTTTTAGTAAATATTTGCAGCCTAACTTCCAGCTAAAGTCTTCAACAAAAAACTCAAAAATCTCAACTAAAAATCCGGGGCGAATTTACGAAACAATCAAACCAATAAGAGGATAGCTGACGTGACAGTAATGTTATTGGAAAAGACTCTGATGGATAGCAAAGAGGCATACTTACAGTGCTTAGAAAGACTGATGTGGGCGTTCGATCGCCTGGAAGCAGAAGTCGAGCCAAGTGAACTTGGTCGGATTGCCGAACTGATAAGCTCCTCTGCATTTAAATTGCATATCAAAAAATAATCAAACAATGAGTGGGGTGGGCGTCCCGCCCGCCCTCAATATACAATTTAAATGCGCGACAGCTTAGTTTAGCCGATGATCGGGCCCTGGCGGTTTTTTCACAATCCCGAACATATTTTTGAGGTCGGGGGGCAATAAAGATGCGATCGAGGTAATCGCCGCTTTATTTCATGATATCGTCTACGTGCAAGTCGATCGCAGCATTAACTTTAACGTCCGCTACTACATCACGATCGCATTTATCAGCACTGGGAAACTACTGCTAAATACAATCTCGGAATTGCCAAGCTTTATTTGGGCTGTAAACTGACTGCTATCGCCATGCTAGAAGCTCTTTCCTCGGGTTTGGGACTAGATGTTTCTCTGTCGATGATGATGGGAGAACTACCAAATCGAGTACCTCAAGCTGTCCGCCTGGAAAGCTTTTTTCCAGAAGTACAAAAACCTTACAAACCTCAAATTGGTTTAGAAACGGAAGTATTAAATTCATTAGAAAATGGGCGAGCTAAAAGCAATAGACATCTCCAAAATAGTAACATTATGTGGTAAAAGAACATAAGAGACTTT
>ENA-OFDM01000166-OFDM01000166.1-metagenomes-genome-assembly--contig:-NODE-166-length-28242-cov-8.799730_pt1 | contig 28242 bp, 35 predicted proteins | sample MGYA00153385_OFDM01 | MGnify analysis MGYA00153385
TCTTCTCAAAGTCCCCCGACCTAAGGGGGATTTAGGGGGATCGAGATATGTGCAAATTCACATTAAATTGGTATTAAACATTACTATTAAGAGACTTTTACTATAATGTCTAAGGAATCCGTCATCACAGAACATATTGAAATCACGCCTGGGGTGCTTGGTGGTAAACCGTGCATTGCCGGTCATCGAATTGCTGTAGCACACATCGCCGAAATGTATCTCAAAATGGGGATTTCTATAGAAGAAATCGCGGGAAAGTACGATCTGCCACTGGCATCGGTTCATGCAGCAATGAGCTATTATTACGATCGTCGAGAAGAAATCGATCGTCGCACTGCTGAAAGTCGAGCTATTGTGGAAGAATTAAAAACGCAACAGTCCACCATCTCCGTTACAAGAAAAATTGAGACTGATTAGGGGGTGAGCAGGAGTTATAATGAAACTACCCAATGGCGATCGGGCTGAAGTTTCTCTGCAAAAGCTACTAGGCTACTGCTTAAATCCAGAGCAATAAGAGTGGAAAACATAAAGCCAGAGTCTTTGCATCGGTTTTGGGAATTACGGCTAATAATGCAGAAGTTTTGCAAGAGCTTATTCAAAAAGCAGCCATTGAAGGTGAAGTTGTCCAAGAAAATACTACTGATTTTGGGCAACAGTTTAAAGTTGATTGGACTGTACCCGATACAGCGGGGATTGAGCTTCGGACAATCTGGGAAATTACTCGGACTAATTCTAACCCTCGTTTGATTTCAGCTTTCTTAAACCATGATAAAAAACTTTAGACTTTTGGATTAGGTGGCGATTCTTAAGCCGATTTCAAATACGCGACTAACTCTAGTGGAACCGGAATACGAATCTGTTTCTAGTTTGCCAGTAGGACTTGTGGGAACTATTGTTGAAGTGTATGATACGGTTCGGGAATGTCAGTATTTAGTGGAGTTTGCTGATAGTCAAGGGATTGAATATGCTATGGCTATTTTGAAGGCAGATAAAATTTTAGTTCTGCAATATGAACTTGCAGTTGCTTAGTAATGTGAGGGAATAGAAGTTTGATAAAGGCGATCGCACTTTCGGAAAAAAAGGGCGATCGCCCTTTGGGATTCGACATGGTATAAGAGCGATCGCACTTTCGGACAATAAGCGCGATCGAGCTTTGACGAGTCTTCATAAATGCCGACTTGCCTGACTAACGCAAGCTAAAGATTCGTCTTAAGACATTTTTTACCTATCACTGAAGAGTCTGTACATCAGGATATGCCAGAATTTTTGCATCCGCAGTTAGTAACGGACACCCGCAAATTCTCGCAGATGCCACAATGATTTGATCTGCTGGATCGCGGTGAAAATCGGTGAGTTTAGTTGACTCGACAATGATGGGAATGGTGAGTTCGAGTAGCTGCACTCCGGGATAAGCCAAAGCTTGTTTTAACCACTCATCAACTGTAACTGACAAAGTAAGTCTTCCCATTTCTACTAATTTAGAAACCTCACAACAAAAAATGATGCTGATTCCTAAACTTTGAGATTGATATTGTTGTATCCAGTCCCGATGTTTCTGAGTCAGTCGTGTGTTATCGTCAACCAACCAAATCCATATATGAGTATCTAATACCATCATTGCAACACTTCCCAATCTTCCAACGAAACCGCAGGTTCAAACGGTTCATCATAATGAATGACTGTACTGCGCAAAGGATAGAGAAAAGTATTTTTCATAGTTTCATTTACCAAATTTAGATAGCTAATAAATTCTCGATATCCATCCAATTCTGTTTGTTCTTCGGAAGTTAGATTTGATGCTTGTTGTTGAGATGTTAAAGTTTTAATTCGTGCCTGGGTTTGAATGGAAGCGCTGAATATTAAGAGCCCATTGACTAATTCAATGCGGACAGAACCTTCGCTGGGCAAGCTGTTGGGTAACTGAGGCAGTTTGAGGGGCAAATTAGCAATCATGGCATTAATTGACTGTATGTGATGTTGGTTTTTTAATTATACCGATCGCTCTGTTGAATTTGACCGTTGTTGCCATGCTGAAATTATAGGGCGATCGCCTACGGAATAGCTTCGCTTCACGCAATGCACGGACAATAAGGGCGATCGAGCTTTGAGTAGTCTTCATAAATGCCGACAAACTGACTTACGCAAGCTAAAGTAAAATAAGATTAATTAATCTTGACAATTTGCAAGTGAAACTTAGGTTATATTAAAGTGTAATCAACAAGACCGCTTTTCCACCATACCGCACAGGAATCAGTGCCATGTCCATTTCTCAACCTGAAAAGCCACAGTATTTAAAACCGATTAATCCCCCTGATCTTCAAATGCGATCGATCGCCTACAGTTTAGATACTTTAATTCCAGGGCTATACATTTGGCTGGGTGCGCTCAAAATTAGGATTGGGGGTAGCGAGGCCGAAGAAAGTTATCCTGGAACAATTCACAGTGCAATAGGTATTGCTTTAGTGTTCCCTGGCTATCGCATTTACAGCACTTACCAAGGTAGCTATGACCCTTGATAAGCATCTGCTTGATGGCATCCCTCAAATTACTGCAAAAACTTTGCCATCTACGGAATTTGAGTTACTTCTATTGACGGCAGGCTACGGTAAAATTGGTACGGCTCCGGCTCAAGGAAATCGCCTGAAAGTATGGTGGACTCATTCTACTTTTAGACGCATCGAAGCCATTTACAGTGCTGATGGAATAGTTGCTATTACTACTTATCACGTTTAGAGTTGTAGTTCAAACTCAGAAGTTTTTATTGATTGATGAAAGAGCGATCGCACTTTCGGACAATAAGGGCGATCGCAATCATTTTTTACTCTCGAATGCGAATTCTGTAAACTTCTACCAGTAATAATTTACCTCGATAATGCTCCTCACTATCGTGCAATGATAAGTATTCTGTTAGCCTTGCCATCAACTGAGGAATAATTTCAGGGTGATTTCTCAGTTGAATAGAAATGATTCCTTGATATGAACTTGGCGGATAAGTAACAATATCAGCGAAATCTCCATTGAGAGAAACAAGTATGGCATTTAATTCCTGGGCTTTAGCAATGACAATAATATCTGGAGATTCAATTGGGATGTAATCTCCCAATACAAATACTTCATGCTCGGTATCACGAAGTATTTGAATAATAGACTTAGGAACGCATTGATCGATGAACAATCTTAAACTCATTAGGCAACTGTTTCAAAATCTGACAAATCGCGAGCATAATCAAGACAAGCAGCTATCTGTTCTTTGACGATATCTGGAAACTCGTCCATGATTTGTTCTACAGTGTTATTTGATGCTAAATATCCTAAAATCAGACCAACGGGAATTCTAGTCCCTTTGATTCTTGGTTTACCTCGCAGTACGTCGGGGGTACTAACGATATGTTCTCTCCAGTTTACAGGCATAACTTGTCCTTTCTGAATCTGATAAGTTATATTATCTAATCTGACAAGTTATATTTTAACTTAAGGAATGGCGATCGCCCTTTGGGATTCGGGATGAGAAAGGCGATCGCCCTTTTGGTTATTTGGGGGAAAAGGGCGATCGCCCTTTCGGACAATAAGGCCGATCGCCCTTTCGGACAATAAGGGCGATCGCACTTTCTCTAACTTTACTTAACTGGCTTCCAACTATTGAGAGATTCCCGAATAGAATTCAATTCACTGAGATATTGATTCAGTTTCATTTTTTTAGCCTCAAGCTTGACCAGAATTTCCGGTGCTTCAGCTTCTTTCGTTTCCCGTTCCTTCAAGACGCGATCGAAGTCATTTTGAAACCTTTTAATGTAATCATTGATTTGCCGTTCTGCACTTCTGAAATCAGTAGAAACCTGTCGATCGATAACTCGCTCTAGCAGCACCAGAGTCCCTGATACATTATCATCTATTTTTTGTTGAAATTGCTCTACAGTTTGGTGCAAGTCAACTTGATAATATGTACGCCGATCTTGAACTTCTATTGTTCTTTCAATAGGGACTTGTACATCATAACTTTCGCTCCCCTTACAGAGACTATTGGATTTTTTAGACCGACGTTCTGTTTGATATTCTGTTCTCGTTTCAGTCCGGGTAAATACCTCCACTTGACTTTTGATTCCTGCATCAATGCCGGGAAAATCAAAACTGGGAAACTGAATCGGGTTGATGTTGAGTTTTACCTGTAAAGCATCACCCAGATAGTTTGACAATTCATTAGATATTTGTTGAATATCTTTTTGAATTTTACTTGCTAACTGCTCTCGGATGTTTGTACCCTCTCTGACAAGTTCATCTTGAGTGTCTATCCACCAACTTTCAATACTTGGCGCACAAACATCATTAATAGTTTTTATGATTATTTGAGCTTCAGTCTGAGTGTTACAACGAATAATGTATGGATCAAACTTTTCCGGCTCATCACCTTGTTGAGAGACAGAGCTATTGAAAGTGTCAGGCACAGCTTCACTCAGTTTATCCCATAGAGATGTGCTTAATTTGAATGCTTTGCCTAATCCCGGACCAAAAACAGGAATTAATCCTAATACGGCTTCTCCCATTTCTCCCACTATTTGTCCGAAGTCCATGTTTTCAAATTTTTGCAGTTGTTGGGAAATAAGTTGACTTTTTTTTTGCTTTATTTTTTTTTGCTTTGGAGAGTTGGCAGAACGAGACTCGGCAATCTTATGAATCTCACTGCCTATCTGAGCTTTAGCCTGATCCGCAAATGTGTTAATTCCTTGACTAAATCCTTGGATTAGTATTTGTTTTTCTTGCTCGACAGTTTTTTTGACTGACTCAACTTTGTACGTCGCATTTTCTGAGCGTTTCCTGTACTCTTCTACTTTTTCCTTGAGGGATTCAATCCCCATTTCCCAACCCTTTATTTCTGTATTGAGAGTATCCTCAATAGCCTTAGCTTGCTTATCAAGTGCAGCCACAACCTCATTCAAAAGATTCCAGCCAGAATTTCGGGTAATTGTTTGAATGACTGTTTCTTGAATGGTCGGGATACCACTATCTGCTAGCGCTTGCGGTGCAATTTTTGGAGGTGCAGGAATAATCTGGTTTCCTTCCTCATCTTCAGTGGCATACCTAGCGCTGAAGAATTTTTTAAAGTCTTTGATTTCGCTTTCAGTGGCCTTTTCTTGCTGAATCAGTTTCGCTAAAAGTCCTTGTCGAGAACTAGCAGGGTAAATAACTGGATTGCGAAAGCCAAAACCGACTAACTCTCGCTCTAAATCCTTGATGACATCAGGAATTTCTTTGTCTCTCTCTGTTTTTTGGTCAACTTTATTCAAAATAAAGTAAATTTTACCGTTATTTTCCTCTATAAAATCCTTACGATTTTCAACAACATCCTTAAACAAATCGGCAACTGCATTATCTTTGTAGGATGCGTAGTTTAAAACGAACAGGATGGCATTGCAGTTTCGCAGTGCTTCTAGTGCTGTCTGCTTCAGTGCATTAATGTTGAAGTTTGCAGACTCCCACTCGTTAGGGCCGGGAGTATCAACTAGGGTAAAGCCTGTGAGAGAAGATAATTGGCTAATTGCTTCAATCGGATGCTCTATCTCAAAACGTGTAGTGTGATCAGGATTGCCTTGTTCTCTGATTTCACGGGTACGCAGCAGGAATTTTTGCTGAATTTCGCCTGCGTCACCTTCAACAAGAATGACTGGTTTTCTTTGTCCTTCTCGATACTCTAAAAGTCTAGGAGTTTCGCCCTCTTTAATGTGTCGGACATCTGTACGGCAGATGGTACAGGCGGCCGTTTCACTCGCCAGCACATCAGCACCAATGATAGAATTCAAGAAGGTGCTTTTGCCAGCTTTCATTGCTGCAATGACGGCTACTTGATACTTCTGATCTTGCAAAGCCTTTAAAGCTTTGTTGATGTCATTTTCAATGCTTTGTAGCCCTTGGTTTTCGTCTCCCTGAGCGCGGAGTCCGTCACGGAATTCTTTAAGATATTGTAAGAGGAAAGTGCCTGTACTGTAAATGCTGTTGTATGCTGCTTGGAACTCTTGAGAAGACATAAATTAATAATCGTAATTGAATAAAAAAAGCTGTAGGAATTTCAGCCATCAACTAATTTGAAAAAATCTGAGGAGTAAGCGGGAATTGCACACTCCTCTTAAAAGGTTTAGTCAGAAAGAGCCTTGCTAATACCGTAAAATGCCAAACCTGCTAACGCACCTACTGCTATACCAACAGGGCCAGCAGCAGCACCTATACCAGCACCTCCGCCAACTGCACCAACCGCTGTCAAACCTGTAGCAGCTACCACACCTGCACCAGCCGCGCCACCAACTGCCGCTGCACCTGCTGCTTTCGCTACTTCTTCACTTTTAGCCATTGGAATACCTCTTGTAAGGGTCAAAACTTGACTGTTTGCCTAACGGGAGATAACTAAATAGGGAAAATTTGAACGATCGCGATCGCGCTTCCCGGTTTATCTAAGTATTTGCACTTAGTTATTTAGTCGTTAGTAAAATACTACACTAGCTATAGCTAGCTAGCAACTAACAAACGCTAGCAATTTCCGTTATGCTGTCGTTAGTCACATCTCAACACACCCGACAATGGTACCAAAAGAAGACTTATTTACCGAAGCCGCGAAAAACTGGGACTTAGAAAGGCTGTACCAAGCTTTTGCAGAAGCTAAACGGCAAATCTCACCCCGATCGCGCCGGGGACTCACAGAAACCGAAAAACTCTACCTCCGAGGCTTGCTTTCGGGTTGCAGTCCCGCCGAAATCGCCCGCCAACTGTTTCAGACTTCCAAAAGTGCAGAGGTTTATCTATGTAAAACTTTATACCAATATGTGAAAAAACTCGCAGATTTACCTAACGAACCTGTAGGAAATTGGCGCAATATTTGCGATCGGCTACAGGAAGCCGGATATCAAAGTCAGTCTTCTCCTGAATTTAAAATAAATAATTCTATACCTACAGAAGCATTAGTAAAAATAGTTGGTATAGGTGTGATTGAGAAAAATACAATATCAATTGATATTAACATTCGACTAGAATTCCCCTCAACTTCAGAGACTCCAAAAACCGAAGACTTGGATCAAAAAGAATAGATGTGCGATCGTCCATATACTAACCAATCTAACAGAAGTGCGATCGGCCTTTCATTCCCAAAAGCGATCGGCTTAAAAAGGAATATACTCAACAGCATTCATCCATTCATCAGATTCCGAAGCTAAAGCAATCAGTTCCAAATCCTTAACAAATTGCCCGATCGTACCGCCTAGCTGATGTCCAAATATCAAACCACCAAACTTTTTTTCCTGACGCTGCCAATCTTGAGCCATTGCCTTAAAAAGGATATCGTGAGTAAACAATACTCTTCCTAGCTAAGTGGCACGTTCCAAAAGTTCGTCATCCGGCAATTCTGTCGCATCATCTTCGATCGCAGTCAAAACATCCACACCGCGACGGCGTAACTGTTCGGTAATTGCTTGCGGAATGTGAACGTCCATGTACAGAGAAATTGCCACTTATAACAACCCCTTAGCTCGCATTCTCACGAAAAATGGTGAAGGTAAAAGCAGAGATTTTTCCTGTTGTACCTGCTCCCATTCAGTGCGAATCTCCTGCTCGATTTCAGATTGAAAGTCGAAGTAATAAGCCATTACTGCATGGGCTTCCGATTGCATCAAATAAGGATGCTGGCGACACATTTCTTCCACTGACCAACCGTAAGCTAGATAATCCATCACAATCTGAGCAACCCGCACGCGGGGTATCCGCTGCAACCGTGCGGGTTGACCCGCTACTTTCTCGATATGAGGATAAATTATTGATAGCATAATGATATCCCAAACTAAAATCGCTAAATAGTTACAGCAGATTCCACGTTTATGAAGTACACCCCGATTGCTCTTCTATTGCCGTAGGGACACGGCAGTGCCGTGTCCCTACCTCTGTTGTGTACCTCACTAACCTGAAAAGTGCTGTAAGTTGAAAAGGAAGCACCTTGTACAATCTTGTTTGATTATAGCCGATCGCAACTAATGCTAGCCCTACAAAATTAGATTAAACATCACGGTTGGACGATCGACCAAACGGCTCAACATCTCAAACAGTCAAAGCAGCAAATCAAAGCTCTGACTCAAGGTAAAATTGGGCAGTTCTCGGTTGATACTCTGATTATAATGCTCAACCAAGTAGGCATGACTGTCAAGGTCGAAATTTGCCCGCCCGGTAGCTTAGGGCGATCGCCTACAATAGAATCAACACTCATATTCTCAAACACTATGCAAATTGTTTTGCCTCCTGAAGTCGAAGCCCTCGTGCAGCGCCAACTCACCAGCGGCAAATACAACAGTGCGATCGACGTTATCCTCGCAGCCATTAAACTACTCGAACAACAGCAAGACATTTATCAAGGACGACTCCAAGAACTCCAACAAGACGCACTCATTGGACATCTTGCATCCCAACGCGGTGAAGTCGTAGACGGTGCAATCGCAATGGCACAAATTCGAGCTAATTTGCGATCGCGTTACACTTCCTCAGAAACATGACTCCACAATTTCGCCTCACCCAACCCGCAATTCAAGACATCGAGCAAATTGCAGACTACATCGCTAATCAATCAGGACTCGATCGAGCCGATCGCTTTTTAAGCAATCTTGACGCTAAATTTGCCAAAATTGCTCAGTTTCCCAACCTTGGACGACAACGAGACGAAATTTTACCATTGCTTTGCAGTCTCCCCATAGAAAGCTATCTCATCCTCTATATGCCGATCATAAAGGATGTAGAGATTTTTCGAGTTGTCAGTGGTTATAGAGATTTATCCGCCCTCTTCGCAGATGCTGATGATTGAATTTAACTAAACAACGATCGCCCTTTCATTCACCGCACCAAAAACGCCACACACTCAACATGAGAAGTCTGAGGAAAGAAATCCGCCGGCTGCACTCGCGCTAACTTATAATCCCCATTTTCGCACAAAATCTTCAGGTCGCGAGCCAAAGTAGCAGGCTTGCAGCTAACATAAACAATGCGATTCGGTTTAATTTCTTTGATAGTTTCCAAAACCGTGCGATCGCACCCTTTACGCGGCGGATCTAGCAGCACAATATCCGGTATCAATCCCAAGGAAGGTAGCAAATTCTCTACAGTTCCCACCTGAAAATCGATATTTCTCAAGTCATTTAATTCAGCATTTAATCTGGCTTGTTCGATCGCCGCCGGTTGCACTTCTAAGCCTATGGCTATTTTCACTTGTTTTGCCAGCGGTAAAGTAAATGTCCCAATTCCGCAGTAAGCGTCAACCAAAACCTCATTTCCATGCAAATTTAATTCCCCTACAATCACCTCCAACAACCCTTCAGCCGCCTCTGTATTCACCTGGAAAAAAGTATCTGCTAAAAGCTGAAACTGCAAACCAGCAAAGCTTTCTCGCAGATAAGAAACTCCCGCAACGCAGCGAGTTTCTGCACCAAAAATCACATTTGTTTGAGCTGAGTTTATATTCAAACAAATACCGACAAGTTGAGGATAGCGATTCAGCCACTCAGATGCTTGTTCTTCGATTCCCGGTAAGTCTCCAGTGCGAACGATTAAAGTTAGCAGCATTTCGCCGGTGCGCCGTCCGATTCGCAAGGACAAGTGACGCAATTCTCCTGTATATTTCTTTTCGTCGTAGACTTGCCAATCCCGCCAGTGGATGTCTTCTTTGACTTCTTTTAACAAAGGATTGAGGCGCGGATCTTGCACCGGGCACTGATTGAGATTGACTAATTTGTGGGTGCTTTTTTGATAGTAACCTGCTTGGACTTGACCTACGGCAGATATTGCTATGGGATAAGTCGCTTTATTGCGGTATCCCAAAAATTGGGGAAATCCCTCGATTTTTCCCGTTAAAATTTCATCGACTTGCAAATCGCTAAATCCGCCAATTCTTTCTAAGGCTTGAATGATTTGATTTTGCTTCGCTGTAAGCTGATATTGATAATCTACGTGTTGCCACTGGCAGCCGCCGCACTTGTCGGCAACAATACAGTTGGCACGGATGCGGTGTTCTGATGCTTCCAGTAGTGTGTCCAGTTTGCCTGTAGCATAGCCGGATTTGACTTGCACGAGGCGGACAAGGACTCGATCGCCCGGAACGGTATCCGACACAAATATAACGAGCTCATCGTAACGACCAACTCCGTCGCCGGTGTCTGTCAAGTCGGTAATCTCTATCTCAATCAGTTGACCTTGCTGGCAAGGGTTTGCCAATTTCGTCGAGTTTGGGGTGGGGAATTTAGATTTGGTCACAAGTAGTCGTGGTAGGATTTAATATGGTACTGCAAGATCGCTCTCTGTTTCCTGAGAGCCAGTCGTAGCGAAGCGGGGCGTAAGCCATCGCACTCAAGTTCAATAACAGGCTGTATCCTGCTGCTGAACGTCTTGCTGCTAAAGCCAAGCTTCAAGCCCGAAAGTCAAGCTTGCCGTGAATTGCCCCGATCGAGTCGGTGCGATATGCTGTTCGGGCGATGTACCAAAAACTCATTAAACAGTCAAAGTGTCTGCCGACATCAAGACTCTCACTCGCAGTTTTTGAATTTTTCCCGCAGTGCCCTGGAATACAGGGAAACTGGCTTGAACGCTAAGCATAACGCTTAGGGAGATTTACCCGCTACTTCTGGTGTTGATAAATGTTAGAAGCAAAGTAAATAGCCGACAGCCAATCTCATCTTTAAGAGATGAAAATGTCAATTAATCTTACTCTCAAATATCCTCAATTTTTTTGAATAACAATGAGCGTAGTTAGCCAACTAATTCTACAAGCCGACGATGAACTTCGCTATCCCAGTACGGGCGAACTTCAAAGCATCAAAGATTTTTTTAAAACGGGAGAACAGCGGGTGCGTATTGCTACTGCGCTTTCTGACAGTGAGAAAAAAATTGTTGAAGAAGCTAGCAAAAAACTCTGGAAAAAACGCCCTGACTTTATCTCCCCCGGAGGTAATGCTTACGGCCAACGCGAACGCGCTTTGTGTCTGCGCGACTACGGCTGGTATTTGCGTCTGATTACCTATGGTATCTTGGCGGGTGACAAGGAGCCGATCGAGACTATTGGTTTGATTGGCGTTCGGGAAATGTACAATTCTTTAGGCGTTCCTGTTCCTGGGATGGTGGAAGCTATCCGCTGTTTGAAGGACGCTTCTTTGGCTTTGCTCAATCAGGATGATGCGAAGGAAGCTGCTCCTTATTTTGATTATATCGCTCAGGCAATGTCTTAATTGCTTTTGTGGCGGATGTGGCGGAGCATTGGCGCGTGATTTTGGGGTGATTTTATCTCGTAATTGCTCGCAAATGTTTCGCTTCAGTTTTAGACAAGGAAATCTGCCGAGTTTCTACTAGGAAGCAATGCAGTTTAAACTTTCCCAGATTTCGAGAGTATCTTGTCTTTCAATGCACATTTAATTTAAAAAGTCAAGTGTTTGTTGGAGATATTGTTTTTTGAATTTCCGGCTGTCGTGGCGAATAGATGTGGCGAGTTTCGAGAGCTAGTACCTAGGTAGCGAATAAGTAAACAGAATGGTACACTGGCAGACAAATCTACGGTGTACTATTTTATTCAAACCACATGAATTCGCGAAAAAGCTTGGATTGTCAGTAAAGACACTGCTTAGGGGCGAAATATCAACAATGAGGTCGAGCAATGCTTTTGTCCATCAAAACAAAGTTAAAGCTAAACAAAAGTCAAGCAACAATGATGAGCAAACACGCTAGCATAGCGAGGTTTACTTACAATTGGGGACTAGCTACTTGGAACAGCCTTTATAAAGATGGATTAAAGCCCAATAAATACCTGCTCAAGAAATTCTTCAACAATGATGTGAAACCTGAATTCACATGGATTAAGGAGACGGGAATCTGTCAGAAAATAACTCAATACGCCTTTAATAATCTTGGAGATTCGTTCTCTAAATTTTTCTCAAAAAAAGGTGGATATCCCAGATTCAAAAAGAAGGGGCATCACGACTCTTTCACTATTGATACGAGTGGTAAGCCTATCCCTGTGGGCGGTACGTCCATTAAGTTGCCAACAATCGGCTGGGTAAAAACCCACGAATGATTGCCTCACACAACTTGCAAATCAATCACCATTTCGCGCACTGCCGACAGTTAGTTTATCGCTTTTGCTTACGAGCAAAGCCACGAACCAAAGGTCAAAAGTCATGACGTTGTAGGAGTTGATTTGGGAGTAAAAGAGTTGGCTACGCTTTCAACTGGCATAGTATTTCCGAACCCAAAGCACTACAAAGCGCATCTCGCAAAACTCAAGAGGTTATCAAGAGTTCTTGCTAGAAAAGTAAAAGACTCCAGTAATAGGTATAAAGCTAAAATTCGGTTAGCGAAACACCATGCAAAAATAGCAAACCTCAGAAAAAACACTCTGCATCAAACCACTACTTACTTATGCAAAAACCACGCAACAATAGTAGTAGAAGACTTGAATGTCGGTGGAATGCTAAAAAACCACAAACTAGCTCAAGTAATAGCTGACTGCGGATTCCATGAATTCAAGCGTCAGTTGGAATACAAGGCTAAAAAATTTGGCTGCGAAGTGATTGTTGCCGACCGCTGATTTCCATCAAGTAAAACCTGTTCAAATTGCGGACATATCCAAGATATGCCGTTGAAAGAAAGGATTTACAACTGTGAAAGTTGTGGTCATTCAATGGACAGGGATTTGAATGCAGCGATAAATTTATCACGGTTGGCTAAACCGTGAAAGCTTACCGAGGGATAACCGCTCCCATGCTCCCGATGAAGTAAGAAGCAAATGTCTAGACTTGTCTAGTATTTGTATAGCAGTTCAAAACAAAGGGCTATGAATAGGCGCTGTTCACAGCGACAAATCAACCCGTACCTAGGGATGTTGGTATTAGTAATGCTACTGTCAGTCGCTATGAACGTGGGAAGTTAGAAAGCTTGGATTGGCGATCGCTCTCTCTGTTATGCTTTGTTCTAAAGCCGATCGACCCGGTGACAGGACAAGCCCTCGAACCGACAAACGCGCTTTACATTGCGTGCGAACATCCGCCGTACAACGATGCGAAGCTCTATGAGTAGTTGATTTTTAATTTTTGGTTAGATTGGGATTTTTAAACCGCAGATGTCAATGGATGAACGCAGATGAACGCAGATGGGATTTAATCTGTGTTTATCTGCGGTGATTTATTGTCGATCGCCCTTTTGTTTCGCTAGCATTGCTTTAGCCTGGTTCCACAACTCATCTAACTCTTCTGGGGAACAATCCGACAAAGGTCGATCGCACTTGGATTCAACTAGCGCAAACCGTTGCACAAACCGCTGATTCGTTCCCTGCAAAGCTTCTGACGCATCTAACTCATACCAGCGAGCTAATTGAATCAACACAAACATAATATCTCCCAATTCTGACTGCTGCGCTGCTTTGTCCTCGTGTTTGAGCGCGTGTTCAAATTCTGCCATTTCTTCGTGAAATTTATCCCAAACGCCGTCTACGCTGTCCCAATCAAAATTGACTTCCGCTGCTTTTTGAGAGATTTTCATCCCGGCGGCGATCGGCGGTAAAGTGCTAGCATAACGACTCATTTTAGAAGCCAGAGTCGGAGTTTGAGAAGTTTCACCTTTTTCGGCTGCTTTGATTTTTTCCCAATTTTCGTTCACTTCATCGACGCTATTAATCTCAACATCGCCGAAGACGTGCGGATGACGACGAATCAGTTTTTCGGTAATCCCGTCGGCGATTTCTGCGAGGGTGAATTGACTGGATTCGCTGGCAATTTGAGCTTGCAAAACTACTTGTAATAATAAGTCGCCCAATTCTTCGACGATCGCCTCTCGATCTCCTTTGCGAATCGCATCGGCGGCTTCGTAAGCTTCCTCGATAATGTACGGAATTAGAGTTTGGGGAGTTTGGGCTAAATCCCACGGACATCCGCCGTCGGGATTGCGCAATTTTGCCACTACTTCCATGAGCTCTTGGATTGCTGTGAGCGATCGACTTTCAGAATTAGACATCATAATTTACCTTTTAGATTTGCTAGATGTGCGACTGCTAGGTTTGCGTTTGCGCCTTTTGATTGTTCCGGGAAGGTGCATTACACTGACTTCTTGCTTTTTAAATCTTTTGTAAGCAGAGCCGCCCCAATCGCTGAGATAGTGGCTCATCGCGCCCAATTCGAGACCGATGTAAACGGCTAAATATTCGATCGGGTGTTCTCCGATCGATCGCCAACAAGCTACAACCACATCCTCCCAAGTCCATCCAGGGGGGCCAATTTTTTCGGCAATTGCCAATCCCAACATTCCGAAAACCGCGATCCAGGTAGTCAGGTACAAGATTCGCAAAGCAGTGCCAATCAGAGGCCCGTGGGACCACAAAGAGCGGTGGCGCAAGTTTTTTTGGTATGGAAGCCAAATTGGTTTGAACCATCCCCAGCGTTGATACTGGCAGGAGTAGATATCCAAATCTGGGCCAAACATCAGCCCCCCGAATAAGAAGCTGCCAGAAACGAGCAAAGTCAGGTTGCTGCTTTGAGTCTGGCCAAAGGTGAGGGCTGCCACAGCGGGCAAACTCCACAGGGTTATACGATCGTGCGTGCGGCCAGAGGGCATTTAAAGTTTAGGATTTTTTTTAGTTGATCTTTTTGAGTTACTGTGATATGATAAGTCCCTGTAAGCGCAATTGGGCGATTAGCTCAGTGGTAGAGCGCCTGCTTTACACGCAGGATGCCATAGGTTCAAGTCCTATATCGCCCATCCTCAATAATCTCAACAGTCAAAGCCGTTTTTAGCCTTCAAGCCTAGAACGGCTTTAATCTTTGCGGTTAACTATTGACTGACTGTCAATTAAACATTCTGGGACGGATGTCAGCAAAATTGGCACTCTATGTTGGAAAATTAATTGATTAATTGATTTTCCTTTTTACAATCCTGATTTATGAAGCCTAAAATAACCAGCCCGATCGCCTGGAAGCAAGCTGAACTTCTCATGCAGCCCGCCATGATCCGAGTTATTGACAACATCCGCAAACAATTGGAGGAGTCAGTTTGGACTGGAACTTATCGAGAAGTCCAGGTTCCCATTCCCGGTTATCAACTAATTCTAGAGCATCAAGGCGAGCAAAAATCCGTCGATATTTGGGAACTTTGCTACCGAGTCTGTTTTGTCAACTACCAGCCGGCCCACACTCAAATGGAAAGCCAGGAAGTTTTAATTGACACTCATTTGATTGAGGATGATACTGGCGATATAGATTGGAATCGTCTTGATGCCAAAGCCAGTCAATTAATCCAGGAAGTATTCGCCAATTTGAGTAATTAGTTATTGGTTAGTGGTTATTAGTTGTTGGTTATTGGTTATATCAATTCCGGCTGTGCCGGAATAATATAGAGAAGACGGCTTGGCCTTTGTCCCTACCGCGATCAATTGTAGGGACAAAGGCCAAGCCGTCTCCTCCGTCTCCTTCGTTTATATCATTCCGATGCAAACGGATTTGATATTATTGGTAACACCTAACAAATAACAACCGTCAACCGTCAACCGTCAACAAAATTTTATGATTCAAGAATTGCACGATATTCAAGCAGCCGCTGGTGCTACTTTTGCAGAGTTAACAACCGCAGAAACTGTCGTAGTTACTTTTGGGAATGATGCCGCCGCCATCGCAGCAACTAAACAGGGTGTAGCTTTGTACGATCGCACTCACTGGGGACGCATTCAAATCTCAGGTAGCGATCGACTCCGCTTCTTGCACAATCAAAGCACCAATAACTTTAATATACTCAAACCCGGTCAAGGTTGCGATACCGTTTTCGTCACATCCACCGCGCGGACGATCGACCTCGCCACCGCTTACGCGACAGAAGATGCCATACTGCTGTTAGTTTCGCCCAACCGCCGCCGCCAATTGCTCGATTTGCTCGATCGGTATATTTTCCCAATGGATCGCGTACAATTAACAGATTTAACCGATACAACCGTTGCATTCAGTCTCCTCGGCCCGGAAAGCACTCAACTACTAGCAAAAATCGGAGTTTCCGAACTAGAAAGTCAACCTTATGCGACTCACAAATCGATAAAACCCCCCCCTTACCAAGGGGGGGATGAAGGGGGGGTTCGAGTTGCTGTTGGTAGCGGTTTAGCAACTCCCGGATACACGTTAATTGCGCCAGCAAGCGATGCAGCCAAGTTATGGGATGAATTAGTCAAAGCTGGGGCTGTCCCGATGGGCGATCGAGTTTGGGAACAACTACGAATCCAACAAGGACGCCCCGCCGTAGATTTTGAACTCACAGATGATTATAATCCCTTAGAAGCAAGACTTTTGCACACAATTACCTATGACAAAGGCTGCTACATCGGTCAAGAAACAATTGCCCGGTTAAACACCTACAAAGGAGTAAAACAGCAACTTTGGGGCGTGCAGTTGAGCGGTGCGGTTGAACCCGGAACAGCAATTACAATCGGAGAGGAAAAAGTCGGCAAACTAACCAGTTTTACCGAAACCGAATCTGGCTTTTTTGGTCTTGGATACATCCGTACAAAAGCGGGCGGCGAAGGGCTGAAAGTGCAAGTAGGAGAAATTGCCGGGGAAGTAGTCAACGTGCCTTTTTTAAGCTTGTAGGTAAGTGCAAATAAACCTTGATGTCTCACAGAATGTGTATTAATTCTGATGCTACCAGATTTGATATAACCTTCGGTTCGTAGTCAGGACTTTAGTCCTTATTCAGAATTTTGTGCTGGTTCGTAGTCAGGACTTTAGTCCTTATTCAGAATTTTGTGCTGGTTCGTAGTCAGGACTTTAGTCCTTATTCAGAATTTTATGCGGACTAAAGTCCTGACTACGAACCAAATAAGTTAAATGATTACATAATCTTCGCTCATAACAGCTTGACTGACCTGCGGTTCCGGCTCTACGGGGTCGCTGTAATGAGTGTCGATGTGTGCGATTAAATTTTCTCGGTACGTTTTGAGATACGAGTCCAGCACTTCGATATCCTGCTGTCCGATCGCGTAATGGGTATCTCTTCTAAATTGACCCGATTCCTTAACAAAAGCCATGTCTACTTGCCACAAAGCTGCGTCACTCGGGCGATATCCCAAGTCTACAATATCGTAGGCTACGAATCCTTGGGATTTCATAAAATGAATTATATCATACATCTGAGCTAACAAACAAACTTCGACAATTATATATTCTGTCTGCTGTAAAATCTGGGTCGCTCCCGCTAAAACATCTAATTCTTGTCCGTCAACATCGACTTTAATTAAATACGGGCCGGGCAAGTTTCTTTCCCTGCATATTTCATTGAGCGTAATTGCTGGTATGTTCCTCAAATAAGGGTTTTGACTATCAGCATTGACACCTTCGGAAATTGAAGAATGCAACATATCGGGACTGATTTTAAGCGTGAAAACTCCCGATTCTTTGGTCGCCGCAGCAATAATGTATTCTGCACTTTTAAGTTTGCGGCAGATTTTGGCGAGATAAGGTTCATTTTCGGCGATCGGCTCAATGAGCAAATGTCGTGCATCGGGGAAAGTTTCGTAAAGGTTAAAAGTTCCCAATGCCGCACCGACATCAATCACAGTTTTCGGTTCAAAACCTGAATTTTTGGCCAGCAGCAAGCTGCCTGACATCGTGTTTCTGGGAATTTCTCTTTGTTGTTGGTTCATCATCTTTATCCTGATTTCAAGAAGGCGATCCTCTTCGAGGGCTTCGCTAACGCCCTTGAGATACCTGTGCGGGTAAGGTGCGCGCTGCGCACCCATAATTGTGCTTATTTCGCCGATTTTTGCGATTTGTTTTCGGGTTCGACAGATTGCAAAGCTTCGTCGAGAATTGCCCGCGCCACCTCAGCTTTGCCCCTAGCATCTCGATAGCGGACATTAGCTTGAGCGAAGTTTTTTAGAACCTTAAAACCGTCTTTGAGACTGGCGATTTCCTCGGCAGTCACAGCCTCATCTGTAAACAAAATGTCGATCGCCGCCCGGATTTTGAGTGCTTCTTCGCGGGATTCCATGACTTTCAATTTGAGACTTGCCAAATTGCTCAAAATCTGCACAGCTTCAGTAATCGCGTCCTCGCCGTCAGACGCAGCATCTTCAATATCCTTAACTTCCACAAACTGCTTGGGCCCAAATCCCTCCACGAGTTCCGTAGGCAGCTTGCCCTCATCCATGAGTTCCATCAGCCGATCCATCGCTTCTTCGCGGGCTTTCGCTGAATCTTTCCCTTTGACAGTTAAAATAATTTCGGGGCTTTGAGGAAGTGTATAGCGAACCATATTTTGACCACAAGTGTGCGACAACAATTGAATGATATTTTATCTTGATTCGATCGCCAGTTGCAGCTATAGCAGAAGGAAGAAGATCGATGGGAAGAAGGAAGAAGGAAGAAAGTAAATGCAATAATAGCAATAGTTTCAGCGATTCAAAATGTCCCTATCGCCGAGAAGGTTGCTATATCGATCGCCCGAAATCGCTAACCGCTTGCCAAAACTTGACATACAGCACTTTTCAGGTATGTGAGATACATAGTTTTTGTAGGGACACGGCAGTGCCGTGTCCCTACGGGATATTGAATGTACTTCATAAACCGGGAATCTGCTGTATATGCACTCAAAAGGAACGCTCAACCATGAAAGATAAATTTCTCAACTTACTCAATTTCATTCTAGTAGCTGATGTGTTTTTCGTCTTTGCCAGCTTTGGGTGGTTTGCGATCGCCGTAGTGGGTCGATCGACCGGGGTGAATCTCGGTTTTGATTTGTGGTACAGTCTGTGGCAGCCCGTATTTAATCCCGCCCTCGGAATTCTCATGGGAGGCGCAATTGTCAGCGGCATAACTAACCAAATTTCTAAACGCCTCAATCCGAAGTGAAATCAATCTACAGGTAGAAATGGTGTTTCAACTATTTAGTTTAACTTGAAATCAGTTCCTCTTCGAGTATCTGCAAGCTGGCGGGCGATCGCACAAAGGAACCACAACAAATACCGCAACAATTGGAAAAATCAGAAATTGATACCATTTACTACACAAATTAGAGTCCGACATTACGAAATGGATGCTCTCGGTCACGTCAATAACGCTGTTTACCAGCATTATTTAGAACACGCTGCGATCGAACATTTAGAACACTTGGGATTTACACTCGATCGCTACCGGGAATTAGGCGGAGTTTTCGTAATGCGCCGGATAGAGATTGACTATTTGCGATCTGCCGCCTCGGGCGATCGATTGGAGATATCCACTTGGATCGAACAAATGCGCGGCCCGCGCGCTGTCCGTCGCTACGAAATTCGCTTACTTGGAAATGACGAAATCTTGTTAAAAGCAGAGGCACTTTGGGTTTGGGTAGAAGTTACCACCATGCGACCGCGAGCCATCCCTAAACAAATAATTGATATTTTTGAATCGCAGTTTCAAGCATTACCAACATAGCTCTTGTAGGGACACGGCACTGCCGTGTCCCTACGGCTATTCCCCGTTTGTAAAAGTACAAAAAGTCGATCGTACAGAAGGCCGCAAATCCCGATCGCAAAAAGTCGGATTGCTCGCCAGCCAGTTTGGATGCCGCAGAGCTACGATGGAATATAGGGAGGAAGGCCAAGCCCGCGAAGGTTAAGCTTGGCGACAATACCCACAGGAAGGAAAAAATGACACTTAACTTGCGACGACCGATTTTAATAGGCGGAATAGGACTTTCAGCAGCGCTGTGGCTGCTGGAAACTCTACAGCATTCGGGTTCAGAAATGGGCGAAACGGCACTCATCGGCTTGGCGGCTGCCGGTGCGGGGTATTGGTGGTGGAACCAACAATCCCCCAAACTCGAACTCGCACTCCCGCAACCCCTGGCGAACAGGGAAGCAGCCGAAAAAGCGATCGCGACTGCCGAAGCCACAATTAATTTGCTAGCTTCAGAAGCTCAAAACTCGGCAAATCCGGCGAATCTAACTGCAAAGCTCGATCGGCTCCGAACCGAATTAGACCGGCAAGATTTGCGGATTACCGTAACTGGCGGCAAAGCTGTCGGGAAAACAGCCTTAATTCAAGTTTTAAATTCTAATTGGGCATCCCAACACCCGCAAAAGCTGAGTTTCCCAGAAACAGCACCGCTGTTTGCCAATACCGCAAAAGCCGATGCCAAAATCTGCGGTGATTTAGTGTTGTTTGTGACAGCGGGCGACATCACAGATTCCGAATTTCAAACATTATCTCAGTTAGCATCCGCAGGTCAGCGCGTGCTGCTAGTCTGGAACAAACAAGACCAATATTTGCCAGCACAGCAGTCGCAAATTTTGAACTCTTTGCAGCAAAAAATGCAAGGAATATTGGGCACAGAAGATATAATTGCGATCGCCGCTTCCCCCAATTCAATTAAAGTGCGCCAACACCAAGCTGACGGCACATTTGTCGAACGGATTGAAAATCAAGTTTCACAACTTGAACTACTAACGGCAAGATTGACTACAATCTTAACCGAAGAACGGCAACAGTTGGTCTGGGCGAGTGCAGTGCGCGAGGCTGCAAGTATCAAATTAGAGGCGAAAACCTTATTAAATGGCGTCAGGCGCGATCGGGCAATGCCGATTATTGAACAATATCAGTATATCGCCGCCGCCGCCGTCTTTGCTAACCCAGTTCCCGCCTTAGACTTGTTAGCAACAACCGCCATCAGCACCCAACTCGTCATCGACCTCAGCGCTATCTACCAACAAAAGTTTTCCTTAGATCAAGCTAAGACAGTAGCCGGAACTTTGGCAACTCAAATGTTCAAATTGGGATTAGTAGAACTCTCTACTCAAACTATTACCGGACTGCTGAAAAGCAATGCCGTCACCTATGTAGCAGGAGGCGCGGTGCAAGGAATTAGTGCAGCATATTTTACCAGAATAGCTGGACTCAGTTTAATTGAATATTTCCAAAGTCGAGAACTGGAAAATGCTCCAACCAGCATCTTAAATATCGACCAGTTGACTAAAACTTTGCAAGCAGTATTTATGCAAAATCAGCAAGTTTCCTTCTTGCAAGCTTTCATCAACCAAGTAGCGAGTCGTCTCTCGCCTCAAATATCTCAGTCCGAGGCTGTTAATTCGGTGGTCAATTAAGTTAAAGTAAAGTAACAGGCTCTTCGGCCTGTTCCACAATAATTTTTTGTTATTGTGGAACGGGCATCTTGCCCGTTAAATATTTTTTTGAAAATTAGTAACTAAAAAGCTATAACTTTTTGAAGAATTGTATTAAAATAAGAAATATAATTTCTGATTCTCTGCTCAATTATACCTGCTTAAAAAAGCCGATCGCCAATGGCTGACAATTCCCTTCAAGAAAATCGCTTATCCCTAGCCCGCGCCAGTTTGCGCCAAGCCTTAGCGCGGTATTCCCACCTGCGCCAAGGCAAAAAAAACTCGAACAACACAGAATTAGAAGCGGCGCTGCAAAGTCAGTTAGACATTTTAACTTCCACATCCGAAAAACTTGACCACAACATCATTCGGATTGCTACCTTCGGTTTAGTCAGTCGGGGCAAATCAGCCGTATTAAACGCACTTTTAGGTCAAAAAATCCTGCAAACAGGCCCTCTCAACGGCGTAACTCAGTGGCCACGTTCCGTGCGCTGGACGATTCCCAATATTCCCGCCCCAGAAGGCACAGAAAAAATCCAAGTTGAATTAATTGATACTCCTGGAATTGATGAAGTTGGCGGCGAAGTACGCGGCGAAATGGCAAAACAAGTAACTCGCCAAGCTGACTTAATTCTGTTTGTAGTCGCAGGCGATATCACCCGCACTGAATATCAAGCACTGTGCGAATTGCAAACAGCTCAAAAACCGCTGATTTTAGTTTTTAATAAAATTGACCTTTATCCAGAATTAGACAGAAAAGCGATTTACCAAAGTTTGCAAACCCTGGGAAATTCCGAACAGTTAGCAGCCGATACAATTATAGATGAAACAGATAGCGAAAATTTGGGCGATCGCCCAAACAGCTCATCTCATAAATCTACTACAAAATCACCCGCTAAAACTGCCAAATCCTTAGAAATAGTCATGGTAGCCGCCGAACCCGCACCAGTGCAAATGCGGGTAGAATGGCTGGATGGAAGAGTAACTAACGAATGGGAATCGCCGCCGGCGCAGATAGACGAACTAAAACACACTATTTTGACAATTCTTAACCGAGAAGGTCGATCGCTCCTCGCTCTTAATGCTTTAGTAGAAGCTAGAGATGCCGAAGCAAACATCGCCCGTCAAGTTCTCAAATTGCGACAAACAGAAGCCGATGATTTAATTTGGCAATTTGCCAAATATAAGGCTTTAGCTGTTGGCTTAAATCCGATCGCATTCTTGGACGTAATGGGAGCAACAGTCGCCGATTTAGCCTTAATTCGCTCTTTATCCCGACTTTACGGTTTACCCATGACTGGTTACGAAGCCGGGAAACTTTGGCAAACCATTTTCTCCAGTGCTGGCGGCGTACTTTTGGGAGAATTGGGCAGCAGTTTTCTCTTAGGATTTGGCAAAAGTGTAGCCGTTGCTGCTCCCCAAATCGGCTTTTCTACCTTTGCCGGAGTCGCAGTCACTCAAGCTAGTTTAGCAGCTTACGGAACCTACGCTGTCGGTCGCGCCGCCCAAGTTTATTTAGAAAAAGGCTGCACCTGGGGCCCGCTGGGACAAGATACCGTCATTCAAGAAATTCTCGCCACCATCGAGCGTAATACAATTATCGATCGCTTGCAGCAAGAGTTTAAAATATGACACAAACCACAGCCATTACAGAAATCATCCAAACTTTAGCAGATGTTGAATCTCGATTCAATATTACGCGAACAGAATCCGAGGGATTTTTCCCAGAATGGTATACAGATTTGCCACAAATTACAGAAGCCGATAAAGTCGCTCTCAATTTGATTAGGCAGCGATATCTCTATCATTTAAATGATGAAAACCTTACAGAAGGAACCGTCACGCTAATCATGGGTTCGCCTCTATTAGAACGAGCGGGTTTTTACGATCCACCTTTTAAAATGATTGATGGCTGAAAAATCTGTACAAATTGTTTTAGATGACGAGGATGATGAAGTAGAAACTCTCAAAGGAAGGATTGATGTTTTAGTAATGCAAAATCAGTTCTGGGTCACACTTTTAGAGTCGAAGCGCACCACCATTTCAGTCATGTCTGCACTTCCCCAAACACTAGCATACATGACTGCCAACCCCCACAAGGATAGACCGAGTTTTGCTGCGATGACAAATGGCAGTGAAATTGTATTCGTCAAGCTAGACTTTCAGAATCCACCTAAATATGACTTATCAAGAATATTTTCACCTGTTCCTCTAATGAACGAACTTTATACAGTTCTTCAAGTATTGATAAAAATTGGTCAACTGATATCAATTCCGGTTGCATCGGAATGATATAGAGGACACGGCAATGCCGTTTCCCTACCGTGATAAATTGTAGGGACACGGCACTGCCGTCTCCTGATTTCGGGTAATATATTAATTCCGATGCTACCTGATTTGATCTGATTCCCAATTGTTTAATCGAAAATCGTATTATCTTCCAGCGATTCTAACACCTTCCCTAAAATGAGCGATTGTTGCAATTACCGCTATACAAAAGTAAAATATTCTAATCAGCCAAAAACAAACCTGCATTGACCAAGAAACAATAGTCGGAGCAACACCTGTCAACTGCACAAATCTGGAATTAACTTTTTTTTCAAAGCTATCGAGGTCTTTCATCTCAGATTGTTTCGTCGGAATAACTGGAAACTGACCAGTATATACATAGTAACCGAGAAAACCCTGCACTCCTACTTTTCTATTCAAAAATGAGTTAGTTAATGTTGCAGTTTCCGCCGGCAATAAGTTATCCGATTCACCTACTTTGTCCAGCCAAGAATTATATCTGATGGCTGGGGTGCTCATAAAAACTAAGGGAACTATCGGTATCAAAAAAACGGCACTAATTTGTCGAGCATATTGAGGAACCAACAGTTTTGTAGCGACACCAAATCCCATACCGATAAAAGCAAATATCAATATATTTAATAGTTCAATAATTTCGATGCCCCTCAACAAATCGCCGATAATCAGAATTGTGTATAATACTTTGTCTGCCAGTAGTAAAGCTGCGAACTTGATCAGAATTGAAACGCCTACAATAGTAGCTGCAATCGCCAGATACCCGATGCCACCTAGAACGTAGAGAAAAATCGAACCAACTTGTTTTAATGACTGCATGGAATTAATCACTCTTGTGAAAGTTTAGGAGTCTGATTGACCAAACAACTTAAAATTTTAGATCAATCTGGAACTCCAAATTTGACTTGTAAAATTGATGAGATTGACATCAGCAAAGTGAATCTGAAATCTACAATCTACAATCGATTGACAAGTTCTCGTGCGGCCGCTTTCGCGACTTCTAAGATCCGTTCCTTCACAACACCCTCTTCGATCGCCCTGGGCTCCGGTTCCGGTTCGCGATCGATCCCCAACCATAAAAGATACTCGATATTTCCAGCCGGGCCAAGTAAAGGCGACCACGTTAAGCCCTTTTCCTCCCATCCTAAAGCTGTGGCTGCCTTCCACACTTGAAAAATCGCATCGGCTTGAGTTGCTGAGTCTCGCACTACGCCTTTTTTCCCGACTCTCTCGCGCCCAACTTCAAACTGCGGCTTTACCAACAATACCGCTTCCTTGGGTGGCACCAACAATTCCCACAGCGCCGGTAAAATCTTATCTAGGGAAATAAACGACACATCTACTACCGCCAAATCTGCTCGCCCAGAGTCACCATAAAGCTCCGTAGCCGTCATATACCGCAAATTGGTGCGTTCTTTCAAAACGACCCTCGGATCGTTGCGCAAGCCCCAATCTGCTTGACCGTAGCCAACATCTACGCCGTAGACTTTGGCTGCACCAGCTTGCAACAGACAGTCTGTAAAACCCCCTGTGGAAATGCCGCCGTCGAGACAAATTCTATCTGTCACGGGAATCGCAAAAACTTCTAAAGCCTTGGCTAATTTGTCGCCGCCTCTGGAAACGTAGCGCGATCGCTCTTTGATCTGAATTTTTGATGCAATGTCAACCTCAGTCCCCGGTTTGTCAACTACCTGCTGGTTTATAGAGACTTTGCCAGTCCGAATCAAGGCCTGAGCTTGCTGTCTGGAAGTGCACAAATCCAGGCTGACCAATAATGTGTCTAGTCGCTGTTTAGCCAAGGTCTTTAATCTGTACGGATCGGGTTTAGAACAGTACAAGATTAGCACTTACGCACAAACCCAACTGCAAATTTTTGGCGATCGCAGCACAATCTGGCCGATCGCCCCAGCTTACATTATGTGACTGAGATCGCTCGGCGCGTGTAGTTTTATCACAGATCAACATTCGCAGAATCACACAAAAATTTTGGCGGCTAGCGGATTATATAAGTACAGATAAAAGCACTACTAGAATCAGGGCGATCGACCATGAAAAAAATTAACTTCCCTATCACAAATCCGAGCAATTGTCAAGAAATTCCCCTTGCCTTCGTCAGCGGTGACATCATCCACATTCTTTACCCCAACGGCGAAGTAGAAGCAACAACCGCCGACAAAATCGATCGCCGCCAAACCAAAAAGGCCCTCGACAAATGCCTTGTCTGGGGATGTGTTGGCGATTTTTAACCCATAAAAAAAGATCGCTTGGAGGCACGGATGCCAAAAAGAGCGATCGATTCAACTACTGCTAACTGCCAGCCACAATTGCCATATGCGACTAAAAGAACCAGCAAATTGACTTAAATATCTTGTTCGCTCAATTCGCGAATCATGTAATCAAAAGGCTGCTCCAAAAAAGACCCTACAGACAAGCCAGCAGCTTCCACTTGAGCCTTAACCATCTCCTTCATAATGCTAATCCCCAGAACCGTCGGGCCAATGGGAACGCCCAGAGAATTGTAAGTTTCCCGCAAACCTTGCAGCACACGCTCGTCCAGCACATCCGTACTTCCAGCTACCAGAGCGTAAGTAGCATAGCGCAAGTAATAGTCCATATCCCGCAAACAAGCCGCGTAGCGACGAGTCGTGTAGGCATTTCCGCCAGGACGGATTAGTTCCGGCTGATCGGCAAATAGCTGGATACCAGCTTGCTTGACAATTGCCGCAGCATTGCTGTTAATCGCTGCTGCTGCTTGTACCCGTGCCGTGCCTGTTGCAAAATAAGATTTCAACCGATCAATACCATCCCGGTCTAAATACCTACCAGCAACATCATAATTTTCAATCAGACTCGTCACTGCATCGCGCATAAGTTTCTCTCCCAAAAATCTTTATCAATACTTTGCTATCTGAGATAGACCGCCTATTGTAGACTACTACAAATCGGCGTTTGATTAAGATTTGAGATAGAATTTTCTGACTATCGCTTAATCCCGGCAGAAAAACCCCAATGCAGGCAAATGCCTGATCTGCGATCGCCCAGACCAAACCAATATCAGGAGTAAGTCATGTTCCAGACACCCCAAGAAGCCTTAAACTACATACAAGAAAATAAGATCCTGATCGTTGACCTCAAATTCATCGATATGCCGGGGATCTGGCAACACCTTTCCCTGTACCACGACCAAATCGACGAAACCGCATTCACAGACGGCGTACCCTTCGACGGTTCCAGCATTCGCGGCTGGAAAGCCATCAACGAATCAGACATGACAATGGTCATCGATCCTACCACCGCCTGGATCGACCCATTCATGGCAGAACCGACGATCAGCTTCATTTGCAGCATCAAAGAACCCCGCACAGGCGAAGCCTACGGTCGATGTCCCCGCACCATTGCCCAAAAAGCCGTAGACTACTTAGTTACCACCGGCCTCGGCGATACAGCATTCTTTGGCCCGGAAGCAGAATTCTTCATTTTTGATGACGTTCGCTTCGACCAAACCCAAAATTCCGGCTACTATTACGTAGATTCAGTAGAAGGTCGCTGGAATTCCGGCAAAGAAGAACCAGGCGGCAACCTCGGCTACAAACCGCGTTACAAAGAAGGTTATTTCCCAGTAGCACCAACCGATACCTCTCAAGACATGAGAACGGAAATGCTGTTGACAATGGCAAAATGCGGCGTACCAGTCGAAAAGCACCACCACGAAGTAGCCACGGGCGGCCAATGCGAACTCGGCTTCCGCTTCGCCACTTTGATTCAAGCCGCTGACTATCTGATGACTTACAAATATGTGATCAAAAATGTCGGCAAAAAATACGGCAAAAGCATCACCTTCATGCCCAAACCGCTGTTTAACGACAACGGTTCCGGGATGCACGTTCACCAGTCGATTTGGAAAGACGGTCAACCGTTATTTGCAGGCGATCAATATGCTGGTTTCAGTCAAATGGGACTGCATTACATCGGCGGCATTCTCAAGCACGCCCCGGCACTTTTGGCAATCACCAACCCGACAACCAATTCCTACAAACGGTTAGTTCCGGGCTTTGAAGCGCCTGTAAACTTAGCTTACTCTCAAGGAAATCGATCGGCATCAGTGCGAATTCCGTTGTCGGGAACCAACCCCAAAGCCAAGCGCTTAGAATTCCGCTGTCCCGATGCCACATCCAACCCGTATTTAGCCTTTGCAGCCATGTTGTGTGCGGGGCTAGACGGCATCAAGAATCAAATCGATCCGGGCGAACCTTTGGACGTAGATATCTACGATTTGTCTCCTGAAGAATTGAGCAAGATTCCTTCAACTCCCGGTTCCTTGGAAGGTGCTTTGGAAGCTTTGGAAAAAGACCACAGTTTCTTGACTGATACTGGCGTATTTAGCGAAGATTTCATCAAAAATTGGATTTCGTACAAACTCGATAATGAAGTCAACCCGATGCGGTTACGTCCTCACCCCTACGAGTTTGCTCTCTACTACGATTGTTAGATAGTTGAAAATCAAACATCAAAAATTTTTGGTGTTTGATGTTTGATATCAATTCCGATTGTACGAGCAACAGAGGACACGGCAGTGCCGTGTCCCTACCCCGATTAATTGTAGGGAAACGGCACTGCCGTGTCCTGACTTTGGGTAATATTGGTAGTCGTCGTAAGGCGCGCAGTGCGCACCCTACATAGGTTGGTTATGCGTAAGTCCTGAAAAAGAAACCGTCTACAACAGCGGTTTTGGAACAATCAATAACGAATAACCAATAACTAATAGACCTCTTGCAAAAATAATTAGGACGGGCTCTCCGGCCCATCCCACAAGAAAA
>ENA-OFDM01000200-OFDM01000200.1-metagenomes-genome-assembly--contig:-NODE-200-length-25630-cov-4.760587_pt1 | contig 25630 bp, 22 predicted proteins | sample MGYA00153385_OFDM01 | MGnify analysis MGYA00153385
CGCCCCGACCCTCATAACGTCGGGGCGTTTGTGCTTTAACGAAATGATCGTTTATGCTCTCCTTGCCCCGGAAAATCTTGAATGATGTGTTTGGCTATGCCGAATTCCGGGGTGCTCAGGCCGAAATTGTTGACCAAATCGTCAACGGCGGCGATGCTCTCGTTCTCATGCCTACAGGGGGCGGCAAATCAATTTGCTTTCAAATTCCGTCATTGATCCGCGATGGCGTTGGGATCGTTGTTTCGCCACTCATTGCACTGATGCAGGATCAAGTAGATGCATTATTGCAGGCGGGAGTGAAAGCGGCATTTTTGAACTCCTCGCTTGATGCAAACGAGGCCAGGAAAGTTGAGCAACAGCTCCTGAATGCAGAGCTCGATCTGCTTTATGTGGCGCCTGAACGGCTACTGACTCCGCGTTTTCTTAGTCTGCTCTCACAATCAAAAATCGCCTTGTTTGCAATTGATGAGGCCCATTGCGTGTCGCAGTGGGGCCATGATTTTCGGCCAGAATATCGTGAGCTGACTATCCTGCATGAGCGTTTTCCTGATATTCCACGCATCGCATTGACGGCGACTGCTGATGCGCCGACGCGCCGGGAAATTATTGAGCGATTGTCTTTGGCAGGGGCAAAACAATTTGTATCCAGTTTTGACCGTCCTAATATTTGCTATTCGATTACACAAAAAACAGATGCTAAGAACCAGTTGCTTGATTTTTTGGCCGATCACCGAAATGAAGCTGGCATTGTTTATTGCCTTTCGCGAAAAAAAGTAGAGGCAACCGCTGACTGGCTTTGTGGACGTGGTTTTACAGCACTGCCATATCATGCGGGCCTAGACGCCGCAATTCGTGCCACGCACCAAAAACGATTTTTACGGGAAGACGGCATTATTATTGTGGCCACTATAGCTTTCGGCATGGGAATTGATAAACCCGATGTACGATTTGTGGCGCATCTTGATCTGCCCAAAAGTGTCGAGAGCTATTACCAAGAAACTGGGCGCGCCGGTCGTGATCGACAACCAGCGCATGCATGGTTGGCATATGGTTTGAGTGACGTGGTGAGTTTGAGTCAGATGATTGAAAACTCAGATTCTTCACAAGACCGCAAGCGGCTAGAGAAGCAAAAACTTGATGCGTTGCTGGGCTTCTGTGAAACGATTCAATGCCGACGTCAAACACTTCTTCACTATTTTGGCGAGAGCTACGAAAATACCTGCGGTAACTGTGATAACTGCATCGACCCACCAAAAACTTGGAATGGTACTGTCTCGGCCCAGAAAGCGCTGTCCTGTGTTTTCAGAACAGGGCAACGATTCGGCGCCGTACATTTGATCGATGTGTTGCTTGGTAAAAAGACTGAGCGCGTGTCGCAGTTCAACCACGATCAATTAACCGTTTTTGGCGTGGGTGAAGATCAAAGCGAAGGCCAATGGCGCGGCATTTTTCGCCAACTTGTCGCTATGGGTTTGTTGGCCGTAGATATGGAAGGATTTGGGGGCCTGTCGTTAACCGAGACTAGCCGCCCAGTGCTGAAAGGAGAGCGCAGCATCATCTTGCGTCAAGAAAAGGATCCACCAAAAAAATCGCGCCAAACACGAACAGATAGTCACGCGGCTGGCGGAGGTAAGCTGGCAGCGAAAAAAAGCAGCATCGAAATTTCAGTTCTTGAAGAGCCTCTTTGGCAGGCATTACGCTCAGCAAGAATGGTTATTGCCAAAGACCAAGGCGTTCCACCCTATGTCATTTTTCATGACGCAACATTGCTTGAAATTTTACGCTCCAAACCAACGACAATAGGTGAGATGGCGAACGTTAGTGGGGTGGGTGCAGCCAAATTACAGCGCTATGGCACCGCGTTTATCAAGGTAATATTGGAGTTTTGACGATCCGGTCATTCTAGGCTAGATGTATTGGGCATCTAATGCATCTTGGTAGGCGCGGTTGCAACATTTGGCGAGCCGCTGGTTACCGTGCTCTCCGCTCGCACAAATTCTGCAACGTCTTCTAAAACAGTTTGTCCATCCCGAAACGGAGCCGCCAGCGCAGCCACGATTTTTATGTGGCCCATACCAGGATAATATTTTGTCAGTACGCGCCCGCCCAATTCTCGAATTTTTCCCGAAAAATTTCTGGTATTTTTTACGCCTACGATCGTATCAGCGTCACCTGCCAGCAAAAGCGAAGACGGCGCATTGCCTCGTGCATATCGTATGGGTTGTGATAGCGCTTGAATTTCTGTTGAAGGAAAAATTTCTTTTAAACGTGGGCTTGTAAGCGGTAAGAAATCGTAAGGTCCGGCCAGGCCGATAAAACCCCTTATCGAAGTAGTATCAGATTTTTGTTGTGCCAACCATGTTTGATCGAACGCAAGCATGGCGGCAATATGCGCGCCGGCCGAATGACCCGCTACAAAAATATTGTTTACATCGCCACCGTATTTTTCGATGTTTGTTTGTGTCCAGTGAAAAGCCTTCGCACCATCTGTTAAAAACGCCGGATAAATCACTTCCGGATAGATGCGGTAGTCAGGAATTACGGTAATAAAACCCTTCGATGTCAGCGCTTCTGCAACAAACAAATATGCGTCTTTTGAACCCGAATCCCAATTCCCACCGTAGAAAAAAATAATGACAGGACGTTTTGTGGTGACTGACGCCTGCGTCCCATTCGTTGCAAGCGGCGCTGCGCTGGCCACTGCTGGTACATATACATCAAGCATTTCGCGACTGAGAGTTCCATAAGCAATGTTGCGCGTGGCAACTAAACCTTCGGTTGGCACTAACGAGTTCAATATAGCCACTGGCGAACATGCAGCTACCAATATTGCCGTCAAAGCAGCACACCCAAGCTTAAAATATTGTTTCATAGTCAGGAAATTTGCTTTCTATCCGTTTCAAAAAAGTGGCTAATAATCGTAGTTAAACGTGCCCGTATCGTAACCGGCCCGCTTATCTGCAGATCTTTCGCTAGCGCTTCACGCGATTTTTCCTGCCGCTCCTCATTGATATACGTTTTCGCGCGCCCAACTTGCTCGATCATAAGTTTATTATTTTTGCCCATAGACTCAATCGCCTTGTGGGTGAAATTATTTATGCCGTCCATTACCTTAATATCTACATCAACTTCAAAGCTATTATTGGCGTGACTGTGTTGATGGCCCTGCCGTTTGAAAAGTCCGACGATTTGCAACGCAACTTTGTGGGCCGCATTGCGATCACTAATCGTTTCAAAACCGTTAATCGCATAGCTGGTGAGCACCAGATACATCGCCGCAGAATTTGACTTGCGCACATCGGTGGTCGTGATCAGCCCCGCCGGGGTACTTCATAGCAGCGCTGTTAGGCAAATGGTGCCATCGTTTTTTGGTAAGCACTACATTGACCAGTTTAGCCAAGTCAACATTGTAATTATTGCCCTTAATCCTGACTCGGCCGCGACCTTGGCAATCTTGTTGGACGACACTATCTTGGCGATCGGCGTCCATGATGCAATCACCATTGGCGTATGAAAAGGTAAATAGGTCGCAGTCGTGTAGCCGTTCTTCTTTGCACCATCGCTGATTTGATTGCCAGCGACGACACCTGACGGCATAAAGAAAGCAAGTGACATATCCTTAATCACTTGGCCCGTTACCTTGCGCGAGTCGATACGAATGACATTAGCGCGAAAGTTATTCTCTTCAAGAATTGTTACAACACGCGGATCTTTGAATAACGACTCCACGTCTACTGCAATAAGCCCGTTTAATGCCACCATCGCCACCGCGCATTTTGTCTCAACCTCTATGGCGCGCTGGGTGCTGATTTCCCGCTTTCGATCATGCGCTGAGCAGGAAACTGAGCCGTCCAGCGGCGCGATCACGGTTCACCTAATAACGGTATTTCTGACGCCAGGCTTTATGGTTCCCATTTTGCGGGCCTGCCTGTTCCATTTTTTTAACAATTTTAGTCAAATCAATCAAATCAATTAAATCAGGCAGATAAAATATTCTTGAATATAGTGTGGAAATAAAAATTTTAAGCTGTTGGTGCCCTCGACACGAATCGAACGTGTGACCCTCCCCTTAGGAGGGGGATGCTCTATCCACTGAGCTACGAGGGCAACCTTTTCATTTTACCTGCGCATTCCGCCTTGCGGTGTTTTCAATATCGTGCGATCCATTTCATAATGCGACGTCTTTGGGTTGGACGGGCAGATCGCATTCATTCTTTAGCTTATTTTTATAACATGACGATTGATACCAGATTTTGTCTAGTCTCAATTTCCCCCAGTGAAACCGCGCGGGACGCCTTCGCGGCGAATACCGGACGTCTTGCAACCAAAACCTAATCAATATATGTTGCGTTTACCTGCACTTATAAGCAAGGTAAACAAAATAATTTTTCTGCTCTCATATCTTGTTGATTTATTGAAAAGGTAACTGCAATGAAAACACGTCTTTTGGTGCACTCGACTAATACGATGAGTGCGGCTGTTGGGTTGGCCCTTGCCTGCGTGACAGGAGTCGTTCATAGCCAGACTGCGGGAACTGCGGCGCAAAAAATCGAAAAAGTAGAGGTTACTGGATCATCAATCAAACAGATTGAGGGAGAAACTGCCTTACCGGTGCTGGTCATCACGCGCGAAGAAATCCAGCGCACGGGTGCCACCAACGCTGAAGAGCTGCTACGCAGCATCGCCACAAATTCAAGTGGCGGCAGCAGCAGTGTGGCGAATACGGGCGCGGGCGGCGGGCAGGGCGGCGGCAGTTCGGCGTCGTTGATTTCGATGCGCGGGCTGGGTTCAGCCAGAACCTTGGTGTTGCTAAACGGCAGGCGCACGGCACCTGCCGGCGGTTCGTCAGCGATTGATATCTCAACTATTCCGATCTCGGCAATTGAACGCGTTGAGGTATTGCGTGACGGTGCGTCCGCCGTTTATGGCAGCGATGCAATTGCCGGTGTAGTTAATTTTATTTTGCGCAAGGACTTCAATAAACGCGAGTTGTCTGTCAGCTTCGGCGCGCCCACACGAAGTGGTGGCGGAAATGACGTGAAGGCATCTTTATTTGCAGGATTTGGCGATTTTGGCCAGGATCGATACAACGTCAACCTCGGTGGGTCTTACCAAAAGGTTAAACCGATTTTTGGTTCAGATCGATCATTTGCGAGTAATTTAAACGTGGGCGAGCAGCTTGACCGCACCAGCAACACGCCATTCCCGGCAAGCATCGTGCTGCCGTCGACTGGGGCGCTGCGCTCTCCCAACTACCCCAACTGCGGGCCCTATTCATTGGTGTCGCCGTTACAGCCGACCAATCCCGGGAACTGCCGTTACGACAATTCGCCTTATGTTGCTATTCAGCCGCTGTCTGAACAGTGGAATGGTTTGTTGACGGGTCGCCTCAAATTGAATGAGTCGACCGAAGGGTATGTAGAAACCAATTTCACCCGCAACAAGACGACCAACACCATTCAGCACGTTTTGATTAACGGAACCGCATTGACCGCGGATAATCCCTACACCACAACGTTGCGCGACCTGATTAATACCCGATACTCCGCATTTCCGCGTTTGCAGCGTTTTATTGGCTTGGCTTATCCATTGCTCCCGCCGACCAGCCCTTACTACCCTACCGCATTTGCGGCAGCCAACGGAATTGCTGGGCAGCCGCTCGTGCTTCGGCTCCGCTCGATACCAACGGGTCAGCGGGTCACAGAGGACGTCACGGACAATGCACGATTCGTAACCGGCATTCGCGGCACGGGTTTTGGCTGGGATTACGACACCTCTTTTCTTTATGCCAAAAACAAGATCAGCGAAAACTTGGTGGATGGGTGGCCACTGTTCAACCAATATTTGTCGCTGCTGAACACGGGCGTTATCAACCCGTTCGGCACCACCACTGATTCCGCCGCGCTTGCTGCTGCCCAGGCGACCATTTTTAAAGGCAACTGGTTTGTCAATACGACCTCGGTAACCACGATTGATGCCAAAGGCTCACGCGAACTCTTCCAATTACCTGCCGGTGTGGTCAGCCTTGCGATTGGTGGTGAAGTACGCCGGGAAAAGCTCGATCTGGCCCCCTCCCAAACCAACAAAGATTTCCTGGTGGCGGGCTTTGGTGGCGCAGGTGTTCCACTGACCGCTGATCGCGATGTTCGCTCCGCATATGCTGAAATCAGCGTTCCGATTATCAAAGGTTTAGACGCAAACATAGCCGTTCGCTACGACGATTACCAGCGTGTTGGCTCCACCACCAATCCCAAGGCATCGATTCGTTGGCAGCCAGCAGACGCAATCTTGTTGCGTGCCGCCGTGGGTACTGGCTTTCGTGCGCCCACCTTGGTTGACTTGTACTCACCCCTTTCGTTCGGGATTACCACCAACGGCCAGCGTGATCTGGTGCGCTGCCCGATCGGTGGTCCCGTGACGGATATCGATTGTTCAAACCAGTTCGTGACCATTGATGGCGGAAATGCAACGCTGAAGCCAGAAAAATCGCGTTCTACCACCCTCGGTTTCGTATTTGAGCCAAATAAGGATTTTTCGGTTGGAGTTGATGCGTTCCGAATTAACTTGAAAGATGTGATCCGAACCGGCGTTCCGGTTGCTACTATTTTGGCCAACCCAACCACGTATGCAGCGCTGATCCAGCGCGGCCCGGCAGACAGTAATCCAAGCGGCGTGGGTCGTATCATAGGCATTTCTCAACAGTTGACCAATCTCGGCAAAGTCAATGTCCAAGGCTTCGATCTTGATCTCAAAGCGCGTTTGGTCAATGGCCCCGACTACAAGCTTACGGTGCGTGGCAATGGCACTTACATGCAGAAATACGATACGCAGAACCTTGACGGATCGTTCTCTAATGCGATCAACGTCTCATCTGGCACCGTGCCGGGAGTGGTTTTGCGCTGGAAGCATACGTTGAGTACCACCGTTGAAAAAGGCGATTTCAGCGCCACCCTGGCGCAGAATTTTCAGAATTCCTATTACGACACGCGCACGGCGCTGCAAGCTGCAACGGTCCCGTTACGCTCGGTGGGGACATATGAAACCTACGATCTGCAGGCGGCTTATACCGGTTTCAAATCGCTGCGTTTGGTGGCAGGCATAAAAAACCTGCTGGATCGTGATCCGCCGTACGCCAATTCTGGCTCAGGTTTTATTGGTAGTTATGATCTTAGCTACTCAGATGTGCGCGGCCGCTTTATCTACACAAACCTGACCTATAGTTTTTAGGGCGCGGGGCGTTTGGAGTGCTAGGCGACTTCGAGATTTTGATTTCGGAGCACCTCATTTCTAGTGAGTAAAACTCCTCCGGCTGTCAGCTGGGGGAGTTTTACTATGCGCTAAATTTAGCGCTGGCCTTATTCAACATGCCATCTGTGTTGTGCGTAAATGGGGCAAGATTTGCTTCGATATCAACGCCGATGTTGCGTGCCTAGCTGTTGCGATAGCAATCGAGACAAATGCGATCAAAGCAAGCGCCTTTGAAACCAGACTGTGTGTTTAAATTAAAGTGCACATTTTCAATTGGCACTTTTATAACCGTGCAGGCCGCAGCCAAAGATTACGTCATCACACCTCGAGCAAAAGCCCAAGCCCCAAGCCCAAAGCGCGGGCGACATCGTTCAGGAATTTTTATGCTTTGGTTTATGGTTTGTTGTATTGTGCGGCCGGAATTGAGTGGAGCGGGCTGCATCGTCGACGTCGCAGGCAACAATAACGCAGGGTTGGCCACATGAATGCGCTGCTCGAAGTACGCGACCTCACCACTTGCTTTAAGACTGACCGCGGAGAATTTTCTGCTGTGGATGGCGTCAGTTTTACGCTTGAGGCAGGTCGCACCTTGGGAATTGTTGGCGAATCTGGTTGTGGCAAAAGTGTCACCTCGCTGTCCATCATGGGTTTGCTGCCCAAAGGGCAGGGCCGCGTGGCCTCAGGCTCCATATTATTCAACGGTACTGACCTGACAACGTTGTCGCCAGCTGCCATGCGTAATTTGCGCGGCAACAAAATGGCAATGATTTTTCAAGAGCCAATGACCTCGCTCAATCCGGCCTTTACCATCGGCAATCAATTGATCGAGGCGATTCGCTGCCATCGCGATATCAGCCACTCAGCGGCGCGAGTACGTGCAATAGAAATGTTGGCCAAGGTACGCATTCCCTCTCCTGAACAGCGCATCGATACTTATCCGCATAAGCTGTCGGGCGGCATGCGCCAGCGGGTAATGATTGCCATGGCGCTTGCCTGTGAGCCCCAGTTGCTGATCGCTGACGAGCCCACCACGGCGCTTGACGTCACCATTCAGGCGCAGGTGCTGGAGCTAATGCGCAGTTTGCGCACCAGTGCGGGCACGGCGATCGTTCTCATCACCCACGACTTGGGGGTTATTGCTGAGCTAGCTGACGAGGTGGCGGTCATGTACGCGGGCCGGCTGGTCGAGCGCGCAAGCGTCGAACGTCTTTTCGCCGAGCCGCAGCATCCCTACACCATCGGTCTATTAGGCTCCATTCCCAAAATGCATCTTACCCAATCCCGCTTGGCCGCCATCGAAGGCCAAGTCCCGTCACCCACGAGCGCTCCCGTCGGCTGTCGCTTTGCTGCACGTTGCCCTTTTGCAGATGCTAAGTGCATCGAATTCTCGCCTCCCTTGCAAGAGCTAAGCGCGGCTCATTTTGTGGCGTGCTGGAAAGCGCCGTTAGCTTGGGAGCAGGCAGCATGAGCGCGTCCGCAGCCAGGCCAATTCGGCTTGAAACAAAAACTCAGGCAACTAAAGTTCAGCCAGCTGAAACGCGCCACCCACTGCTTCGAGCCGATCATTTGGTCAAACACTTTCCGTTGCAGCGCAGCTTTTTCCGCCAGAGCAGGCAGGTCGTTCATGCGGTCGATGATGTGAGCTTCACGCTGCAAGCTGGAGAAACCATGGCGCTGGTTGGTGAATCAGGCTGCGGCAAATCAACCGTTGGGCGGTTACTCTTGCGGTTGTTGGAAAGTACCTCAGGTAATGTCTGGTTTGATGGTGAAAACATCAGTAACTTGTCGGTTGCCGCGCTGCGTGCCCGGCGGCGGGACATGCAAATTATTTTTCAAGATCCGTATTCTTCACTCAATCCGCGCATGACCATTGAGCAGACATTGATTGAGCCGTTAGGTCTGCATCATCTTGCTAGCGGCCGGCAACAGCAGCGCGAACGCGCCGCTGAATTGTTGAATCTGGTAGGGCTGGCGCCACAGTATTTACAGCGTTTTCCACACGAATTTTCCGGTGGGCAGCGCCAGCGAATCGGCATAGCACGCGCGTTGGCGGTGGAGCCGCGGTTGATTGTTTGTGACGAGCCGGTCTCGGCGCTCGATGTGTCGATCCAAGCGCAGGTTATCAATCTATTGCAGGATATACAGCGCCAGCTGGGCGTCGCATATGTCTTCATCGCCCACGACCTCGCGGTGGTGAAACACATCGCGTCGCATGTCGCGGTAATGTACCTTGGCCAGATCATTGAATATGCGGATAAGGCTAGCTTATTTTCTGCGCCGCGCCATCCTTATACACACGCGCTGCTGTCGGCAATCCCGGATCCCGAACCGAACTTGAAGCGTCAAAAAATTTTGCTTGAGGGTGATGTGCCCAATCCTATTTCGCCGCCCTCGGGTTGTCGCTTCCGCACTCGCTGCTTGCATGCGCGGGTACGTTGCGCTGAAGAAGTGCCGGCTCTGGACGGAGAATTGGGTCATCAAGTGGCTTGCCATTTCTGGCGCGAAATTGCACCGCCTGTAGCGCTACAAGACTTGCGGGAGCCGCACAATGCTGCCAAATCAGCGGTGACTAATCGCCGCCTGGAGCACTTGCAGTCTGCTTTTCTGCATAAGAAGTCGGTACCCGTTTGATTAAATCCTTTAGGGCCGCATTCCGAATCAGCACTATTGCGCCAGATTGGTCATTTCGTTTATTTAAAGAAGAGGTCAGAGCATGTCTATTTTGCCCCGTCGCCTAGTTGTCGCAACAGTCTCACCATTCCTCGTATTGCGGGCCGCAGCAATAATGGCCTCAACAAGTGTCGTTGCTGCGGCGTTATTGCTTTTTATGGTCAGTCTCATAAGTTTCAGTGCTGGTGCGCAGACATTGCGTATCGGTCTCGCTGAAGATCCGGACGTGCTCGATCCAACTCTGGCGCGCAGCTTTGTAGGCCGCATCGTGTTTGCTGGGCTTTGCGATAAATTATTTGATATTGATGAAAAGCTGGGCATCGTTCCACAGCTTGCGCTCAGCCATCAATGGTCGGCAGATAACAAGGTACTGACGTTAAAGCTGCGGCCGGGGGTGACTTTTCATGATGGGGAAAAATTTAACGCGCTCGCGGTCAAGTTCAATCTCGAGCGCCATAAGAACCTTTCAGGGTCCAGCCGCCGTGGTGAGTTGCTGCCACTTACCAGCGTGGAAGTGGTTGATGAGATGACGGTCAAATTGATTCTTTCAGCGCCTTTTGCGCCCCTGCTGACGGTGCTGACTGACCGTGCGGGCATGATGGTGTCGCCAAAGGCCGCGCAGGCCAACCCGGACTCGTTTGGTTCGAAGCCGGTATGCTCTGGGCCGTTCAAATTTGCCGAACGGGTGGCACAGGATCGTATCGTGTTGGAGCGTTACGCCAATTATTGGGACAAGAGCGCGATCCATTTTGACAAGATTATTTATCAGCCGATTGTTGACTCGACGGTAAGGCTGGCGAACCTTCGAGCCGGGCAGCTGGATTTTATTGAACGCGTGGCGTCCAACGATATTTCCGGACTCAGGGCGGAGAAAAAATTTAATGTTGCCAGCATTACCGAGTTGGGTTATCAAGGTATCACCATCAACACCGGCAAGAGTGACATGGCACAGAAAAATCCGCTGGGGCGCGATGCCCGTGTGCGTGAAGCGCTTGAGTTATCGCTTGACCGTGCGGGCATCGTCCAGGTCGCGGCCGATGGCGAAGGTGAGGTGGGCAACCAATGGGTCGCCCCCAATAGCACCTACTACGCAAAAAATGTGCCCGTGCCCAAACGTGATGTCGCACGCGCCAAAGCGCTGCTTAAGGAAGCAGGTGTTCCCAATCCGAGTTTCACGCTGATGACGCCGACCACCTCTGATGGCCAGAAGGTCGCGCAGGTTGTTCAGGCAATGGCGAAGGAAGCGGGTTTTGATATCAAAATCCAGTCAACTGAGTTTGCGACCTCGCTGAATCTGGCCGACAAGGGCCAGTTTGAGGCGTACTTGCTCAATTGGAGCGGACGCGCAGATCCCGATGGAAATCTATTCAGCTTCTATGCATGCAAGCAACCGCTGAATTACCCCGGCTATTGCAAGCCCGAGATTGATGCCCTGTTAAACAAGTCGCGCAGCACGCTTGATGTTGTTCAGCGCCGTAAAATCATTGAACAGATTGCCGCCGAAGTGTTGAAGGATCGGCCTATCGTGTATGTGTATCACCGGCATTGGCTGTGGGCTTACAACAAAAAATTAACGGGCCTGCGTACCATTCCGGATGGCCTGATTCGCGTACAAGGCTTGAAAATGTAGTGAGCGCATTTCCAATCTCGATCAGGTTATCCAAGCAAAATTAATGCTCCCATGCTCACCTATTTTTTAAAACGTCTGGCGGCGGTCATTCCCACCGTTTTTTTCGTCACGGTCATGATTTTTTGTCTACAGCAATTGCTGCCCGGCGATCCAGCGGTAATCTTGGCGGGCGAAGATCAGGATCAGAACACCGTCGCCTATCTTCGCCAGAAAATGCATCTCGATGAGCCGTTACCAGTGCGCTATGGCTACTGGATCTCAGGGGTCATGCGCGGCGATTTTGGCGAATCGCTGCGCATTCAGCAGCCCGTACGCCAGCTTATTCAGGATAAATTGCCAGTCACATTGGAACTGGCTGCACTGGCGATGATGATTGCGCTCTTGATCGGCATCCCTGCGGGCATTGTTTCCGCTGTTGCAAAAGATTCTGCTTGGGACTATCTTGCCAATATCTTCGCGTTGTGGGGATTGTCGACGCCGAATTTCTGGTTGGGCATATTGATGATCCTGCTATTTTCGGTGTCTCTAGGCTGGCTGCCCGCGTCGGGTTATGTGAATCCCAGCGAGGATTTAAAGGCGAATCTGCTGTCCATGATCATGCCCGCGTTTGTGCTGGGAAACGCTATCGCGGCGGTGCTGATGCGCCATACCCGCAGCGCCATGCTGCAAGTGCTTAACGCCGATTACGTGCGGACCGCGCGCGCCAAGGGGCTGAAAGAAAATAAAGTCGTTCTCAAGCACGCCTTACGCAATGCCATCATGCCCATCATCACGCTGGGTGCGTTGGAATTTGGCACGTTGTTGTCCGGCGCGGTGCTGACTGAGCAGGTTTTCTCGATTCCCGGCTTCGGCAAATTAATTGTTGATGCCGTATTTAATCGCGACTACGCGGTGGTGCAGGGCGTGGTGCTGTTTACGTCCACGGTTTATATCGTGTTGAATCTGCTCGCCGACATGGCCTATTTTCTGGTTAATCCCAGGCTGAGGGACTAGCGCATGAATTTGCGCGGGAATTCAACCGCCAGCGGTTCGGTTAGCGGTGCAACGTTTTTGACCACATCCCATAGCGACGCGCCAGGCAGGCGCGCTTGGCGGCGACTGATTCGACGGCGCGGGGCAATGTTGGGCCTGGGATTCGTAATTTTATTTATCATCATCGCCGTCTTTGCGCCCTGGCTTGCGCCGCAAGATCCGGTCGAGACCAGCTGGAGTGCGATTCGTAAATCGCCGTCCGCCGCACATTGGTTTGGCACCGACGAGCTGGGCCGTGATGTGCTGTCACGCGTAATGTGGGGCGCGCGGGCGTCGCTGCTGGCAGGCTTGGTATCGGTCTCTATTTCAATGGCGCTTGGCGTGCCCATTGGCTTGTTGGCAGGCTATGTCGGTGGCTGGACAGATGGAATAATTTCGCGCCTGACCGATTCTGCGCTGGCACTGCCTTTTCTGATTCTTGCGATTGCGCTGGCGGCGTTTCTCGGGCCGAGTCTGATGAATGCGATGATCGCCATCGGTGTTTCCGCCACCCCGATATTTATTCGCCTGACCCGCGCGCAGGTACTGGCGGTGAAAGTGGAGGATTTTGTAGAAGCCGCCCGCGCGGTCGGTAATCCGCACTGGCGTATCGCGTTGCGGCATGTGCTGCCTAATGTACTGCCGCCGCTGATTGTGCAATCGACGCTCGCCATTGCGGCTGCCATTATTGCCGAGGCCAGTCTCTCATTTCTGGGGCTCGGTCAGCAGCCGCCCGCGCCCAGCTGGGGAAGCATGCTCAACACGGCAAAGAACTATGTCGATAATGCACCGTGGATGGCGATATGGCCGGGGCTGTCAATTTTTTTGCTGGTATTCTCATTCAACCTGCTCGGCGATGGGTTGCGCGATGCGCTTGATCCGAGGCATAAGTAAATTTTTATTGATGCTGCTAGCGTAAATAAGTCCGCCGGGCTAAGTCGGCAAAGCCGGAATTTATTTGGCTGATGAGGGGTGCGGTGCTTGACCACGGTTGGCTCGAATTGTAGACACGATTTTAATCACGCTTTTACGCCTCTGTTTGGCGATATCAATCGGCGAAGGCGTGAAACGCACCGTGTTGGGGGATAATACGAAGCAGGATAAATGTGGCACGCCGTTCGGCGGGCTCATTTGCCAAACAATTGTGCGGGTCGGTGTGGCGTCCATTTCTGCGGGGTCACTTGGCGGTTACTTACAGCAATCGCAAGGCGCGAGTGATGCATATGCGTTCGCGGTTGTCATCGGCTTGATTGCCTCTGCCATCCTTCATTTCAACATCGCGCGGCATATCAAAAATGATGCCGCACGTTAAATTTTACGAAATATTTTCATGCCCATTTTCCACGCAAAAAACCTGTCTCTCGCCTTCGGTGATGTCAAACTTTTGGACGGGATTGATTTTTCAATCGATGCCGGCGAACGCATCGCGCTGGTCGGGCGCAACGGCACCGGCAAATCGAGCCTGCTTAAAATTATTGCCGCACAAATTAAGCCAGACGATGGCGAAGCGGCGCGCTCAAGCACGCTGAAGCTTGCCTATGTTCCGCAAGAGCCGACTTTCGATGCAAGTCAAACGATTTTTGAAGCTGTCGCAGCGGGCTTGGGGCAAGTATCGAAATTGCTGATCGACTATCACCATGCGTTAGTCGCTGCCGAGCATGGCGATATGGACGCGCTGGAGCGCATGGGCGATTTGCAGCACGAACTGGAAACGCACGATGGCTGGCAGGTTGAGCAGCGCGTGGAATCTGTGTTGGCGCGTTTGAATCTGGATCCCGATCGCGCCATCGACGGGCTTTCTGGCGGCAATCTAAAACGGGTGGCGTTAGCGCGTGCGCTGGTGGCGGAGCCGGAATTGCTGCTGCTTGACGAGCCGACCAACCATCTCGATATTGCATCCATCGATTGGCTGGAAAAAACGCTGATGTCTTATGCTGGTGCGATCCTCGTTATCAGCCATGATCGACGTTTTCTGGAAACATTTGCGACGCGAATTATTGAGCTTGATCGCGGTCAACTCACCAGCTATCCTGGCTCCTTTGCCGAGTACGAAAAGCGCAAGGAAGAAGCGCTGAACTCAGAGTCGCTCGCGAATGCGCGTTTCGATAAAACTTTGAAGGAAGAAGAAGTCTGGATTCGCCAAGGGGTGCAGGCGCGGCGCACGCGCAGTGCGGGGCGTGTGACGCGGTTGCATCAGCTGCGTGAGGAGCGTGCGCAGCGCCGGGAGCGTTCGGGTAACGTGAAATTCTCGATTGCGGATGTCGAAAAAAGCGGCAAGATTGTCACTGAATTAGTGGATGTTTCGAAATCATTTAACAACAAAATCATTGTTGATAAATTCTCTTCCATTGTGCAACGTGGCGACCGCATCGGTTTGATCGGCCCGAACGGTGCGGGTAAATCCACGCTGATGAAAATGATTCTCGGCGAGCTCGAAGCCGATAGCGGGAAAATTAAACTTGGCACCCAATTAAGCGTCGCCTATTTCGATCAATTTCGCGAAACCCTTGATGATGAAGCCACGCTGTCGGACGTCATCAGCCCCGGCTCCGAATTTATCGACAATGGCAACGGACGTAAGCACGTCATTTCGTACCTGGGCGAGTTTTTATTTCCGCCTCAGCGTGCGCGTGCGAAGGTGAAATCGCTTTCCGGTGGCGAGCGTAACCGCCTGCTGTTGGCGCGTTTATTCGCCAAGCCGGCCAATTTCTTAGTGCTGGATGAGCCGACCAACGATCTCGATATTGAGACGCTGGATTTGCTGGAGGAATTGCTGCAGGGCTATCCCGGCACGGTGATGGTGGCCAGCCATGATCGAACATTTTTGGATAACGTTGCCACACAGGTTTTTGTATTTGAGGGCAAGGGCAAAGTGCGCGAATTCGCAGGTGGTTATAGCGATTGGCAGATGCAACTGGCAAATATGGCGGTGGTCGCTGCGAGGGCCGCTGATACCAAACAGCCTGCACCAAAGCCGTCGACCAAACCTAAAAATGCGAACGTACCAAAAGCAAAAAAGCTGAGCTCCAACGAGCAAAAAGAGCTGGACTCGCTCACCCAAAAAATTGATGCGCTTGGTGCTGAATCGCAAACGGTTCAACAGGCGCTAGCAAATCCGGCGACCTATCAGGATTCGGCACAAGCGGCGAAAGTGAAGACGCTTCAGGCACGCTTGGCCGAGATCGAAAAAGACTCGTCGGCGGCAATGACCCGATGGGAAGCTTTGGAAGCGGTTCGGGAAGGTTAGTACAACCGCGTCAGTTTGATCGCTGTTCGACAAAGGCGCCTGTTTGGGGAAATGGGCAATCTGCTTTTTCGTCGCATCGTGTTTAACCCAACAGCAAATTCTTTGTTGCAAAAAGCAAAGGCGTTTTCCTGAATGATTGGGTTAAGATTTTGAAATAAAATAACCAACATCCGCGCGCATTTCAGAGCAAAAGTGCGTCGAAAGTCGCTCCTGTGCCTGTATTTGGAACATGAAACCAAAAGCAATTTTTATTCTCGGCCCGACCGCATCAGGTAAAACGCAGCTCGCGTTTGATCTCGTTGAGCGCCTTAAGCATGCGGATAAGCATGGGCAGAATTTTGAAATTATCAGCGTCGATTCTGCGCTTGTTTATCGCGATATGAACATCGGCACCGCGAAGCCGGATGTAACAACGCTGAAAAAATATCCGCATCATCTGATTAATTTAATTGCACCCACGGAAGCTTATTCTGCCGCGCGATTTTGTCGCGAGGCCCTGCCGTTGATGTCGGACATTGTGGCGCGTGGCAGTGTGCCATTGCTGGTCGGCGGCACCATGCTGTATGCAAAAGCGTTGACCGAAGGTTTGAGCGATATGCCCGAATCTGATCCGCGTCTCAGGCGTGAATTGGATGAGCGCGCGGCACTGATTGGTTGGCCGGCCATGCACGCAGAATTGGCAAAAGTGGATGCGGTTACCGCCACCCGATTGAAGCCCAATGATTCACAACGTATTCAGCGCGCGCTGGAAATTTTTCAACAAACGGGCGTGTCGATTTCGTCCCTTCAGCGGCGCGCCGAGCACCAATATTCGTGGCCTTACGAAGCGCTCATCATTGGCTTGATGCCCACGGATCGCGCCATCTTGCACCATCGAATCGCCACCCGATTTGATGCGATGTTGGTGGCAGGATTGCTTGATGAAGTGCGCCGGCTGCGCGAACAATATCTGCTGCATGCTGATATGCCGTCAATGCGTGCGGTGGGCTATCGGCAGACGTGGGAATTTCTGGATAAAGGGGACTCCAGCCCTGCGGCGCGTGAGGAATTGAGACAGAAAAGTATTGCTGCAACACGCCAGCTTGCCAAGCGCCAAATGACATGGCTGCGGTCAATGCCCGGAGTGGAGATGGTGGACTGTTTGCGCGCAGATTTGAATGCAGCGGTGAGCGTGCGGGTGGCGAATTTTTTGCAGATTAAAAAATGAAACCCTTTCACCGGCGGGTGTTTTGAAGCAAAAATGCTTGAAAATGCGCGCGGGTGCTAGGGTCTTAAATTTTGAGTAATGAGTAGGTCAGATGGCGAAGCTGCCTCACGTTGGTCTTTGCAAATTGGGATTGTCAGGCCGCTTTATTTGCCGATCCCGACCTGACAAGCCACACCGCGAATAAAGACGTCGCGGAAAAAATTATTCGCCGTGATATTTAAACGATAACTGCATCTTCGCGCGGAATACCAGCTCATTGTCTTTGCCGATTTTTACATCGAGTTTTGAGACTTCGGCCACCCGCAAATCACGCAGCGATTTGCTGGCGCTGGCGATGGCGTTTTTTGCCGCATCCGCCCACGATGTTTTGCTGGTGCCGACGATTTCGATAACTTTATACACTGACGAGCCGCTTTTTTCTTTCTTTGCCATGATGTCCTCCAGAGTTTTTGTAAACGAACATTAACGATACGCTCACGGCGCGGTCGTGGCAAGCACGCTAGCTCGGAGTTGCCGCAACTTGCTCAGATTTGTTCAGACGAGCCTCGGGTAGAGGTGACATCGGCCTCGATGGTGCCGTCGCTAACTCGAATTGAAATCGCTGCTCCTGGGTTGAGCGACGCAACATCGCGAACCACCTTGCCATCGTGCTGGACGATGCTGTAGCCACGTTCGAGCACGTGTAGCGGGCTGAGTAAGGCAAGTGAGTTTTTACGGGCTTGTAGTGCGTTTTGGCGTTGCGCCAGATTGTTCAGCAGCGCGCGTTTCAACGCCACCTGTATCAGCGAGACTCGCTCAACCAGCCTGATGCGCAGCTGCTCCGGGCGATTCGACGCGAGCTTTTGTCGCAACATCGCCAGGCGATGCGCGGCGTCGCGGTGTTGCTGGCCAATCGCATACCCGGCACGTGCGCGCAGCAATGCCAACCGGTCTCGTTCGCGCGCTAGACGCTGGTGCGGCGATATCAGCGCGCGTCCGGCATGATCCAGTCGCTGCTGCATAGTGTCGATTATTGTTTGCATCGCCCGCGCGAGTTCGTACCTCGTGGCGGCGACGGCATCCTGCAAATTTGTGCGATTCGGCGATACCAGCTCGGCGGCAGCGGTGGGTGTGGGCGCGCGCTGATCGCAAACAAAGTCGCATATCGTGAAATCTGTTTCATGGCCTACGCCAGAAACCACCGCGATCAGGGTGTCGTCCTGCAGGCGCACAATGGCGCGCGCCACCGATTCATCGTTGAATGCCCACAAATCTTCGATACTGCCGCCGCCACGGCAAATGATGAGCGTATCAATTTCATCGCGTGCCCTGACCGCGTTGATCGCAGCGGTGATTTCAGCCGGGGCCATCGCCCCTTGTACCGAAGTTGGGTAAATGACGACGGGAATCATCGGCGCGCGGCGCGCCAGTGTGGTCAGCACATCGCGTAACGCGGCGGCTTTAAGGGAGGTCACGACGCCGATTGCGCGCGGGAAAGTGGGCAAATTCTTTTTGCGAGCGACTTCAAACAAGCCTTCGCGCGTGAGCTTGGCTTTTAATCGTTCAAATGCTTCAAACAGCGCGCCCAACCCGGCGCGCCGCATATTTTCGACTCCCAACTGAAATTCGCCGCGCGCTTCGTACAGCGAAGGCAGGGCGCGCACTTCAACCTGCATGCCGTTCTCGGGCGTGAACGATACCTGGCTGGCGCGCCCCCGAAACATCACACACCGCACTTGTGCCGATTCATCTTTGAGCGAGAAATACCAATGACCACTCGCGGCCCGCATCACATTGGACAACTCGCCCGAGACCCACAGCAATTCGAGGTTGGCTTCCAGCATGTTTTTAACCCGCCGATTGAGCTCGGAAACCGCCATGACCCTGGCAGGCTCGCGGGTCGGGGCCGCGCTGGTGGAGGGCACCGGGGCCACTGCGCGGCGTTGAAAAAGGGGCATTGAATCGTCGAATTCCATAGGTGAAATACTAACATCGGCAGGTGCTACGAGTGGCGTTATGAACCGCAAATAGTGTTTTTAAGCTTCGACAAAGTGATTTGCGATGCACTCGTCATATAAGCCCGACAAACTTTTTAAGTAATTGATTTTAAACTGGTTTCAGATCGTCTATTTTTTGAGCGCAGAAGAAAAAACCGTTACAGTTTCGAGACTTAGCGCACATGCCCGGAACCAATTCACAGACTTATCCACAGCGTCTGTGGATGAATATTTATGTCATGCTCACGCACACCATCTGGCGCGGTGTTTGGGTAAAAGTCCTTGTAAATAGTAGCGTTTGAGCCCATTGATTTACCGAAAGTTTTATGGAGCGTGTGCTCGAATCTGCATTGAAAAAGTGTCAACTTTTCGAATATTTCTTCAATTGACAAATGAACAAAACGGCCCAAGCAGTTGTCTTCATTGGACAAGTTACGCAGCTTATTTTTACAGCGCTTGTGAAACCCCTGTCGGTTACGATAAAGTGCCAGCAGTGGCGGAATTGATTCAGAAAATTGTTGCCGACATTGAGCGGGCGATGTAGGGGTGTGGATAGCCGGGTTTGGTTAGCCGAACTCAACAAGCTCCGTTAACTCACTGAGTTGAATCTGTTCAGCAATGGTGAGCAATTATGGAGAGCAATTAAATTAAGCAAACCAGTCGCGCGCAGTAAACATGCAATGAGGCGCAGTCATGCAACGAATTGAGTGCGCGAACGCCGATCAACGTTATCCATAGCACTTTTTATTTTTATACTCCGGGAGTTCTAATTGCTGTCCATCATTCACGCTGCAGGTTGGACCATCTGGTTAATCATTTTGTCATCGGTCATCACGGTTGCTATCATCGGCGAGCGGATGTGGTCGCTGCGCCGTTCGGTGGTACTGCCGGCTAATTTATTTGCCGACACCGTAAATGCATATCGCACGCAGGGACCGACTGCCGAACTGATCGCGAAGTTGAGCGAAAATTCTTTGCTAGGCCGGGTTTTTGCGTCAGGTATTTCGAATATAAGAAGTACCCGCGACGTGATGAAGGAATCGATGGAGGAAACCGGTCGCGCCGTGATGGTGGAAATGGAACGCTTCCTGGTCGGACTCGGTACGATTGCCACGGTTGCGCCGCTGTTGGGATTGTTTGGCACGGTGATCGGCATGATCGATATTTTTGGTGCATCCACTGCAAGCGGACAAAATCCTGCGCAATTAGCGCGTGGTATTTCAGTCGCGCTTTACAACACCGCGGCAGGTATTGCCGTGGCCGTTCCGGCGCTGGTTTTTTATCGCCATTTCCGCGGCAAAGTCGATGTGATGGTGATCGATATGGAGCAGCAAGGCATCAAACTGGTTGAAACGCTGCACGGTGACCGCAAGTGAATTTCCGTCGTGGCCGGGTGCGCGAAGAGCCCGAAATCAACTTCATCCCGCTGATCGATCTTTTGCTGGTTATTTTGATTTTCTTGATGGTCACGACCACATATTCGAAATACGCCGAACTGCAAATTAATTTGCCTGAAGCCACGGCCGAGAAAGCGCCGGATCGACCGCAGCTGATTAATATTGGTGTGGATGCGAATGGCAAATACGCCATTAACGGCGCACCCATCGGGTTCAACGGCATTGATTCACTGGCAAACGCGCTCAAAGAAGCCGCCGCGAGTGGCAACATGAAAGACCCGGTGATCGCGATCGGCGCGGATGCGGGCGCGACCCATCAAGCCGTCATTAACATCATGGAAGCTGCGCGCACGCTGGGTTTCACCAAGATTTCATTTACAACGCAAGCAAAAACAGCGAATTAACTGCACGCTTCGCTTTGCGCATTTTGGATTGAAACCCCGCCATGAGAGCGCAGTTTGAAGCATTTATGGTCCAAGAGTGGCAGCAGGGATCGATCTGGCAAATTATTTTTCGACCGCTTTCGTGGTTGTTTGCGTTAATCACTGCAATCCGCCGATTTTTCTTTCGCGCCGGCATTTCAAAAATAACTACTGTCGGTGTGCCGGTCATCATTGTTGGCAACATCAGTGCGGGTGGTACCGGCAAAACGCCGCTGGTGATTGCAATTGCCGAGTTACTCGAAAAGTCGAATCAGCATCCGGGTGTGGTGACGCGTGGCTACCGGCAGTCAAGCGTGCCGCCACGCACCTTTACTCCGCCGATCCCGGTACTGAATCCGCAGCGAGGCACCATTACGGCCAGCGACGAAGCGATGCTTATGTCGCAACGATTGGTGGTGCCCGTGTTTGCGAATCCGGATCGGGTAGCGGCGGTGGCGGCGCTGCTGAAGCGTTATCCCGAGACCACTGTCGTCGTCAGCGATGATGGTTTGCAACACTATCGCCTGGGTCGCGATATCGAAATTGCCGTGGTCGATGGCGCGCGCGGGTTTGGTAATCAGCATCTGATTCCCGCCGGACCGCTGCGCGAATCAGTCAGGCGATTGAAAACGGTGGATTGCATCATCGTCAACGGTGTGCCGAAAATCGGCCTGAATCTTGAGCAATATGGTCCGCCCGTGTTCCGCATGAACCTGGGCCGAGAAATATTCCGAAAACTGGCCGCGACAGAAGGTGTGTCGATAGAAGATTTTCAAACGCAGATGTTTGGCAAAAAAATTCATGCGGTGGCGGGTATCGGCAACCCACAACGTTTTTTCGATCATCTAGGCCGCCTGGGGCTGCACTGCGCGGCCACTCACCCGTTTTCAGATCATCATGCGTTCACACCGGCCGAGCTAACGCTGCCTGACGCTGATATCATTCTGATGACTGAAAAAGACGCGGTAAAGTGCAAGTCGTTCATGGATAGTCGTATGATCGCAATGCGCGTCGACGCGCTGCTGCCGCCTGAATTTGATAATTTTATTTTGCAACATTTGATTGCAATCGCCGCTGCTAAATCCGACTGAAAATACAAACTGATCACACCATGGCCCTAGACCCAAAGCTGCTGGAAATACTGGTTTGTCCGATGACCAAAGGACCGCTCAGAATGTCACGTGACAAGACCGAGCTGATTTCAAAATCTGCCCGGCTTGCCTACCCGATTCGCGATGGCATTCCGGTGATGCTGGTTGATGAGGCGAGGGCGCTGCTGGATAGCGAAGAAGTTTAGAGACGCGTTCCGGATCAAAATGGCTTGACGCATAAAATGAGCATTGAATTTATCGTCGTCATTCCGGCGCGGTTCGCGTCGACCCGTCTGCCGGGCAAGCCGCTTGCCGATATTGGTGGCAAGCCGATGGTGGTGCGGGTGGCTGAACGTGCCGCGCTATCAGGTGCTAAAGACGTCTGGGTGGCGACTGATCACGCCGATGTGCTGACGGCATGCTCAGCACATGGCGTGCAAGCGCTACTCACCCGCGCCGACCATCCGCAGGGCACTGACCGTATCGCCGAGGTGGTTGCGCAATTGCAATTGGCGGATGACGCCATGGTGGTCAATGTGCAAGGAGACGAGCCGCTGATCGCGCCGGAACTCATTCGCGCGGTCGCAGAAACACTCGCCGCCAAGCCCGATGCCGCGATCGCCACGGCATCGCATTCGATCACGGACGCAAACGAATTCTTCAATCCAAACGTGGTGAAAGTGGTGACCGATATTGATGGTTATGCCCATTATTTCAGCCGCGCGCCGTTGCCCTATGCTCGCGATGCGTTCGCGCTCGATCAGACAACACTGCCGAAAAATTTTATCGCGCAGCGCCACATCGGCATCTACGCCTATCGCGCCGCGTTCTTGAAGCGCTATGCCGCGCTAATTCCCGCGCCGACGGAGCAATGGGAGGCGCTGGAGCAATTGCGGGCGATGTATCACGGCTATCGAATTGCGGTACTGCCGTGGGCCGGGGCGATTGCACCCGGCGTGGACACAGCCGAGGATTTGGTGCGGGTGCGAAAATTGGTGGGGTAGGGCTCTACGATAGGTGAGAAATACCAGTTAAACTCAAGCTTCGCGGTATCCAGTACGATTCACCACAATAATAAAGGTTGACCCAAAATGCGGTTAATTCTCCTAGGAGGGCCTGGTGCAGGCAAGGGCACACAGGCGACGTTCATCAAAGAAAAATTTGGCATCCCGCAGATTTCAACGGGCGACATGCTGCGCGCGCATGTCAAGAGCGGCTCTGCTCTCGGCGTGGCAGCGAAAAAAGTCATGGATGCGGGCGCACTTGTATCGGATGACATCATCATTGCGATGGTGAAAGAACGCATCACCGAAGCGGATTGCGCAAAAGGATTTTTATTTGATGGATTCCCGCGCACGATTCCGCAGGCAGACGCCATGAAATCGGCCGGCATAAAGCTCGATTACGTGGTCGAAATCGCGGTGGACGATCGCGAAATTATCGAGCGCATGTCGGGTCGCCGCGTGCATTTGCCGTCGGGGCGCACCTACCACATCAAATTTAATCCACCCAAAGTTGCCGGCAAAGACGATGTGAGCGGCGAAGATTTGATCCAGCGCGATGACGACAAAGAAGCCACCGTTAAAACGCGCCTGGACGTGTATCACGAACAAACCGAGCCGCTGGTTTCCTACTATGGCGATTGGGCGAAATCGAACGACAGCCATGCGCCGAAATACATGAAAATTTTAGGCGCCGGTAAAGTGGAAGAAATTCGCGAGAAAATTTTTGCAGCACTTGTTTAATCGTTTCTTTCATTTTCAATCATGATCAAAAATGCCTTCTACGCCCAATCGGGCGGCGTCACCGCTGTCATCAATGTTTCAGCGCAAGCAGTCATCGAAACCGCACGCAAATATCCGAAAAAAATCGGCAAAGTTTATGCCGGGCGCAATGGCATTATTGGCGCGCTGACCGAAGATTTGATTGATACCTCCAAAGAGCCGCTGGCGAACATCAAAGCGCTCGGCCACACGCCCGCGGGCGCATTCGGTTCGTGCCGCTACAAGCTTAAAAGTGTCGACGAAAACCGCCGCGAATACGAGCGTCTGATCGAAGTTTTCAAAGCGCATGATATCGGCTATTTTTTCTATAACGGCGGCGGTGATTCGGCTGATACCTGCCTGAAAATTTCGCAGCTGTCCGACTCAATGGGCTATCCGCTAATCGCCGTCCACGTGCCCAAAACCGTGGATAACGATTTGCCGATTACCGATTGCTCGCCCGGTTTCGGTTCGGTCGCCAAATACGTCGCGGTGAGCATGCGCGAGGCGGGTCTGGACGTCGCGTCGATGTCAAAAACCTCGACCAAGGTTTTTGTGTTCGAAGTGATGGGCCGCCATGCAGGGTGGATTGCCGCCGCCACCGGCCTGGCGCAAACCAAAGACATGCCCGCACCGCAAATTATTTTGTTTCCCGAAATCACGTTTGATCCCAAAGCATTCATCAAGCGCGTCGACCAAGTGGTCAAACGAGACGGCTATTGCGCGATTGGTGTGTCCGAAGGCATTCGCGGCAAAGATGGAAAATTCGTTTCTGAGTCCGGCTTGGTTGATGCGTTCGGCCATGCGCAGCTGGGAGGCGTCGCGCCGTTCATTGCCGATTTAGTACGTCGCGAATTAAAACTCAAAAACCATTGGGCCGTCGCTGATTATTTGCAACGCGCCGCCCGCCATGTCGCGTCCAAAACGGATGTCGAACAAACCTATGCCCTAGGCAAAGCGGCGGTGGAGTTCGCTGTTAAAGGCATGAATGGCGTAATGCCTGCGGTCAAACGCATCACCAGCAAACCTTACAAATGGGAAATCATCGCCGCACCTCTAGCCCAAGTTGCCAACCACGAAAAGAAAATGCCCCGCGATTTTATTACTGCCGACGGCTTCCACATCACCCAGAAATGCCGCAATTATTTGCAGCCGTTGATTGCCGGGGAATCGTATCCTCCCTATGAGGATGGACTGCCAAAATATGTGGTGTTGAAGAACATGGCGGTGAAGAAGAAGTTGAAGGGGTTTGTGGTTTGAAGCGATTTGCCATTTAAGTAAATTCGGTGAGCCAATCCGCTTATCAGTTCGATTGGGACGCGAACAAGGCGCGGTCAAAATATCTGACAAGGTGACACCATGAAAGCGCACTACGATTTTAGCAAAGGCAAACGCGGTCAGTTCCCAATACTGTTCGGTTAAGAAGATTTCCCATAGATTTTCCGTTTTGTCACGGGGAGCGGCCCAAGCGGCTGCGGCCAGAAATTGACGTTAACATTACGCGGTTCTTTTCGGTCATGGCGGGCATACGGGGAATGGCGGCGCTTCAGCATTCTTGGCTTGTGCAATCCCTTGCCTTGCACGCACCGCAATCGTGCCACCTCTCTCAACAGCGCCTTAAACCAACGCTTGCGCTTTCGAGGCCACGCCGGGGGCGGGGAGGGGGAGGTCCCGGACTGGGGCTGCGCGCTCGTTAGTAACGCCATGTTCGCCGTGAACGACAAACTTCGCGCCGTAACCGCATAGTCGGTCGCTGCCTGATGCATCAACCACCGCACCGCATAGTGCGCCAACACCCAGCCATGAAACTCTTGCCGCACCTGATCCTGTCCATTTTTCATTGAGGGATTAAGCAGCTCTTTTATGCGGCCGAGCGCCTTGGCTTTTGTTGGCCAAAGCTGTGGGTAAGTCGCCGTGGGCGGCCTCGATCAATTCGGCGTTACGCGAATGTTCAAACTGCGCCGGTGA
>ENA-OFDM01000207-OFDM01000207.1-metagenomes-genome-assembly--contig:-NODE-207-length-25313-cov-8.865072_pt1 | contig 25313 bp, 18 predicted proteins | sample MGYA00153385_OFDM01 | MGnify analysis MGYA00153385
GGTGTATTTTTTAATCTATTCTTATTGTACCTCATAACACCCGGAAGTGCTGTATATAATCTTTGGAAGCGGCTAAGGCGCTGACCAAAAGATTAGATTCATTCGCCCTCTGAATCAAGGATTGCTTCATCACCATTTTTTCGGTGGCATCTTCAATCAAAATTAGCAAGTTACTTGCCATATCTTGTTCGTTTTCATGTTCTATAGCCAACATATCAAAGTATAAAGGGCGGTTGTTGTCGGTAAACCGAGCGATACCTTTGAGCTCAAAGCTCGGCCGCCGTCCCATGACGATCGACATTAGGACATTTTCAATGCCAATCAGTTCGGGAAAACTGATGCGAGCATCTGCACCGGGGATCGCGTCGCCCGCAGTATCCGCATAATTCTGGACTTCGGCGGAGGTTTCCTGAATGATGAAATTGTGATTTACGACAAAATACTCTGTTTGTCGCCGGCCTAAAAGCTTTCTAAAAAGGGGGTTCATACTGCTTCTACCATTGTGTAAGCTAGTTTATGGAAGATTTCGTCAACGTCTTTGCCAGTTTTAGCAGATGTCGTGTAGACTGCCAATACTTTGCCTTGACCGATCGCATGGGAGATTTCCACTAGCAGTGCCAATTTTTCTTCGTCAATCAAGTCTACTTTGTTCAAAGCGACGATAATTGAGCCTTTGGGATTAACTGAAGAAAATAGCTTAACGTGTTCCGAGATTCGCTCAACTGTTTCGGTTCGGCTGACATCGGCAACGATTAAAACGCCGCTAGCTCCTTGTAAGTAAGTCGGTGCGATTCCTTTGAATTTTGTATGTCCTTCTAAGTCCCAAATCAGCAACTGTGCTGTGACACTTTCCGGGTGTTTGGTGTTTTCTAATGCGATACTTTTGCGAGAAATTTTTACTCCGACAGTGGACAGGTACTGATCGCTGAATTGCCGATCGACAAAACGGCGGATCAGGCTGGTTTTGCCGACGCCAAAGTCGCCGATCATGCACATTTTTTTAGATATAGTAACTGACATAATTATTTGCTGTCTACGGTCTTAGTTATCGGTTCAAATAGCACGCATCTGCTCAAAAGTAGCGGTTGATTGGACTCCACGCCTGCTGGAGGATTTTGGCTACCAACGGCTTGGAGGCGCTGCGGATCAGCACCTTGCTGTACCAAAGCATCTCGCACGACTGCCGCACGCCTGAGCGATAACTGTTGATTTGTGACAAGTTCCCCAGTTCGATCGCTGTGCCCAATTATCTTAATATGTTTTTGAGGATATTGATCCATAAAATTTTTGACACTGGCGATAGTTTCTCCATATGTTGAGTCTAATGTTGTCGTTCCTTGGTCGAAGTAGATGCGGGTTGCAATCTTGAGCGGATCTAGTTTAATAGTGCTGACGACGGACTGAACGCCGGGAATTTGGTTCAGGGACTGAGCAATTTTCTCGGAGTCTGCACCGTCGATGACTGTGCCCTCGACTGTAACTTTGCGATCGCCATATCGACTAGAAATAGCAACGCCGAAGCTCTGGTTCAAAACAGCGGTGATCCGCTTCACCTCGGCCGCTGTCAAGACTGGATCGGGGGGAACATCTACAGCGACAATTTTATTGTCTAATTGCAATTTCGGTGCTGTTGATGCGGCTATTTTTGCAGCTTTTGTCCGCAATTCTTGATTCGGCAACTTTCCGGTTAGCTTTAAGGTTTTGCCATCGACAGCAACATCTAAGCGGTAAACTGCTAATTCTGGAGTCGAGGCTAAGGCTGCGACGGCAGTTGCTTCGAGGCGGCGGTCAATGCTGCTGCGGTACTGATATATTCCCCAAGGTACTAAGATTAAACTCAGGGCGGCTAAAGTTATACCGGCTAGGGCGATCGGGGGTTTTGTTAATTTTTCCCTTTGCAGCGGGTCGAATAAAGTTTTTATGTACGGGTGCAGCGACTCCGGTATAGTACCGGGATCGCCGTTAAACTCGTGAATTAATTTAGCGTAATTAAGGATGAGATTACTAACTATTTGCCGCAGTTTGTTGATGAAGAACTGTGGCGGTTCTCCTTTGATCACGACTGCCATGTAGCAGTATCCGGCTACTTCTAGCATAATTTTTGAGTCGCCGTATTCAATTTGATTTAGTTCGGAAACTTCTCCCGGCTCAACGATGCACTCGTTAACAAAGCTGCGAATAGCTGTGAGCATTCCTGCTACCATTTCTGATTCTAACTGGTAGCTTTCTGAGTTTTGAACTTCGGAAATAACCAAGCCTGATGCTTTGTGAATTAAGAATGCTGCTTGGATGGTAAATGGTACTGATTCTTTGAGGATTAATTCAGCTTCGGAGACTCCTTGTACTTTGGAGCGAATTTTGCGCTGAACTCCTTCGACGCTGAGGGCATTTGACACTTTTTCATTGATTGTCTTGATAGCTTCTGCCATGTATCTGGAAATAGTGCTGCCAATTACCGGATAGAGAGCATCCACCATCGAGTCGCGTTCGAGTCTGATTTGGGCTGTAATGGCTTTGCCCATTTCTGGGGCGAGGGCTTGGGCGATCGACTCTTGGTCAAGGCGAATCTGCTCTTTTATTGCCAGGCCGATTTCTGGGGCGATCGCCTTAGCAATATCCGCAGGTGAATTGACAATTTGTTGAGCAAGTGCATCGGGTAGCAACTCAGCTATGGCCGAGCTCATTGCCGACTTGTTTTCGAGAGTTTTTGCGCGAATTACTTCGTCAATAATCGGCCCGATCGCGTTGACAACTTCTTGTCTAGAATCAGATATTTTGCGGCTCAGAATTTCAGCAATCCAAGGCAGCATCAACTCAATCAATTCTTGGGGATCGTAGATTTGGTGCTCTAGTTTTCCTAATTTATCGTCGATGCTTGCCATCAGGTGGCGCACCCCCGGCAAATCGTTTTCTGTCAGCAGAATTTTCACTTGCTCGATATCCGACATTTGCGAGCCGAAAATCAGAGTTTGGAGCCTTTCCATCGCGCTGTCGGCTTCATTTAGATCCTGTTTAATTTCCCCCAATATTTCTGCTGGCTGCGATATCGATGCCGGATCTTCTAGCAAGTTTGGCATCGATTGAAGCTTATCAACCACCGCATCTAAATATATTTTTTCTGACGGCGCGGTTGGTGTGGGAAATGAGGCATTTGGATTAGTTGCGGAGATTAGCGCCTCTGTCTCCTCGGATTTTTCCGCTTGTACTTTTTGCGGAGAATTGAGAATTGTTAAGGGCAATTCTTGTACGGGCGGCGATTCTATCTGGACATCCGAAACATCTGCTGAAACATCGATTGTTTTAGCAGAGGAATAGTTTTTTTCTAGTTCTGAATTGTTTAGTTTGTGAGTAGAAAATAGCAAACTTTTGGGTTGGCCTGCAACAGCCAGGGGAGTGACAGACTCCGGTTCGCGATCGCCGGAAACTGGCACGTTTGCTGCAATTTCCTGTTGCTCTTGCTCAGAAATACCTAACAAATCCATCAACCCGCCGAGGGCCCCAGCTCGATCGTTTTCGCCGCTGCTATCACCTTCGGACTCTGCATTTTGCTGGTTGGAACCAGCAATAATTTTGAGTTCGACTAATAGATTCAGCAAGGGTTCTAGCTGGGTTGCTGCATTAGCAGCAGACTCGTCAGGTTGAGAAACAAAACCCTCTAGCTGATTTTCACCGGCTGGATTTTCTTTCGGTAAAGCCATGCGTTATGATCCGTGATGGTGGCGCTCCGGCAACAGAAATTCGTTATTTAACTTATTATCAGCAACGCCTTTAAGTTCGGGAACAAATTCTGTTCCTTTTAGCCTCATACCAAGTTCAAACAGAATTTCTGCCATGTCGTCTCTAGAAACTTTAACATCTCTGAGCATGGAAAAGCGCCGATCGAGTTCTTCAAAAACCTGTGTTTTCAAAGTACGAGTTTCTTCGGAGAGTCGCTCTCTGTTTTGGGAGAGTTCGTTGCGAATCGAACTGGTTTGATTGTCTATGGCTTCGTCGAGGGCTTCAATGCTGCTGGAGAATTTGCGGTTAACGCGATCGATCTGCTGGCGGAGATCGGCGCTTTCTTCTTGGGTATTTAAGGTAAGTGATTTAACTTTTTTTTCTAAGGAATCAACTGCCGCCTTCATTTCTGCTGAGAGAACTGTTTTCACCTGTTCGATGCGAGCCTGCATATCTTGCTGCATCATCGACAAGTCGGAATCTATTTTATCGAAGCGATTGTCGTATTCTCTAAGCTGCGCTCCAAAAATTATATCCCGGATCTGGTCAATATTTCCCAGCCGTTCGCGCATTTCTTCTTTAGTTATTTCGGCCATGTTTGTACCTCGAATCTCCGATAATTGTGAGTTTAAGAACTGTACTAGATTTTTTGTTTAACCGCTTGTCAAGCATTTTGAGTAGGCTCAAAAGAGGTGTCGGTGGCTTTTACTGTGATTTAAGACAGTTGGGGCGACACTAGCTTTTTTAACTCGGTGAAACTTGATTATTTGAAACTCTCACCCCTGCATCGGGGAGAGGATTTTTTCGAGTTTTGACTCGTTTATATCCTGAGATTCAAATTTTCGAGTTGGGTGCTGTCACCAAAATTGACGGTTTGTTATCCTTGGCTTGCAGCAAGCAAGCTCAGAGGAGCGTAGACTTTCCGGCTATACAGCGGGGTAGGCTTTAATGTCTCGTTGACATCTTCAATGATATCGCATCTTGACAGCGCCTCAAGCTACAGCGCCTGAGCACGGCAAAAAGCGGGCGGGCGTCTCCAGTTATGTATGAGATGTGACTCGAAAATATAACTCGGCGGTTGAAACCGCGACTACAGAAACGAAGTCCCCCTTCGCGGACTCAAGAATATAGGGGGTATTAAAGCCGGATTTGGGATTATACAGTCGAATTCTCCCCCTCTCCCCTTCATATCAAATCCGGTAGCATCGGAATTATTAGTAGCTGAAATTAGGAGACGGCAGTGCCGTGTCCCTACCGTGATTAATTGTAGGGACACGGCACTGCCGTCTCCTCGCTTGTCATGTCTGAGTGCAACCGGAACTGATGAACCCCCCTCTCTCCCTATAAAAAAGCGTAGGGCCCGATCGACAATGACCAGGCCCAATAATATGAGAGCTTTGTTTTTTCTAACAAACTAGATGTGTTTCCGGTAGAGAACAATTTCTTACTAGGGTTTACAACTTGTGCAGCTTTACTTTTAATCCGCAAGCACAATAAGTCTGACTCGACTGCGGTTTGGCTTGACTGCTCGATCGGCAGTTTTGCCACTATTCCAAGTTGTGGTCGGTTAATTTCTGCTGCGTCTGGAATCTAGACCGGAGACACCATGCCTATATCCTCGAACTTTGTTCCTAAATATAGCGACCTCCTTGCTCTTTCTGTGGGTGTCTATTACTAAGTTACCACCACCTTTGGGAGGAGTAAAGCACAATTCGCAAAACTTGATAGGTCTTTACATTACTAAGTATAATGATATAAATATTCAAATAGATGTAAGTTAGCACTCACGCACTCCGAACAAAAAAACCGGGTTTTTTCACTCTTATTGAGAATTTACAGCTTGTGTATTTTGGTTAAAAGCCCGGTTTCTGCTGGACACCCGTGCGTAAGTCCTATAAATTCTATTGTTGCTACACCTTTACATACTTAACATTTTTTGTCATGTCTATTTCTCCTAAGTTTCTGACTGGTAGCCAAATCCGCGAAACGTTTCTCCAATTTTATGCCGATCGCGGACATAAAATATTACCGAGCGCTTCTTTGGTGCCGGAAGATCCGACAGTGTTGCTGACGATCGCCGGAATGCTACAATTTAAGCCGATATTTCTCGGACAGCGGGCCGCCGAATCACCGCGCGCCACGACTTCTCAAAAGTGCATCCGCACCAACGACATCGAAAATGTCGGCCGCACCGCCCGCCACCACACGTTTTTTGAGATGTTGGGTAACTTCAGTTTTGGGGATTATTTCAAGAAACAAGCCATTGCTTGGGCTTGGGAACTTTCCACGGAAGTTTTCGGTTTGTCAGCGTCCAATTTAGTTGTGAGTGTTTTCCGCGAAGATGACGAAGCTTTTGCGATTTGGCGCGATGAAATTGGCATTCCGGGCGATCGAATTCAACGCATGGGAGAAGCTGACAATTTCTGGCAATCTGGCCCGACAGGCCCTTGCGGCCCGTGTTCGGAGATTTACTACGATTTTCACCCAGAAAGAGGCGACAATATTGACCTCGAAGATGATAGCAGGTTTATCGAATTCTACAACCTGGTTTTCATGCAGTACAATAAGGATGCAGAAGGCAATTTAACGCCGCTGCAAAATCAAAATATTGATACTGGAATGGGACTGGAACGGATGGCGCAAATCCTCCAGAAAGTCCCCAACAATTACGAAACAGATTTGATTTTTCCGATCGTCCAATCGGCGGCGGAACTTGCCGGGATTGATTACCACAATAGCGATGAAAAAGTCAAGGTTTCGCTAAAAGTAATTGGCGACCACATTCGGGCTGTGGTACACATGATTGCGGACGAAATTCGCGCGTCGAATGTGGGCCGGGGTTACATTTTGCGCCGATTGATTCGCCGGGTGGTGCGCCACGGGCGGCTGATTGGAATTCAGGGCGAATTTACGGTGCGACTGTCTGAAAGTGCGATCAACCTTTCGGAAGCGGCTTATCCGAACGTGCGATCGCGGGAAGCTCAAATTAAGGCAGAATTGGCAAGGGAAGAAGCCCAGTTTCTCAAGACTTTGGAACGCGGAGAGAAGCTGCTGGAGGAAATTGTCGATCGGACAAAACAGCAAACCAACCAACAAATCAGCGGCCAAGATGCTTTCACCCTTTACGATACCTACGGTTTCCCCTTAGAACTAACCCAAGAAATTGCTGAAGAACAGGGAATTTCAGTTGATTTAGACGGCTTTGAAGTGGCGATGAAGGAACAGCAAACTCGCGCTAAAGATGCTCACCAAACAATTGATTTAACCGTGCAAGGTTCCTTAGATCAGTTGGCTGAAACAATCCAAGGAACTGAGTTTGTTGGTTATGCTGAATTGTCGAGTTTAGCTAAGGTGGAAGTCATCTTAGTTGACGGCAAATCTGTGGAATCAGCAGAGGCGGGAACTGAGGTACAAGTTGTTTTGAACAAAACGCCGTTTTATGCAGAATCCGGCGGACAACTTGGGGATAAAGGTTATTTGCAAAGCGGAGAAAATGGTGATGGTTTGTTGGTGAGAATTGATGATGTGAAGAAGGAGTCAGATTTCTTCGTGCATTTTGGATTTGTGGAACGAGGAACCCTGAGAGTTGGCGATAGTTTGACTGCGAAGATTGACAATAGCGGCCGCCGGAGAATTCAGGCTAACCACACAGCCACTCACTTATTGCAATCAGCTTTGCGGCAAATTGTAGACGATTCGATTTCGCAAGCTGGTTCCCTGGTATCGACAGAAAGATTGCGGTTTGATTTCAATTCTCCGCGCGCTGTCACAACAGAAGAGTTGCAAAAGATTGAGGATCGAGTTAATAGTTGGATTGCTGAAGCGCACGCTGCGGAAGTTGCAGAAATGCCGATCGCCCTGGCGCGAGAAAAAGGCGCTACAGCCATGTTTGGCGAGAAGTACGGCGACGTGGTGCGGGTAATCGACTTTCCCGGGGTTTCGATGGAATTGTGCGGTGGAACTCACGTCAGCAATACGGCAGAAATCGGGCTGTTTAAGATTGTGTCCGAAGCCGGGGTGGCGGCGGGAACTCGCCGGATAGAAGCGGTTTCGGGTCAAGCTGTATTAGACTATTTGAACGTGCGGGATAAGGTGGTGCGCGATTTGGGCGATCGATTTAAGGCGAAGCCTGAAGAATTGCCGAACCGGATTACTAATTTGCAGAATGAGTTGAAGGATACTCAGAAACAGTTGGCTGCTGTGAAGTCGGAATTGGCGATCGTAAAATCCGACCAGTTGCTAGTACAAGCTGAGTCTATTGGGGAGTTCAAAATCATTGTAGCTCAATTGGGAGATGTGGATACGGAAGCGCTGAAAACTGCGGCAGAAAGATTGCAGCAAAAGTTAGGAAATGCTGCGGTTATTTTGGCATCAATTCCTGAACCTGATAAGGTAAGTTTGGTAGCAGCTTTTAGTCCAGAAGTCAATAAAAAAGGATTGCAAGCTGGCAAGTTTATCGGCAAAATTGCGGAAATTTGCGGTGGAAAAGGCGGCGGGCGGCCTAATTTGGCGCAGGCTGGGGGACGCGATGTAAGTAAGTTGCAAGAAGCGTTGGAAAGTGCTCGCAATTTATTAGTTGAAGGGTTGGGGTAATCTGCGTTTTCTGTAGGGACACGGCATTGCCGCGTCCTGCTTCGCTACTGCGTTTTCTGTAGGGACACGGCATTGCCGCGTCCTGTTTCGTCGCCAAACGTCGCACCTTGATCAACACGGCGCGATGTCTCGCGCCGGACACGGCATTGCCGTGTCCCTACACGCATCAATCACGAACAATGTTTTGCCGCGTCCTGTTTCGTCGCCAAACGTCGCACCTTGATCAACACGGCGCGATGTCTCGCGCCGGACACGGCATTGCCGTGTCCTGTTTCGCTACTGGCGATTTGTTAGTTGAAGGGTTGAGTTAATCTGGGTTTTCTGTAGGGCCACGGCATTGCCGTGTCCTGCTTTTCTTAATATTGAGGTACAGACAAATCTACTTCTTGACTCCAAGCAGTAATGCCGCCCTTAACATTAATCCCCTCAATTCCAGCTTCTTTTAAAATGCCCAAAGCCTTTGCAGAACGCCCGCCCATTTTACAGTGTGCAATCAAACGATGACCGTTTAACAATTCCTTGACTTTCTCAACACCTTGACCGTGTTCGATATCCGGCAAAGGCATCAAAACTGACCCCGGAATTTGAGCAATTTGATACTCGTTGGGATTGCGAACATCTAGCAGTAGAAAATCCTTCGCGCCACTGTCGATTAACTCTTTAAGTTCCCTGACAGTCATCTCAGGAATTTGCTGTTGTTCTTGCGCTTCCTGTTCCCTCGCTTGAGGAATGCCGCAGAATTGTTCGTAATCGATTAACTTTTCAATTACCGGGCGCACTGGATTCGGGCGCAGTTTTAATTGCCGGAATGTCATATCTAAGGCATTGTAAAGCAACAATCTGCCGCTCAAAGTAGTGCCTTGACCCAAGATAATCTTGATAGCTTCCGTTGCTTGGATAGAACCGATAACTCCGCACAAAACTCCTAAAACGCCGCCTTCGGCACAAGAAGGAACCATCCCAGGAGGTGGGGGTTCTGGGTACAAATCTCGGTAATTCGGGCCGCCTTCGTAGTTAAAAACTGTGGCTTGTCCTTCAAATCGGAAGATGGAACCGTAGACGTTGGGCTTGTTTAAAAGCACGGAAACGTCGTTCATCAAATAGCGAGTCGGGAAGTTGTCCGTACCGTCGATGATGATATCGTAAGGAGTGGCAATGGCGATCGCATTTTCGGAACTAACGCGAGTTTCATACAAATCAACTTGACAAAAAGGATTAATTTCTAAAATCCGATTTTTAGCCGACTCAATCTTCGGTTTCCCCACCCAAGATGTGCCGTGAATTACCTGCCGCTGCAAGTTAGAATGGTCTACAACATCAAAGTCTACAATCCCAATGCGGCCAACACCGGCGGCTGCTAAATATAGCAACAGCGGCGAACCGAGTCCTCCCGTACCGACGCAGAGTACACTCGCAGCTTTGAGACGCTTCTGCCCTTCCAATCCAACTTCTGGCAGGATCAGGTGGCGAGAGTAGCGTTCGTATTCTTGTTTGTTGAGCTGGATCTCGTCCAGATTAGGATTTAGCATGATATTCTGTTATAGTGCCGATTTTGAATTATATCCTATCTGAATCTTTCGCATTTTTGCGTGTTTATTATTTTTACTAATTATTTCTTAATCTGAGTCAGTTCGGCTGCGAGAATTTCCTCTGCTTGAAAGTTCCCGTCTGTGTCAAGAGTCCAACTGCGGAGGTCTTCCGAACAGCCTTGGCGGACGGATACTATGATGTAGGAGTATTGTGGCCAGGCTAGGGTTCGATCGCACTCCGAGGGCACTGCGGGACAATCCGGGTGAGAATGATATACGCCGATAATATCCAGAGTGCGATCGCGCCCGTGTTTCATCGCCCGCAACATATCTTCTGGCTTAATAGCATATCTACGTCTTTCTGTCAATCCTATTTGTTCCGGCCAATTCTCCTGGGCTTGGGCACTCCAAGCATTGTCAGTCGGCCAGATTTCTACTAAAGTTTTAACATTATCGGTAACTCGACCAAGCAGCAAACCGCAGCATTCTTCCGGGTATCTATTTTCGGCGTGGGTGCGGATGGATAATAGGTGAAAGTCGGAAAGTGCGATCGGCTGCATTGGATTTTATTGTAGATTTTATTGTAAAGTGCGATTAAGAGCGGGATAGCTACGCTTCACGGGCTTTTTTTAAATTGTGGAACAGGCTTCTTGCCTGTTCAATATTAGCATTTCTGGAGATGTCTATTGATTTGAGATTGCTGTAGCTGTTTGCAAAACAGTTTTATAAGCAATGATAGCTTCAGTCTGATTTATATATCCGACATATTGACTCAATACAGATAAGTCTAACTCGGGTAAAAATTCACTCCTTGAAATTAACTCATAACCAGACTCTCGCAAGTGGTAAACCGAAAACTGATTGTTCGCCCAAAACCAGACTTCAGGAACCTGCAAACCGCGATATACTTCTAGTTTGTCAATACCGCCGCTAGTTAAAGCAATTTCGATCGCAATATCAGGGATTTCTGCCAGTGTACCCAAGCAGTAACACTCATCCGGTTCCACACCCCGTCTCACAGCTTCGCGGCGAAATGTAGCACTACCGTAACCGTTGAGATTAATTAGCCTTTCAACCGCATAAGTTTCTATCAACCGGGCAATAATTGTTTTAAGCCTTTCATGTTCTGGGGAAGTCGTCATAATAATTTCTAACGTTCCTTCCAAGTAGGTCATTCTGGGAAATTCATCGACAAACATATCGGAAAGTTGCTCGTATTGCTCCCAAGTCACATAATATAGAATTATGCGCTGTTCAGTCGCTGGATCGAGAGTTTTTGGATCTAAAAGTAGCATAATTAGTTACCTGCACTTAAGATATCTCAACGTTAGATTTTTTCGTTCTTTCTCAACTTCTTCTCTGTGTCCTCTGCGGCCTCTGCGGTTCATAAAAAAAGTTCCTATATAAATTTAACGAACCGCGAAGACGCTTAGGACACAAAGGAAGAGAAGAGAAGGGGAAAAAGAGTTAATTCAATCAAGAGGGAGTTTGCTGCAACTCAGGCCGCTCATCTGGGACGATCGCACCTTCGACAGGACACACCTGCAAACAAATGCCGCAGTCAATGCAGGTATCAAAATCAATCCAAAACCAATCAGTACCCTTGACATTTTTGCCCTCGCCGGGGTTAATGCAAGCAACCGGACAAGCGCCGACGCAATCAGCAACCCCTTCGCAAATATTCGTAACGATAGTATGTGACACAGTGTTCTAATTCTTCAGATTTGGCAGACGAATCCGTTTTTATTCTAATTTAACATTGAAGACAGACCTTATGGAGTTTGATTTGATTTGCCAAGCAGGCCAAACAAATCTTCCGCCACAGCTTTGTGACCGTCTTTGTCAAGGTGAACAGTATCAAATTTATTGCTTATAAAGCGAGTTTAGGCTTAGTCTGGGCTTAGAAATTGTCTAAGTCCCGTTATTCGGAGCAAGCAGGCGCTCAAGAGAGACCTGCTTGTTTTCATCTCTTTCGCTATCGCCAGTTGTGGTTAATTTCTGATAATTGCTATTATGGGATATGGGTTGCCTTTGGGTGGGAAGTATTACGATGCAGCAGATTTTTGATTTCTTCTCGAATGGTTTCTCTCGACTCAGGAGTATGAACCGTCGAGTGCTGTATGGGACGATCGCGTTCATCACCTTTGTGCTCATCCTCACAGCTCACTTAGCACTGCATTCACGCCAAACTACCCCTCCAATTCCCATCGCACTGGTAGCGCCATTGAGTGGGGAAGAAGCGATCGCGGGCGAAGAAATGGTGCATAGCGTGCAAATGTACCTGGATACGGTCAACCAGAAGGGCGGCATCAATGGGCATCCCCTCAAGCTGTTGACCTTTGACGATCGAGCCGATGAGAAACTTGCCAAACAAGAAGCCCCGGCGATCGTCAATAGTCCTGCGGTCGTTGTATTGGGGCATCGTAGTTCCGCGCTCTCTGAAGCCGGGGGGAAGGTGTATGGTGCGGCTCACCTGCCTGCCATTACAGGCACTGCCAACACCGACCCCGTAACACTCAACAACCCTTACTACTTCCGCAACACCTACACGAGATCGACCCTCAACACCGTCCTCTCCGTCTACGCCAAACTCGTCTTGAAGCTGGATACAGCTAGCGTCATCCAATATGAAAAATATGGGAAGAAGCTAGCCCAGGAATTTGAGGCAGCGTTTATCAAGAGTGGCGGCACAATCAAACGCAAACTCACGATTGATACTGAGCCCAAACAACAGGAGCAATCGATTCAAGCGATCGTCAACGAACTCGCTGCGGATCCTAATCCAGGTATTGTTTACTTCTCTCTGCGCGGCGAAGAGGAAGCGGAGAAGCTGCTGGTTGCCATTAAACGGCGCGGTTTGAAGCTGCCGATCATGTTGGGGCAAGCACTGGCCAGAGAAGACTTTGCTAAGCGCTTTGAGCAATATCCAGAGGAAAGGCAGCGGCCTGGATTTTTTAGCGATGGCATCTACGCCACTTCGCCCCTGCTGTTTGACAGTGGAGGAGTTGATGCTCAAGAGTTTGCCGATACCTATCAGAAACGCTATGGCAAAATACCGTCCTACGTGGGGACGAAGTATTATGAAGCGGCGATTTTAGCAACTGTGGCGATTCGGAATGCCAATCTTCAAGTGACTGCTAACAGCCGGGATAGCGATCGCCAACGGGTTTACGCTGCCCTCAAAAAAATCAATAATCGTAACGTGGCACCACTGGGTCCAACGGGTCCGCTTTACTTCAATGCCACTCGCAATAGCGATCAACCCGTCAGGGTTGCCCAGTTTCAAAAGCGCGTCTTTGTCTCAGCCCCCCAACAATTTGAAACGATCTTCAATCCAGAACGGGTGAATGTGCAGCGCGAACTGCAAGCTGGAACGATCGTGCAGATTGGGAATGTCTATTTCTGGCGACAGAATGTAGTTTACACGGGTATTGACATCACCAAGTTGAATCGCATCGATCAGAAATCGTCTAGTTTTAGCGCCGATTTTTACCTATGGTTTCGCTACGTTGGCGATGCGGGTCTCAACAACATTGAGTTTCCTGGTGGGAGCAATCCGCTACCGCAGCAACCGTTGTTTGACCCGGCGAAACCAATCAAATCCTTTCAGACAAACGGTGTGAACTATCGTCTGTATCAGGTGCAGGGCGAGTTTAAGAACAACTTTGACTTACGGGACTATCCGTTTGATCGGCAAAAACTGACAATTCGTTTACAAAACCTACGAACTCCCAGCGATCGCCTGATTTACGCGACTGATACCTTGGGGCTGCAATTATCAAGAACGACCACGGATGAAGAGCGCTACTCCTCATCCTTGTGGCAATACAAGGGGATTCGCTACGCCAAAGAGACGGTTAGCACGACCTCCACCAAGGGCGATCCACGCCTGTTTGATGGGAATAACCAGGTGGATTATCCCGGCTTGAGTGCCACGATTACGGTGCAGCGGCATCCGTTAGCCGTGTTGGGAAAAACGGCGCTGCCGTTGCTGCTGCTGGCGCTGGTGCCGCTGATGACGATGTTTTTTTCTGAGAAAATTGTCAAAGAGCGAGCTGCCGTTACAGTAACCGCGCTGATTGCTGGTACGGTGCTGCTAGCAAACGCCTATCGGCAACTGCCGGAAGTGCCCTACACTGTGAGGATCGAATATTTGTATTACGCCTTCTTTGGCTTGAGTTTGTTTAGTATCTGGATCGCCATTATCGGCGATCACCTCAACCTGAACGGTCACAAAGTCATGGCAAAGCGGTTGGATTGGGTAGCGCGAGTGATTTACGTTGCAACCATGCTGGCGGTAGGCTACTGGCTTGCATTTGGAGACAGGGTATAGAAATGCGGATTTTTAGCTTTTTCTCTGATTTTTTGAATAGGAATCGCACCAAGAGCCGAGCCATTTATGGAGCAATCGCGATAGTTGCGATTCTGATGGCGATTGTTCTGTTCGGGCTGATATCTAGGTTTAGTAAGACAGACTCAACCCCCATTCCCATCGCACTGGTAGCGCCATTGAGTGGGGAAGAAGCGATCGCGGGCGAAGAAATGGTGCATAGCGTGCAAATGTACCTGGATACGGTCAACCAGAAGGGCGGCATCAATGGGCATCCCCTCAAGCTGTTGACCTTTGACGATCGAGCCGATGAGAAACTTGCCAAACAAGAAGCCCCGGCGATCGTCAATAGTCCTGCGGTCGTTGTATTGGGGCATCGTAGTTCCGCGCTCTCTGAAGCCGGGGGGAAGGTGTATGGTGCGGCTCACCTGCCTGCCATTACAGGCACTGCCAACACCGACCCCGTAACACTCAACAACCCTTACTACTTCCGCAACACCTACACGAGATCGACCCTCAACACCGTCCTCTCCGTCTACGCCAAACTCGTCTTGAAGCTGGATACAGCTAGCGTCATCCAATATGAAAAATATGGGAAGAAGCTAGCCCAGGAATTTGAGGCAGCGTTTATCAAGAGTGGCGGCACAATCAAACGCAAACTCACGATTGATACTGAGCCCAAACAACAGGAGCAATCGATTCAAGCGATCGTCAACGAACTCGCTGCGGATCCTAATCCAGGTATTGTTTACTTCTCTCTGCGCGGCGAAGAGGAAGCGGAGAAGCTGCTGGTTGCCATTAAACGGCGCGGTTTGAAGCTGCCGATCATGTTGGGGCAAGCACTGGCCAGAGAAGACTTTGCTAAGCGCTTTGAGCAATATCCAGAGGAAAGGCAGCGGCCTGGATTTTTTAGCGATGGCATCTACGCCACTTCGCCCCTGCTGTTTGACAGTGGAGGAGTTGATGCTCAAGAGTTTGCCGATACCTATCAGAAACGCTATGGCAAAATACCGTCCTACGTGGGGACGAAGTATTATGAAGCGGCGATTTTAGCAACTGTGGCGATTCGGAATGCCAATCTTCAAGTGACTGCTAACAGCCGGGATAGCGATCGCCAACGGGTTTACGCTGCCCTCAAAAAAATCAATAATCGTAACGTGGCACCACTGGGTCCAACGGGTCCGCTTTACTTCAATGCCACTCGCAATAGCGATCAACCCGTCAGGGTTGCCCAGTTTCAAAAGCGCGTCTTTGTCTCAGCCCCCCAACAATTTGAAACGATCTTCAATCCAGAACGGGTGAATGTGCAGCGCGAACTGCAAGCTGGAACGATCGTGCAGATTGGGAATGTCTATTTCTGGCGACAGAATGTAGTTTACACGGGTATTGACATCAATCACATTAACCAGGTTGACCCGCGCAAATCGAGCTTCACGTCTGATTTTTATCTCTGGTTTCGCTATCCGAACGGTGTCGATCCGACTAATATTAAGTTTCCGGGCGGCACCAATTTAGTTTCCAGCCAGCCGCTGTTTACTCCCGATGCGCCCTTAGAAACTGACACAATCAACGGACTCAATTATCGGCTTTACCAGATTCGCGGTGAATTCAAAACGCCTTTTAACCTGCGCGACTATCCCTTTGACCAGCAAGACCTCGCGATCCGATTTCAAAACACAACGACACCCAGAGATCGTCTGATTTACGTGATTGACACATTTGGATTAAGACTACATCAATCCAACACGGACACAGAGAAAAAGCTCTATCAAGGGCTGCAACTTTGGAAGTTCAACAAGCTCCAGTACGCTCAGGAAGTCTTTCGTACCACCTCGACTGAAGGTGATCCACGCCTATTTGGCATCAACAACCGAGTGGATTACCCCGGTTTAAGTGCTACTGTTACCGTGCAGCGTCGTTCCGTTCTGTTTCTGGTCAAAAATCTATTGCCGTTGTTTTTGCTGACGCTTGTACCGATGGCAACGTTCTATTTTCCCGACAAGATCAGTAAAGACCGCCCACCTGTTGCAGTGGCAGCGCTAATTTCGGGTACCGTACTGCTGGTGGGTGTGAACAATCAACTGCCAGAGGTCGGCTATACCGTAGCGCTGGAGTATGTTTTCTACGTTTTCTTTGGCTTGAGTTTGTTTGCGGTGGCAATTGCCGTTGTCAGCGATCGCCTCACGTTGGAAGGCTACAAACTCTCTGCCAAGCGGCTCGACTACACGGCGCGCATTGTCTACGTCTTGATTGTGGTACTCACTGCGATCGTCTACTGGGTTGTGTTTAGGGAGCGCATTAGTTGAACAGGACTTACGCAACTGGCACATGGCGATCGCTACGATCGCCCAAACCCCATCACCGTAACCCGTCCTATCAAGAGCCATGCAGCGATTCACTCAGTTTATATCTCATCCCCTAACAAAATATGTCGCGATCGCCCTTGCCGTTTTTCTCAGCATCGGCATCATCACCGGACTCGTGCAGCAAAATGCAGCAAAGGTTGATGCGCTCCACATTGCCCTGGCTGCTCCACTGACCAGCAATCGCAGTGAAGCAGCAAAGGAAATGGTGCAAAGCGTCCAGCTCTATCTTGATGCGGTCAACCAGCAGGGAGGCATCAACGGGCGTCCCTTGAAGTTGCTGGTGTACGACGATCGGGACTATCCAACCATCGCACGGGATGTAGCACGCGAGATTGAGAAAAGTCAGGCGTTAATGGTGTTGGGACATTTGACAAGCAGCACCTCAGTGGCAACTGCTCCGCTCTATAAAGCTCTTCAAATCCCAGCTATCACTGGAACAGCGAGTGCAGATACGCTCACGCAAGACAATCCTTACTATTTCCGCACAGCGTTTAACAACACACAGCAGGGTAATCTCCTGGCGCTCTACGCTCAACAAGTGCTCAAATTCAATACGGCAAACGTCATTTACTCAGACGACACAGCCGGACAATCACTCCGCACCGCCTTTGAAGCAACCTTCAAGCAAACGGGGACGCTCAAGCATTCCTGGGAGTTTTACGAGCAAGCAGAAGATTGGCAAGAATCACTCAATGAGATCGTAAATGATTTAGCCAAGCAGCCTGAACCAGACATTTTGTTTCTGGCAATGAGCGACACGTTCGCCAAAGAATTCATCGTGGCGATTCGCAAACGGAATCTGACCATGCCACTGTTGGGCAATATCACGCTGGCTAGAGAAACTTTTCCTGCCCTGTTCGATCAATACGATGAGGAAAAACGGCAGCCCGGTTACTTTGTCAACGAACTTCGCCTCGCTGTGCCCCTTATTTTAGACAGTGCGGGTGTGGATGCTCAAGCGTTTGCCAGCAACTACCAGCGAACCTATGGCAAGTTACCCTCCTATGTCGCAGGAGGGTATTACGATGCCGCAGCGTTGGCAGTGCGGGCAATTCAGAACGCCAAAATCCAAAATACGGCTACCAGCCTCAAGCACGATCGCCAACTGATTCGCGATCGGCTTGAGGCAATTAACAGTCCAGAAGTTGCCGTTAAGGGCTTGAGCGGTGACCTTTATTTCAACGAAACCCATGATACGTCTCCACGCATTCGCTTTGGTCAGTTTGTCGGGCGCTCGCTCATCTCAGCTTCGACACAGCTCAGCCCTGTAAAACATTTAGAATTGGTTAATCTAGAGCGGGAAATCAAATCTGGAAACATCATTCCGGTCACCAATCTAAGCCAAAAAGAGCGACAGTACTTTTGGCGGCAAGAAGTAGTTTATGCCGGGATGGACATCAACAAACTCAATCGACTCGATCAAAGTAAATCCAGCTTTACCGCCGATTTTTACCTGTGGATGCGCTACAACGGCAGTGACGATGCCACCGGGATCGAGTTTCCGACTGGCATCGCCAACAGCCTCGATGTCAACTTGCCGCTGTTCGATCCGCAAAAACCCACCCGCATTGACACCATTAACGGGCAAAAATATCGTCTATACCAGGTTCGGGGTGAATTTAGAAACAGCTACGATTTACACGATTATCCATTTGACCAGCAGACACTAAAACTCTACTTTGAAAACGTTCGTGTCCCCAGCGATCGACTGATTTACGCGATCGATACCTTTGGACTCAAATTGCTCAAATCTGATCCTGAAGAAGTTAAAAAGCCCTATCAATCCTTGCAGCTCTGGAACTTTAAAACCATTCTATATGCTCAAGAATCCTTTAGCAGCACATCAACTCGAGGCAACCCACACCTATTCGACGCAAATCTCCAGGTCGATTACCCCGGTTTAAGCGCCACCATCACTCTGCAACGACGGTTTACTGTATTCCTGGTCAAGGTGTTACTGCCTTTAGGTCTCTTAGTTTTGGTACTCTTCAGCACGCTCTTCTTTTCAGAGAACATGGCAAAAGAGCGGCTGACGGTTGCCATTTCTGCGTTGCTGTCCAGTGCCGTACTTTTGACTGCAATCAACGCTCAATTGGCTGACACGGGCTACACGGTTGCGATAGAATACGGCTTTTATCTTTTCTTCGGACTCTGCTTGTTCTGCATCGTGATTGGACTAATTTTGGAACGGCTACGGGTGGGAGGATATAAGACCGCGATCCAGTCGCTCAACAAGGCTGCCCAGTTCCTCTATGTGGCGATCGTTTTGGGTACGGTTGCCACTTACTGGGTTGCGTTTGGCAGTCGGTTACAGACCTTCTGATAAGCTATTATGCACCTAGATTGTTTGCGGTATGATTCGGGGAGGGGGGGTGAAAGGGAGAGGGGGAGAGAATTTGACGATTTTTGATGCCGGTCTCTTAATATACAGTTTAAATGCACAACAGCTTATCAAATCCGTTAGCATCGGAATAGTAAATTCGAGTTGACTGTTGACTGTTGACTGTTGACAGTCAACAGTCAACATCATTCCGGTGTAACCGGAAATGATATGATTAATGAGTTTCCAGCTTTTGCTTGAGATTCAAGGCAACTGCGTATGTCGGCCTAAAGGGTAGTTGGCTGTCAAGCGGTTTAGTGCTGCATTCTGTAATTCGGAGCAAAAGGTTGCCCCTTTTTCAAAATAGCCCAAGCAATGTGTAAAAAGACTCTTAGGTCTTAGTTATTTATGGACTGGTTCGATTAATGGAATTCCGCCACAGATTTGGGAACTTGGCTATTTTATGCTGTTTTGGTAGATTTAGGCGATGCTGTCGCTGACTAACTTTCTCTACCTTTTGATAGCATTTCTTTAGAGATGATTTATCGTAGCCTTTATCGTTTCTAGGCGCTGTAGCCACTATTAATTTACCGTTTCAATTGTCGGTAATCCTTCGGCATTTACCCAAGCGATTTGAGCAATTCGTCGATCGCGCGCGTATTCCCGGGCCGCCTCCGCAGTCTCGCGATTCTCCAAATCTATTTCTACTCGAATTAGGTGAGTAGATTCTCGGAGTTTGCGGGCATAATCAAAGGCCGCTGCGGCAGCTTCAGGGGTTTGAGGCACAACCAACCATTCGCTAGCTGGTGTCTCCGTCGGCAATTGACCCTCTGTCAGCAAAACTTGGTGCAATTCTTCAATATTGAGAGAAAACCCGATGCCGGGGGAATTTTGCCCTTGGGGGTCGAACAGTCCCAACAGTTGGTCGTACCGTCCTCCTTGTCCCAAAACTCGCTGTCCCGTCTTGCTGCTGCTGACAACTTCAAACACAATTCCAGTGTAGTAGTCAAATGTTTGAATCAAACTCAAATCGAGGTGAATTTTAGATTTGAGATTGGGGATTTTCGCTTGACATTTGTGCAGCAATTCGATCGCACATTTGAGATTGTTTAACGCGGCTTGCTGCGGCAAATCTAAATCTAGTTTGGCAACGATCGGCAACACATCTTCTGGGCGGCCGCGCAAGTCAAATAACAGCAGCGCTCTTTCTCGCAATTCCGGTGACAGTGGCAAAGTTTCTAAGGCTATGCGATCGAGATTGGCGATCGCCCCGCGAACTTTTTGGCGCACATTTAGCGGAAACGGTTCTAGCAATGTTGCAGTCAAGCCCGCTTCTCCCAGAACCAAATGCCAGTCATCTATTTCTAAGCTCTGCAAGCACTCAGACAGTAGCAGCAGCACTTCGGCATCCGCAACCGTCCCTCCCGTGCCGAGGAGTTCTACCCCAGCTTGATAGAACTCCTGTTGCCCGCCTGAGCCGGTATCTGGGCCTTTGCGGAAGACGTTAGCGTTGTAGTAGAGGCGCTGGGGCTGCCAGCGAGTCCCGGACATCCGCATTGCAGCCGCACGCGCGATCGATGCTGTCAATTCCGGCCGCAAGCCGAGTTCTCCATCCTCAGCGTCTTGGAGTTGAATTAAGGTCGATCGGTCGATCGCACCTCCAGCCATCAAAGTCTCCAGCCTTTCGAGAGTAGAAGTAATAATCCGGTGATAGCCCCAGCGGTGAAACACCTGCTGCAAGCGCCGTTCGATCGAAGTTTTTTGAGCAACATCTAGGGGCAATAAATCTCTTGCACCCGATGGGGGTTGATGAACCATAAATTAGTTGACTGTTGACTGTTGATTGTTGACTTTTGACTGTAAGAGAAACTAAAAAACATTAATCCGTGTATCCGTGTCTATCCCTGTCGGGCTATCACTTGTTAGTTATTAGTTGTCATTGGGAAAATTGAAAGTTATGAATTATGAGTTTTGAATATTTTTTTATTCAAAACTCAACACTCCTCACTAGACTACTCATTATTTCTTTTTGCCGCCAAACAAACTCCCAAAAAATGCGCTTAGTTTGTCCTCATTTTTTTTGCTTTTGGCCTCAGAAGCTGCTGACTGTTCCAGCTTTTTCTTAACCTCCAAAGCCGTCGGTTCTTCTGGATTTGATGCCAAAGCTTTTTGCACCTGAAGTTTGGCCATTGTGGCTTGATTTTGTTGGAAGTAACACATGGCTAACAGAGCGTGAGCCTGGCTGTGTTTCGGTTCCCGCTTCAGGGCTTCTTTCAACTCCAAACTTGCTTTAGCGTAATTTTTGCTATCCATGAATCCTTGAGCTCGGCGACAAGATTGATCTGCCAGCGAGTCTTTGGGTTTAACTTTTGGCAGCACTGAAGTTACGGCGTCTGGGGGAGAACTGGCTGCAACCCCAACACCGCCGAGGCGCTCTTTTCGCAGCAGGTAAACCATATTAAGTTCGCTGATTTGCGCGATCGCATCTTGGGTTTCTGCAACTGATTCGTACTGCTTGAGAGCGAGTTTGTTAACTGCTGTTTTGTAAGCTTCTTCCAAATCTTTAGCGGTAGCTAATTGTTTGGCTGCTTCACTTTCGATGTGCATTTTTGCCTGTTCTTTAGCGACGCGCTTGCCGATCGCGGTTACTAGCAAGTTGTATTCTTTGCGATCGCTGTCCTTAGAGAATTTGTTGTAGGCGGGATTGACTACTTTTGACAAAAATTGGTTGGCCCAATCTTTATCGGCTTGGTCTTCAAAAGAGCAAGTATCTGAATGCAAGCGGCGGGCGATTTTCATGTAGCGCTTGCGAATGTCGCTAAACTCGGCGTCTAAGGGAATTCCCAAAATTGCGTGTTGATCTGTAAAGTCGTACTTGAACAGCCCTTTTCTCATTTCAAAAGACATAACTTTTACTCTCGCTTTCCTGGCTTTTGACTATTCTTTAATGTAGCCTGAGTCAAGGGGTTATGACCCCCGTACTATCCCTGATCCCTTTCCGAGGGCGCGCTACACCCAGGAAGATAAGGGAGGAACAGACAGCAGTGCGCCACTGAGTTCGCTGTGTATTCTGCCGTTTGTGGCTAAAACGCGACCTGAGTCGATCGCAAAGGCACTGCCGTCATAAGCTGTAATTTGACCTCCAGCTTCGGAGACGATGACTACGCCGGCTGCTACGTCCCAAGGTGCGAGTCCCCGTTCCCAATATCCGTCCGATCGCCCGCACGCGAGGTGTGCGAGGTCTAGGGATGCCGAACCGCTGCGCCGCACGCCTTGGGTGAGGTGGGTGAGGTGACAGAATTCCGCATAGTTATTGTCGGTTGTTTCGCGCCGATCGTACGCAAAGCCCGTCACTAACAAACTGGTTCTCAATTCTGAGATTTGCGAAACCGCGATCGCCCTCCGGTTGCAGGTTGCTCCCAATCCTGTGCCTGCCCGAAACAATTCGTTATGCAAGGGGTCGTAAATTACTCCAATTTGTGGTACGCCCTCGATTAAAAGTCCGATCGACACGGCCCAGAAAGGATATTGGTGAGCATAATTGGTTGTGCCGTCCAAAGGGTCGATCGCCCACAGGTATTTGCTGCTAGCATTTCCTAATTTGCCAGATTCTTCGGCGAGGATGCCATGATCGGGTACGTGGCGCCCCAAAATTTCTAAGATGACGGCTTCTGAGGCTTTGTCGGCTTCTGTGACTAAATCGCCCGATCGACCTTTTTCTTGAATATGTTCTAGTTTTCCGCAGAAAGATTGCAGCACGGAACCGGCGGCTAGAGCTGCTTCTGTGGCTATTTCTAGGAAGTTTTGCAGTTGATTTTTTATCATTTATTGGTTGTTAGTTGTTATGTGTTAGTTGTCAGTTGTCATCACTCAACGCCGTTAACAGTCAACAGTTAACAGTCAACAATTCCCAATTCCCAATTCCCAATTCCCAATTCCCAATTCCCTAATAACTATTTCTGATTTTGCTGTCGAAATTCTGCGGGGGTTTGGCGCAGGGCTCGTTCGGGATTCCACAGCCCTTTACCCATGAGTCTCGCCCATTCTTGAGCATCGATCAGTCGCTGTTGATATTTGGTGTTGCGCGACGATCGCACGGAGGCTAAAGCATAGCCTTCTTTGACTAACTGTTCGTTGAGCAAAATTTTATCTTGCCATAAGTATGCTAATTTGCGATCGAACTGGTCTTTCTCTTCGATGTCTGATTCTAACAATACTTGTTTTCCTCCAATTAGCTGTTCTAGTCTTTGTTTGGCTGCTTCTCCCCAAGGTTGCTGTTTTAAATCCGGCGCATCAATACCAATCAGCCTGATTTGTTCTAATAAGGCGATTTTGTCGGCTGTACTGATAACTTCGATTGTTTGTCCGCTGATGGCCCTTTCTACTTTGGCGATCGTACCTTGGGGCATTTCTGGTTTTTGGCAGCTAGCTAATAATAGACAAAGGGCGATCGCGAATAACCGATAAAGCATGAATAATTGGTAGTTGATAATTGATAAAATTGCCTCATTCTTCATCCAACGGCAAACTGAATCTAACTTTACCCTTGGCGAAATAGCGGCCGAATTGCTGTTCGTACACTTCGTCTTCGTCTTGTGTCTCTACTTCCATGTTGGAACGGGGATAGCTGACACACAGCAGCGCATAACCCTCTTTTTGCAGTTCTACAGAAAGTCCCATTGCTTCAGGCTGGTGCAGTTCCCCCGACTTGACGCGCACCGCACAGGCGGTACAAGCACCATTGCGACAGGAAAAGGGCAATTCTACTCCTTGGTTTTCGGCGCTTTGCAGGATATAACGATCTTCGGGTACTCGCACTGTGTGGCGATCGCCCGTTTGTCTGTTATGAATTTTAATTGTGTAAGAGCGAGTCATAGAATTTTAGATTTTAGATTATGGAATTGGGTTTCGGGGTCAAAATCCTTTAGTTGAGTGGGTTTGCGACACAGTGTCCGAGCATCCCGCCTACTCATTTGACGCCCTACTCATATTAAACAGCAAATTTATACCGTTACCCCCTTCCCAAATCTGATTTGTTCTGCTAAGCTAGTTTAGCTGTGGCTAAATGAATTAATTTAGCCCTGGAGAGGTGGCCGAGCGGTTGAAGGCGCAGACCTGGAAAGTCTGTTTAGGGCAACTTAACGAGGGTTCGAATCCCTCCCTCTCCGTTAAACAAACTGTTTAGGAAAAACAAACAGTTTGACAAAAAAAATCTCTGGTATGAGATAAACATTTTAATTATAGCGATCGCCCTTGAGTTTTGAAAAGAAAACTCAAGGGCGATCGATTTTCTATTTTTGAGTGTAAATTAAGGGCGATCGCGGATTAGTTAGCAGAATCCCTATAATGTGAATAGGAAAAGATTAAAAGGTAATTTGATATGCAAGAATTAAATAAAGTAGAACTAGATGGACTTAACAGGATGGGGGCAGTTCGGACTAAGGTAAAGCTGACAAATGCAGTAGATGACGAGTTAGTGCGTCGGGGGATGCTTGCACCTCGGCTGTTGCGCGAGTGTGAAACTGAAGGGCTGGTAGATACAGGTGCGGTTAACCTAGTAATTCCCTCAACAATAGTACAGCAGCTAGGTTTACGAATTTTGAGCCAGCAGTTGGTTAAATATGCTGACGGACGCCAAGAAGCAGTGGGAGTAACAGGCCCTCTGATCATTGAATGTGAGGGGCGCAAGACGATTGAGGATGCTTTAGTAACTGGCGATGAGGTGTTGATTGGTCAGGTTGTTTTGGAAAAGTTAGATTTTTTGGTTGACTGTAAAAATCAGCGATTAATTCCCAATCCTGAAAATCCTGAGTATCCGGTTACTTATATCAAGTAAATGGAAAGGTCGATCGCGGATTATTTAGCAGAATCCCTATAATGTGAATAGGAAAAGATTTAAAGGTAATTTGATATGCAAGAATTAAATAAACTAGAACTAGATGGAATTAAGAATATGGGGGCAGTTCGCACTCAGGTTAAGCTGACTAATGCAATAGATGAAGCGCTAGTAAGTCGCGGGATGCTGGCACCTCGGCTGTTGCGCGAGTGTCAAAAAGAAGCTCTAGTAGATACAGGCTCAGTTTATCTAGTAATTTCATCAGAGATGGTACAGCAGCTAGGTTTGCGGATTATCGGTCAACAGGTTGTTAAATATGCTGATGGGCGTCGGGAAACTGTAGGAGTGACGGAAGCTATATTAGTTGAAATTGAAGGGCGTAGGACTACTGAGGATGCTTTAGTAACTGGCGATGAGGTGTTGATTGGTCAGGTTGTTTTGGAAAAGTTAGATTTTTTGGTTGACTGTAAAAATCAGCGATTAATTCCCAATCCTGAAAATCCTGAGTATCCGGTTACTTATATCAAGTAAATGGAAAGGTCGATCCTCTTCGTTGGCGCAGCCCCCGTAGATACTGTCTTGATCTGTCAAGGGGTAGCAGTCAAATAATTGGGGTCGAAAG
>ENA-OFDM01000208-OFDM01000208.1-metagenomes-genome-assembly--contig:-NODE-208-length-25239-cov-3.329733_pt1 | contig 25239 bp, 36 predicted proteins | sample MGYA00153385_OFDM01 | MGnify analysis MGYA00153385
TTTATCTTTAGCAAAAAGCTGGGCAGCGGTTACGGGCGGTGGAAATTCTAATGCCACACCTGACACAAAGCCCTGTTGTTGTGCGTCATGCTAACGCGGCAAACTCATTAATACCCATTGCAAATCCTCGGTTTTTTTCTCTAACCAAATCAATTTTCATAATAACAGTTGCAGACCATGCAAGCCCCTGATTTATTCCCAATAAAATATTTGCTGCAATTACGAAGCTCCACGAGTCAGCATACATAATTAAAAAAGGAACAGAAAATGCCACTATCCAACCAATTATCAGCATTTGCCTGCGGGTAATATAGCGTGTTAATTTTCCCATTAATAAATTAGCAAGCGCCTTACTTGTACCGAAAGCAATTATAAACGAAAGCAATGCTGTTTTGCCGTTTATATTAAAAATATTTTTCCAATCCTGATAAAACGCTACGCTCTAGTCCTACCATGATTCCCACAAAAGCATTAATGATTACCAAAAGCCAAAACTGTTGCCGATTATTTTTTAATCCCTGCTTCATCATAAGTAAAACTCATAATATCTGCTGTTTATTTGTGTGATAATTATCACTTTTGCTTATGTGATAACAGTCACCAAATGATTATATAAATTGTATTAAGTTAACAAATAAATTAAATACAGTATGCACGTAAAACAATTTAAAAATAAAAATCTTTGCCACTACAACTATGCAATATTAGTGATTGTGAAAAGAAAATAATACTGATCGATCCTTCCCGTAATCCGCAGCAATACCTTGATTATGCAAAGGAAAACGAAGCTGAAATAATGGGTGTTATTTAAACACATCCGCATGCCGATTTTATAAACAGTCATTTGGATTTGCACCAAACTTTGGGTGCAACTATTTATGCAAGTAAAATAGTAAAGGCGCTGTATCCGCATCAAACATTTGATGATGGCGTCCAAATACAATTGGGTAAAATAACCTTATCAGCCATTAATACTCCGGGTCATTCACCGGATAGCATTTCCATTTTGCTGGAACATGATGGCAAACAAAAAGCAATTTTTACAGGAGATACTTTGTTCATCGGCGATTGCGGCAGACCGGATCTGAGAGAAGAAAACGGCAACCTGCAAACGGAAAGAAATGAACTGGCAAAAAAAATGTATCATAGCCTGCGTGAAAAGTTGATGCCATTGAATCATGAGGCAATTGTATATCCTGCACATGGCGCCGGAACCCTTTGCGGTAAACCCTTGAGCGATGCCAACAGCAGTACTATTGGTGAAGAAAAGAAAACCAACTGGTCGTTACAACCACAAACAGAATGTTAATTTGTAAAAGAATTGTTGAGCGACCAGCCTTTTATACCGGCATATTTCTCTTTTGAGGTAGCGTTGAATAAAAAAGGTACAACTGCTTTACAAGAAAATATTAAAAAAATAAAAACAAGAGAAAACTCACCTTATGAGTTAGATAGATCATATTGGATAGTTGATGTCAGAAAAGAAAAAGATTTTAAAGAAGGTCATCTTTCTCATTCTGTAAACCTGATGGAGAATGGGAAATTTGAAACATGGTTAGGCAGCATTATTAAACCAAATGAAAAATTTTATTTGGCTGTAGAAAACCAAGAGCAACTGCAAAGAATGATGGAAAGAGTTGCCGTCATCGGTTATGAAACCGGCATAGCAGCAGCATTTGTAATGGAAGATGCAAAACTGCATGTAGAAAAGATTAACGTGGATGAGTTTAAAAAACATACAGATGATAACACGATTGTAGATGTAAAGAATACCTCAGAAGTTAAGCATGGGAAAATATTTGACAGCAGTATTTCCATTCCATTGGCAGAAGTTAGAAACCGGGTGAATGAAATTCCAACGGATAAACCAATTGTGGTGCATTGTGCAGGCGGCTACAGAAGTGCAGCAGCAAGTTCATTATTACAATCAAAATTAAATGGTACAACAAAAGTGTTTGATCTGGGAGAAGCTGTAAAAGAGTTTGAATAAACTATTCACTTAAATTCTTTAAATAGTAAAGCAATCAGGGCAATATTTATTTGAGGTTAAGTAAGTTATTTTACTTTGGTACCTTTCTTTATTAATTCCCGGTTACATATGAATAAGAACAAACTACTTAGCTGGTCAATTGTTGCAGCATTGGCTGGTTTCATTTTCGGTTTTGATACGGTAGTAATTTCCGGTGCAAATCAACCCATTAAAGAACTTTGGCATACCTCTACATTATTTCATGGCATTTTTATTATGTCGATGGCATTGTGGGGAACCGTTGCAGGGGCCTTGTTGGGTAGTATTCCCGCCGACAGGTTTGGAAGAAAAAAAGTGCTGCTATGGATTGGAATTCTATTTGCCCTTTCTGCATTTGGCTCTGCATTGGCGCAGGATCCTTATACTTTTTCTTTCTTCCGTTTTATTGGCGGTGTTGGTATTGGTGTATCATCGGTAGTGGCCCCTACATACATTTCAGAAATTTCTACTCCTGCTACAAGAGGCCGTTTGGGAGCGCTGTACCAATTCAATATTGTGTTTGGAATACTAATCGCCTTTTTGTCTAATTATTTTTTACATGGTGTTGGCGGCGCTAACGACTGGCGATGGATGTTGGGGGTGTTGGCTGTACCATCGATCATTTATACATTGATGGTGTTGGGTGTACCTGAAAGTCCACGTTGGTTAATTACAAAAAAAAATGACCAGACTGCCGCAAAAAAAATTCTTTCTCAGATCGGTGTTGTAAATGTTGATGAAGAAGTTTCGGCCATCATTACAAGCAATCAACACGAAGCAATAGGAGGAAATACTTCCAATTTTTTTAGCTCAAAGCATAGTACCATTATCTGGCTGGCTTTTATGATTGCTTTTTTCAACCAGCTTTCCGGCATCAACTTTATTTTGTACTATGCTCCTGAAATTCTTTCACGGAGCGGATTAGCCGCCAAAGAATCTTTATTGAATTCCATTGCCATAGGCGGTACTAATCTCATTTTTACTTTTGTTGGTCTTTATCTTATTGACAGGATCGGACGAAAAACATTACTTATCATCGGTTCATTAGGATATATCATCAGCCTTTCTATGGTTGCATGGTCTTTTTCTTCGCATGCAAGCCCGGTATTTTTAATGACTTTTTTATTACTCTTTATAGCATCTCATGCTATCGGTCAGGGCGCTGTAATATGGGTGTTTCTTTCTGAGATTTTTCCCAATAAGATCCGTGCCATGGGCCAATCTTTTGGCGCCAGTGTGCATTGGGTATTTGCAGGGATCATTACATTGATCACACCTTTTTTTCTTGATGAAAAAAATGGAATTTTTAAAGACAATCCCTGGCCTATTTTTGCCTTCTTTGCTTTTATGATGTTGTTGCAATTGATATGGGTATTAACAAAAGTTCCTGAAACAAAAGCTGTATCGCTGGAAGAACTGGAAAGAAAATTAATAGCAGAATAATTTTTAATTAAATAATCGCTGATGAAAATTTTATTTTTTTCTATATGCTTTGCTTTTTGTTTAGGTGTATTTTTTCAAATAAATATTTCTTACAAAGAACAATACCGTCCACGCTTTCATTTTACTCCCGCAGTTAATTGGTGAAACGATCCCAATGGTCTTGTTTATAATAATGGCACATATTATTTGTTTTACAAGCACAACCCGTTGGGTAATGTTTGGGGACACATGACATGGGCGCATGCAGTGAGTAAAGACCTGGTGCATTGATAACATTTACCCATAGCCGTACCTGAAGAAAACGGCATCCTGATCTTTTCCGGTACCTGCGTGGTTAATGAAAATAACCACCATTGTTTTTGATAAAATAGGTACCCTTACTGTCGGCAAATTTGAAGTCTCAAAAATCGTATCACTAAAAAAAGAATTAAACGGAAATGAAATAATTCGGCTAACATCTGCATTAGAACAAAAATCTGAACATCCGATTGCAACCGGAATTTTACAAAAAGTAAAAGAATTATCTATCACTATACCTGCGACGGAAAATTTTAAAGCTATTACAGACAAAGCTGTTGAGGCTACAGTGGAAGGTAAAAAAATATTAGTAGTGAGTCCTGGTTACTTAAAAGAAAAAAGTATTGCGTTGCCTGAAAGTTTTGCTGCCAATAATACAGAAACAGTGGTGTTTGTAATGGTCAATGATAAATTAGCTGGCTACATCGCATTGTCGGATGAGATAAGGCCAGAATCTGCTGATGCAATAAAACCCTTAAAAGAAAACAAAATCAAATCAATACTGTTAACAGGTGATAATAATAAAGTTGCTAAAAGTGTAAGTGAAACTTTAGGGCTGGATAGTTTTTTTGCAGAAATATTACCCGACCAAAAATTAGAAAAAATAAAGGAGCTGCAAACCAGCGGTGAATTCGTGGCGATGACAGGCGATGGTGTAAATGACGCACCTGCACTGGCACAGGCAGATATTGGCATTGCTGTGGGCAGCGGTAGCGATATTGCTGCAGAAACCGCCGGTATTATTTTGGTAAACAGCAACCCAAAAGATATCGTTAGCCTCATTTTATTTGGCAAAGCTACTTACCGTAAAATGATACAGAATTTAATATGGGCTACTGGCTACAATGTTGTGGCATTGCCCCTTGCAGCAGGTGTGTTGTATAAGCAGGGAGTTTTGTTAAGCCCTGCAATGGGTGCAGTTTTAATGACGGTGAGTACCATTGTAGTGGCCATCAATGCAAGCCTGCTAAAAGTGAAAAAAAATATTGGTGCTAAAAGCAAAGAAGGCAGCATTAATTAATTGGTTAATAAAAAAGTGAACAGTTAAGTATACTTTTAAAATTTGTTTTCAGTTAGGTTGGGCATTTTAAAACTTATATATCATGATACCTGTTTTTCTTAAGTTATATATTGAATGGCTACATAAACAAGGTAATAAGGTCTCACTACAGACAGGTTCAGCAAGCAAATACGCCAATCTCTTTGCAGCAGTTTCTATAGTTTTATTAAACTCAAAAAAGGTATATCTGTAAAGTATTAGCATATGTTCAAATATAATTTTGATCCAACAGGGCCTAATGCAGCCGAAAGCAGTCACAAAGCTTTAGATTCCTTATGTTGAAATTATTTGCTGACATTACAATTAATCATTTTTCTTTTTTCAATGTGCTTTCTATTCCTTCATTGCTTTTTCTTTTTTTCTAAAAAATCCTCGCAGTAAAAAATTGTGTTGCAATGCTTCAAGGTCTGCATCTAATTTTTGGCTGCTGGTTTCTAAATTTTTTAAAGTGATTTTTATAGAGGCAGCGGTAACGGAATCATTTAATAAAACACCTGCTATATTATCTTTTTTATTTAATCTTTCACCCGCCATTCTTAGATTTGTGGTAAATTTTGAAACTGCATCAGCAGCATTTTCTAATTGCGATAAGGTTCCTTTAATAGTAGAATACATCATTGTATCTGCAACCAAATCATTAATGGAATTACCGGGCTTATTTATTTTACCCGAAAAACTTTTAAGATTAGATATTACATCTTGGCTGGATAAAGAAACAGTTTTAAAGTTTGAAACTGTAGCCTGTAAATTATCAACGGCACTGTTGAGTTTATTAGCCATCGCAGGGTCATTTAATAAGGTAGCCAGTGTACCTTTTCCGTTATCAATTTTTTTACTGATATTTTTAAAATTAGTTGTTATTTCCAGCAGGTTTTTATTATTGGCCTGTAAAGTTGCCAGCATGTCATCTGTACTCAATGATTGCTCCACTAAAAGAAAATCATTTTTTCCTACTTGTGGCAAAGTGGTATCTCCTCCGTAAATAATCACAATCTTATTGCCTATTAAACCATCTGAACCAATTTTTGCAAAAGCATTTTTATGTATATGGGATTCAACCGCATTTTCAATACCCATTGTAACTTCTACCTGTGAATTTGCAGAAAAGGTAATCCTTTTTACCGTCCCTATTTTTACTCCGGAAAACCAAACATTTCCTCCTTTTAATAAGCCACCTACATCTTTAAAAATTGCATGTATAGTAAATGATTTTACAAAAGTCTTTTTTTGTCCTCCTATTGTGAAAATGGTCACCATCAATATTGTAATGCCAATAAGTATAAATATTCCAACAATTACGGGGCGGTTATTTTTTAATGTACTCATTTGCTGTTGATAAAATTATAATCAAAAAATGCCTTTGTATTTGAGTTTATTGAATTAAATACTTCATCAAAACTTCCCGGTGCTAAAAATTTGCCATCAACTATCATTGTTACTTTGTTAGCTGTAGTTTTTGCACAGGTAAGGTCATGTGTGATGATAATGGCACTGGAATTGTACTGGTGCTGAACTTTAGCAATCAGGTTGTTTATTTCCACACATGTCATTGGGTCAAGGCCGGATGTGGGTTCATCATATAGCATAATTTCCGGCTTCATAATAAGGGTACGGGCAATACCAATACGTTTTCTTTGCCCGCCCGAAAGTTCGGAAGGCATTTGATTGATGGTTTGTGATAATCCCACATCATTTAATACTGATTCAATTGCATCGTTCACATCTTTCGTTTTTAAATTACGTTTATTTCTCATCAGCGGAAAAGCAAGATTTTCCTTTACACTCATGCTGTCGTATAAAGCACTGCTTTGAAACGAAAATCCAATTTTTAACCTCAGTTCCTGCAATGCTTTTGCACTTATTTTATCTACTTCCTGTCCAAACACTTTTACAGTTCCACTATCAGGTTTCAGCAGGCCAGAAATGATTTTTATTAGTACAGATTTTCCACTTCCCGAACGGCCAAGCACTGCAATATTTTCTCCTTTCAGAATATCAATATCAATTCCGTTCAGAACAACATTCGTTTCAAAAGATTTTTTTAAGTCTTTGACAGAGATTATAATTTCATTATTATCAATATACGTTGCTTGTTCTTCCATAATTAACCATTTTTTCTTTATTTTACCTTATTGCATTTACAAATTGTACAATTACCATTTCCTCTATAAAAATCATAAACATAGAAAGTACCACCGCTACATTAGCAGCATTGCCTACACCCTTTGTACCATTCTGTGCGTTGTATCCTTGGTAACAACCAGCTACGCCAATTGTAAAACCATAGCAAATTGCCTTAAAAACAGAAGAGATAATATCAAGAAAGGATATTGTTTTAAAAGCACTACTAATAAAGGCTGGAAAACTCGTCAGTTCATTTTGATGAATATTTATAAAAGCCCCTAACATGCCAATTAAGCCAGTGTAAATAACCAATATTGGCAACATCAAAGTAATGGCTGTGATGCGTGTTACCACCAAAAATTTAAATGGGTTTGTGCCAGATACTTCCATGGCATCAATCTGTTCAGTTACTTTCATCGAACCTAATTCCGCTCCCATATTAGACCCTATTTTGCCTGCTGCAATTAAAGCGGTAACCAACGGGGCTAAAGCCCGTATAACAGCAATAGATATTAAAGAAGGCAGCCATGAACTTGCCCCAAATTCTGATAAGGATGGACGGGATTGTTTTGTAAATACGATACCGGTTATAAAACCTGTTAATGAGATCAGTGGTAAAGATTTAAACCCAACATTATAGCATTGATTGATTAATTCTTTAAACTCAAAAGGAGCAGAAAAGGCTTCTTTAAAAAAACGTACAATGAATTGATAACTTTTATAAATATCACCAAAAAATATATCTGCATTCTTTGAAAGGAAAAATTTATTCCTTTGCTTAATTTTTATATCTTCTGAATTTGTTGCCATCTTATATTGTTATCAAAATTTAAACATCTGTATTATTAAAATTCTAAAAAATAATTAATGATGCATAAAAAATAAACTGCCATTTGTTTCATTTATTATGGAATCGCAGTGCTTTTTAAAAACAAACGGGTAATGGAAGAACCTCTGTAAGCACCTATTACAATGATGGCTTTTTCTGAACTATCCTGTACATTCTCTACCATTTTTTGTGCCGCCTTTTATTGACTCAAACTTTATATTGGTAAAGTGCATGGTAGCCCAGCTAATAATGTACGCCGTTACCTTACTACTTTCGGTTGACATGAGAATTTCGGTATTCATATTTTTTATTTCGCACAATTCAATTCCCAAAAACTCCAGACCATCAATATCTGGCTCCTTACCTCAGGCGAATATTCACCAATACTACCCAAAAAAACCAATGTATTCAACTCTTCCAATGCTGCGGTATATACACTTATAAATTTTTTAGCTTGATAACAAAATAATTCAAAAGCTTCTGCGGCACGGGGGGCTGTGTATTTATAATTAATTAATTTTTCATACCGGAAATTGTTGTTGATATGTTCAATAAGCCTGACTCATGATTAATTAATTGGTTGAATTTTTCTGGAGTCAATTTTTCTACCTTCATTAAATATCACGCCAAAACGGGGTCAAGGTACCCGGGACGTGTACTCATTAACAATCCGGATGTTCATGTAAAGCCCATGCTGGTATCAATACATTTTCCATCCTACTCGAAAGTACTGGAACAAGTATTTCTTCAGTTTGGTACATAGTAAACTTAATACTGGAAGAACCAAAATTGATGGTAAGAATTGTATTTTTAATTGATTTCAGAAACAATTTTTTCAAAATAATTTATAGTTCTAAAAAGCAATAGAAATATTTATTTCCCAAAATTTTATTATGTTATTTGTAGTCTACTTTTTATAATCAGCCTACTCTTGCAATGTGTGAATGATACAAATCTTTTAAATAATTCTGTAACACTTATCAATCAGGATAAACCAAACTTCGCTTATAAATTTATTTTCACTTTAGAGAGCAAAATGATGAATCCAAATATTGGAGTTACAGATGATAACCGCATGTCCGTAGCAAATGAATCGATTAAACTATTGGCAGATCAATATGTGTTGTACACCAAAACAAGAAATGCTCATTGGAATATAGGGGGTATAGCTTTTTATAACAAGCATAAATTCTTTGAAACGCAGTTTGGGCAATTGGATGATATTATTGATAGCGTTGGCTTTTTCGGAAGCGAAAAGTAAAAAGAAACTAAGTAGAAAGTAATGTTGTACCTGCTATTTAAATGTGTGAATGATACAAACTGTTTATAATATTCTGTAACAGTTTAGGTAAGAAAAGAGATAACCTTTATAATCGCAAAAATTCATTTGCGATTTCAATTTTAATAAGATGAAAAATAATGAGGAATTACAAAAAGACGTTCAGGATGCCATTAAATGGCAACCATTATTGAACGCAGCAGAAATTGGTGTTACTGCAAAAGACGGTATAGTAACGCTTACAGGAGTAGTGGATAATTTTACAAAAAAATCCGAAGCAGAAGATGCCGCAAAGAATGTAGCTGGAGTTAAGGCTGTTGTTGAAAAAATTGTAGTAAAATTCAGCAGCAGTTGGGCTAAAGCTTCTGATGGAGATATAGCTAAGGAAGTTTTGAATGCTTATAACTGGAACTGGCGTGTGCCAAATCACAAAATAAAAGTAAAGGTAGAAAGTGGATGGGTTACACTGGAAGGAGAATTGGAGTATAATTACCAAAGGGAAGCAGCAAGGGATGCTGTAAAAAATCTTTTAGGTGTTACCGGTGTATCTAATAACATCAAAATTAAATCTACCACAAAGGAAGTGATAGAAAAATCATACATCGAATCAGCACTAAGACGCAACTGGTCAATATATGACAATGAAATTGATGTAAAAGTTTCTGGTCATAAAGCAACACTTAGGGGCACTGTTGATTCATGGTATCAAAAAGATGAAGCAGGAAGAATTGCATTTAATGCACCTGGCGTTTGGTCAGTAGATAATGAACTGATTGTTGATTACGATTATTCATTGATGGATGCTTAATTCAAAAATAAAAATGGGAGACAACCCTCCCATTTTTATTTAATGTCCACATTTAGATATTATACATTTTATTCAAAATAAATTTTTATAACATGAAAAAGAAAGAGATAAAAGGGCTTAGAAAAAAATTGATTGTTTCAGTAAAAAAAGCTTTAAATGCTAATAATAAAAACCTGATCAATATACTTGAAAAAGACCTTAAAAAATCCATTAAGGTTGTTTCACTCAAGCACACCAAAAAGAATGTCACTAAAAAGAAGCCATTATAGGCGGAGGCATAATTTTAAAATTCTCTATTCACTATAAAACTAAGGATGATGCTTTACAATAATTATTATTGGGGAATGCACTTTGTATGGTGGTTCATTTGGGTAATAATGCTCTTTTGGATATTCGCTATACCTTATGATATTCCGGGACAGCGGAAGAAAAGAGACAGTCCATTGGATATTTTGCAAAAAAGATTTGCCTCAGGGCAAATTACAAATGATGAATACCAGGAAAAAAAGAAAATACTGGAAAATGATTTATCAAAATTAAGTTGACTATTTGAGTAGATTAATTTTTTGCCAGGGATAACATTATACAATACAGCAATAAATTAACTGCAGTAAAAAGTTAGAAAATAAAGTAGTGTTTATAACAGGCGGAAACTCAGGTATTGGAAAAATATCTGCATTGGAACCCCGTAAGAGAAGGCGCCATCGTTGAAGTAGCAGATCTTATCGGCAAAGTTGATGGAGAAACCATTGCATAGATAAAAGCCCCTGGAGTTGAAAGTATGATTGTTCCCATTGATGTATCGGATATAGAGAGCGTTAAGCGATAATTACAACTGTTGCAGAATTTGAGCGGCTGGATGTAGCATTTTTTAACGATGGTAACCGGAATACACACCTCAAAAGAAAAGAAAAGATGTCAGCATTTGGCGCTGAATTAAAAAAACTGATACTGATATTAAGCACAACTGCCTTAGGAATTAATACATTAGAAAAAGGAGTTAAGCGATTGGTAAAAAAATTGAAGTCCTTAAGAAAATTTACAATAGATAATTTTATAATTTATTTAAAATGAAAAAAATAACAGGAATATTAGAATGCTTTGCAGTAGCAATACTTATCAGTAGTTGTAACGATGCATCAAAAAAAGATATGAGCGATGCTTCACAAAAAATAAAAGAGGTCAATACCGATATGAAAAAGGCTATAATAGCTGCCAATGATTCAGCAAAGGCCGCTGCAATATCAAATTGGAAAACTTTTAAAAATGAATCTGATAGTGCCATTGTGGGAATGGAAAGGGAGGCTACAATGCTTGAAGAGAAAATTGCTAAGGCCAATACTAAAGAGAAAGAAAAATTAAAAGCCTATTTGAATAATACAAAAGAAAAATTAAACGCATTGAAAATTAAATTACAACAAAGAAATATTGAATTTGAAAATAATAAAGAAAAATTTGATACAATAATAGCATCAAAAAATCAATCCTTTGAACGGGAATTTAAACATGATATAAATGAGCTTGGTACAGCATTCAAAGACCTTTTTAACGATAATGTAAAATAAAAAAAGTATTAATTAAACAAGTATTTAAAGATAATTTATGAAAATATTAATGGTATTAACCTCACACAGCGATTTAGGCAATACTGGTGAAAAAACTGGTTTTTGGATTGAAGAATTTGCTGCACCTTATTATGTGCTGGCAGATGCTGGTGCAATTATAACTGTTGCATCACCCGAAGGCGGACAACCGCCTGTTGACCCCAAAAGCGAAGCGCCGGATGCACAAACAGCAGCAACAAAAAGATTTTACGCTGATCTTGATGCAATTGATAAAGTAGCCTATACAATTAAATTGAGTGAAGTAAACAAGGATGATTACGATGCTGTTTTTTATCCGGGTGGCCATGGTCCATTGTGGGACCTGGCAAATGATACCAACTCAATTGCCTTAATTGAAGGGTTTTATAATACCCAGAAGCCGGTTGCATTTGTATGTCATGCTCCTGCTGCTTTAATAAAGGTGAAGTCAGAAAATGGGCAACCATTGGTCAAAGGAAAGAAAATCACCGGTTTTTCAGATACCGAGGAAGAGGCTGTGGGCTTAACCAAGGTGGTTCCTTTTTTACTGGAAGATGAATTAAAAAAACTGGGTGCACATTACAGTAAGGGAGCTGACTGGGGTTCTTATACAGAACAAGATGGCCTGTTAATTACCGGGCAAAATCCGGCATCATCGGAAGCTGTTGCAAAATTGCTGTTGCAAACACTTGTTGGTAAAAAATAAAAGTGTTATTAAAAGTAAAATTTATAATGAAAGGATTTAAAGCAAATATTGAAAAGGAAACTTTAGACAATGACAATTTCAGAAAAGTATTATATACAGGCAAGCATCTTCAACTTGTATTGATGAGCCTGAAACCAGGTGAAGAAATTGGCGAAGAAATTCATCAGAATAATGACCAGTTTTTTCGTTTTGAAAGTGGAACCGGTAAATGTACAATTGATGAAAATAATTATCATATAACAGAAGGTGATGTAATTGTTGTTCCGGCAGGGACAAAACATAATGTTATCAATACAAGTGATGAGCCATTTAAAATGTACACCATTTATAGCCCACCCAATCACCAGGATGGAATTATAAGAGCAACAAAGAAAGCAGCAGATGTAAAAGATGAAAAATTTAATGGTGTAACACCCGAATAAATAAACTTGAAAAATACATGAAACAGCAATAGTGATATGGAAGACTTGAAGCATTTGGAATTTCTGGCAGTTAATTCGAAAGAGATTATTGAAAAGCAAGTAGATTCTTACCGGCAGCAACATTCTTATGCCGGCACCATCATTGGCGTTACAGTTTTATTTATTCCCTTCTTTCTTAATGGGCTTACTGGTATTTCGCAGGCAATACAATTTATTTCAATTGTTCCCATTGTTTTATTTATCTGGTCAATACTTTCTATGTTAAGCATTTTTAGAACAAACCCGCTTGACCAGGCTTTCAGTTCAAAAAAATATCATGACTTATTAACCAAAAGTTATAAGGATATATTGCTTTATGAAATAGACGCTAATACCAAATCATATAATAAAAATACCATACTAACTGAAAAAGGAAATAAAAACTATGCAAGAGGCGTAACACTTACCACAGTAGCCATATTTATTTCCATCATTTTATTATTAGCCAACAAATTTATTACCATTGAAAAATAGCCAACAAAGTTAAAGGTGGTTGGTATTGAGAATTCCCGGCCATTTATGTTGCAGGCTAATGTTGAATGCACTATTTTTAAACAGGCATAATTAACGCTGTTTGATAAACTATTTGTTGCTTAATAAAATTAATTCAGTCTAAAAATTAAGAAATATGTGTTTTTCAGCAAATGCAAGTTTCAGTGCTGGTGTTGTACTCACGGTGATTGGAGTAGCCACTATAAAAAAAGTGCAGCATCCTTCGCAAATTATGTTTGCATCTATACCTTTAATTTTTGCAGTACAGCAAATAACAGAAGGTGTTTTATGGCTTGCATTACCCAAAACGTCATATCCTGCAACCCAGGTTTCCTTCACCTATATTTTCTTGTTTTTTGCCCAGGTAGTTTGGCCGCTTTGGGTACCATTGGCAATATTGCTGCTGGAAAAAGAAAGCATTCGAAAAAGGGTACAGAGATATTTAGTTGCTGCAGGGTTTCTCGTAGGATTATATTTTGCCTGGTGTTTATTAAAATTTCCTGTACAGTCAAATATAGTTGGCTATCACGTTGCCTATACATTGAATTTTCCTCCTGCATTCAGAAATTATAGTCTTGTATTATATGGGCTGGCTACTATTATTGCACCATTTTTTTCACCCATTAAAAGAATGTGGATGCTGGGAGTGACCATTGCGGTTTCATATATTATTACTGCCATTTTTTATGAGCAATATATACTTTCTGTCTGGTGCTTTTTTGCTTCTGTTATCAGCATATCGGTATATTTAATTATGAGAGAAATTAATAATGATTATGCTGCCGATACAAGTTTATTCGCAGCTTCCATGAATATATGCAGGCCATAAAACTGGTAGCACTTTTAAAATGAATATAAAATACTAATTAATGAAATGGAGCGATTGCAAGGTTACATCCGGTAAAAACTTTAAGCTTTCCAAAATCAGCACAATTGCGGGTGGTAACTATGTTGATAAAAAGGAATCCAGAAAATTATTGCAGCATGATATAGAAGAAATAGCAAAGCTGCAGAATAAATTATTTGCAGAAAACCGTCAGTCGGTCCTAATTATTTTGCAAGGGATGGATAGTGCAGGTAAGGATGGCACCATCCGTCATATTATGAGTGGTGTAAATCCGCAGGGCGTAATTGTCACCAGCTTCAAACATCCCAACACATTGGAACTGGAACATGATTATTTGTGGCGTCATGCGATAAAATTACCAGAGCATGGACAGATAGCCATCTTTAACCGTTCGCATTATGAGAATGTGCTTATAGCAAAAGTGCATCCCGAAATTGTATTGGCAGAACGATTGCCAGGTATAGATGCTATCCATAAAATTGACAAGCAATTTTGGAAAATGAGGTACAACCAAATTAATTATTTTGAAAAAAGGAATATTGAGACGGGTACACAAATCCTGAAGTTTTTTCTGCACCTTTCCAAAGAGGAACAAGGCAAACGATTTTTAGACAGGATTGAGCATAAAAAAAAACACTGGAAGTTTTCATCAGCAGATATTGAAGAACGAAATTTCTGGATTGCTTACCAGGATGCTTATGAGGAGGCTATACAACAAACGAGTACCAAAATTGCACCGTGGTATATTATACCTGCGGATAATAAATTGCAGGCTCATTTATTAATAGGAAAAATTATATTGGAAAAACTAAAAGAGATGAAGCCTGTTTTTCCATCAATAGATGAAAAGGAAAAAGAATTTATGGAACAGGCGCAGAAAAAATTAGAGAAAGAAATTAATCATTAGTGTTAACGGTAATCTCTTATAAATAAATTACGCTAATTAGTTTCAATTCGTTATCAAAATTATAAAACCTCGGCAATCCTGTGGGGATATTCACTTTCACAATTGCTTCTTTACTGATATTTTCCAGGTACATCATTAATGCCCTCAAACTATTGCCATGCGCCACTATTAGTATATTTTCTCCTGATTTTAATTTTGGTTCAATTTCCAATTTGTAGTAAGGAACTGTTCGGTTAAATGTGTCTTCCAGGCTTTCACCACCCGGAGGACGAACATCAAAACTTCTCCTCCATATTTCTACCTGTGCTTCACCATATTTTCTTGCTGTTTCAGCTTTATTTAACCCCTGTAAATTTCCATACATTCTTTCATTCAGTGCTGCATTTTTTATAACAGGTATTGTTGTTTGCTGAATTTCTTCTAAGATGATTCGTAAAGTTTCCTGTGCCCTAATGAGCATAGAGGTATAGGCAACATTGTAGATGAAGTCTTTTATCTTTTTACCGGCAGCCAAAGCTTCCCCTTCCCCCAAAGATGTAAGTGGCGCATCCACATTTCCGGTAAAAAGGTTTGCCAAGTTATAAGTTGACTGCCCATGCCGGATGAGTGTTAATGAAACCATATTTTTATTTATTGAATCCTAATTAACTACCGTTAAATTAAGGATTAATAATAAAAGGAAAGCTACCTATTCTGTAATGAAATAGAATTAAATGTGTGAATGATACAATTATTTAAAATAATTGTATAACACTTAACATCATAAAAGCAACCAACTTACTATCTAATCATTTACTGAAAAATAAGTAAAATGAAAGAGTATAAATTATTTGCCGAAACACAGGTTGGGTCAACATCATTATTAAATCATATAGTAATAACACCAATGACAAGGTGTAGGGCGATTGGCAATATTCCCAATGAGTTGATGGCAAGATATTACGAGCAACGTTCACAAGCGGGTTTAATAATAACTGAAGGCACAGCACCTTCTGCCAATGGATTAGGCTATGCCCGTATACCCGGAATTTTCAATAAGGAACAAGTGGAAGGCTGGAACAAAATAACTAATGCGGCCCATGGAAACGGCGGAAAAATATTTGTTCAGTTAATGCATTGCGGAAGAATAAGTCATCCGCTAAATATGGGGGAAGGCACTGAACTTATCGCTCCTTCGGCAATAAGGCCAGCCGGACAAATGTGGACAGATGCCAAACAATTACAAGACTACCCTTTACCAAAAGAGATGACTGCAGAAAATATTATCACTACAGAAGGGGAATTTGTAACGGCTGCAAAAAATGCAATAGAAGCAAGGTTTGATGGGGTGGAACTGCATAGCGCAAATGGCTATCTGCCGGAAGAGTTTCTTTCACCTGTCAGCAATATCCGAAAAGATGATTATAGTGGAAGCATTGAGAACCGGTGCCGCTTTGTTTTAGAAGTTGTAAAAGATGTTGCTGATGCTATTGGCAAAGAAAAAACAGGTATTCGTTTATCGCCTTATGATGTGGGGAGTTATATGCCGCACTATCCTGAAATTGATGCTACGCATGATTACCTCAGCAAACAATTAAACAACCTTGGCATTGCACATATCCATCTTGTTGATCATTCTGAAATGGGTGCACCTGCTGTGCCAATAGAAATAAAAAAACTTATACGAAAGAATTTTAAAAATACCATTATTCTTTGCTGTGGTTACGATAAAGAAAAAGCAGAAACAGAAATAGAAAGCGGCTTAGCAGACTTGGTAGCTTTTAGAAGACCGTTTATAAACAACCCAGATTTGGTGGAAAGAATGGGGAATGACTGGCCATTATCCCAAAATCTAAAAATGGATTTATTTTATACTGCTGATGAAAAAGGATATACGGATTATCCAATTTACGAAGGAGCAAAAAAATCAACTATATCTGTATGAAAATAATTTTGATAGTATCTGTAATAGTGGCGGTTTTATTTATAATATTTCAAATCTATGTAGTTATGTCGGCTGATAAAACAGAAACACAAGCATATAAAGTACTGCTTACAAAAGATAATTTTGAGATACGCTTTTATCCTGCGGCCACAATGGCTACCATTACTTCTTCGGCCAAGTCGTACAAAGAATTGGGCAGCTCGGGATTTAGAAAATTAGCCGGTTACATTTTTGGCGGAAATGAAGGAGCCCATAAAATTTCAATGACAACACCTGTGCGTATGGACATCAACGATTCTATAGCTACAATGAGTTTTATAATGCCCTCAAAATACGATTCGGGCAATTTACCAAAACCAAATGACAGGCAAGTAAGGATAAAAACTATACCCGATGAATATGTTGCAGCTATCAGATTTAGCGGGTATGCTTCGGACGAAGATGTAAAAATAAATACTGAAACACTAAAAAAATTATTGACTGAAAATAAAATCAATTATTATGGAAACTTTCGTCTTTTAGCTTATAACGCTCCTTACCAAGTAAGTAACAGAAGAAATGAAGTTATTGTAAATGTTGAGTGGACAAAAGCAAATAAGTAATGCTGAAAAAATTAAATGGGAAACAGAATTAATATAGTTTTATGAAAACCCTTTCTCTAAAATATTTATTGTTTTTATTTTTCTTTACTTCCTGCAAAAGCAAACAGGAAAAAGTAAAACCCAAAGAGGAAAGAATAACCGAATCTGTATATGCTTCTGGTATCATTAAAAGCACTCATCAGTACAAAGTTTTTTCAACAGTAAATGGTGTAATTTCAGCTATTTTAGTTAATGAAGGTGATGTGGTAAAGAAAGGCGATGCAATAATAAGACTGGTAAATACCAACGCACAATTAAATACGGAAAGTGCCGCATTATCTGCTGACTACACTGCGGCAAGTAACAATGCTGAAAAGCTAAACGAATTACAGATTGCTACTAACCTTGCAAAATCAAAAATGAATGTAGATGGCTTGTTGCAGCAGCGACAGCAAAATTTATGGAATAAAAACATTGGCACTAAAAACGAATTAGAGCAACGCCATCTTGCCTATAAAAGTTCAGTAACCGCCTACCAGGCTGCTGCACTGCGCTATACCCAATTACAAAAGCAAATTAGTTTTCAGGCAAAACAATCTCAAAATAATTTACAAATTGCTTCATCCATAAAAAATGATTACACAATAAAAACTGATGCAGATGGTAGAGTGTACAATTTAATAATGAAACAGGGCGAAATGGTAAATACATTGAGCCCGGTTGCAATAATTGGAGATGCCGATAATTTTATGATGGAACTGCAGGTAGATGAATTTGATATTAATAAAATAAAAAACGGCCAAAAAATTATGCTTAGTATGGACAGTTATAAAGGGCAGATTTTTGAGGCTGTAGTAACTAAGATAAATCCGATAATGAACGAAAGGTCAAAATCATTTACCGTAGAAGCCGTGTTTATAAAACAACCGGCTGCTTTATATCCCAATCTTACCTGCGAAGCAAATATTGTAATACAACAAAAAGAAAAAGCCATCACCATACCAAGAAATTATTTATTGGCAGGCGATAGTGTATGGATTGAATCAAAGAGAAAACGAAAAGTAATTGTTGGATTAAAAGATTACCAGAAAGTAGAAATTTTAAGTGGCATAACGGTTAATGATTTTATTTATAACCCTGCATTATGAATATTAAACTCATAAGCAGTATAGCCAAATCATTATTGTTTGCCAGGTTTAAACAAACACTGGTAGCAGCCGTAGGTGTTACTTTTAGCATTAGTATGTTTATTGCATTGCTTAGTTTTATGGCTGGCCTTAACGATTTGCTGGATGGCATTATGCTAAACCGTACAGCACATATCAGGCTGTACAATGATATACAACCTAAAAAAAATCAACCTATAAATAGACTAGGTGACAGTATAAATCAATACAATTTTATTCGGTCAGTAAAGTCGGACAATTCAAGGCAGCAAATTTATAATAGTGCTGCAATTATAGAAACACTTAAAAAAGACAGCCGTGTATTGGGTATTGCTCCTAAATTAATAACACCTATTTTTTTTAATAATACAGCAATTGATATTGCGGGTGAACTAAACGGTATTGACATACAAAATGAAGCGGCATTATTTCATTTTAATGATTTTTTTATTGAAGGGGAATCATCTGATATTGATAAAATTAGCAACAGTATTATCATAGGTACAGGGCTTGCAAAAATACTTTCTGTTAATGTTGGCGACAGGGTTCAGGTTTCTTCTATCAGTGGAGAAATATTTCAGCTTAAAGTAACCGGGCTGTATAAAACCGGTGTGCAGGATATTGATAAAACGCAGAGCTATGCTTCTATTGCAACGGTACAAAAATTAATGGGTAAACCCAATACATTTATCACCGATATTCAAATAAAATTAAAAGATTTAAGTATGGCTCCAACTCTCGCAAAAGAATATGCCCGTCTTTTTGATATTGATGCAATAGATGTACAAACAGCCAACGCACAATTTCAAACAGGCAGCTCTGTCCGTACCCTTATTTCTTATGCTGTTGGTGTGGTATTGTTGATAGTTGCAGGGTTTGGCATTTACAATATTTTAAACATGATGATTTACGAAAAAATGGATACCATCGCCATTTTAAAAGCAACAGGTTTTTCAGGTAAAGATGTTCAAAATATTTTTTTAGTAATTGCTTTAAGTATTGGTGTTTTTGGCGGATTGTTGGGTTTGTTATTTGGACTTGGCTTGTCTGTAATCATTGACCAAATTCCATTCACAAGCGATGCATTGCCTAATATAAAAAACTACCCAATAAACTATAATCCTTTGTTCTATTTAATTGGTGCAGTATTTTCTTTAATCACCACTTTTTTCGCAGGTTGGTTCCCTGCCCGTAAAGCAAGTAAGGTTGATCCGGTAATAATTATAAGAGGAAAATAAAATGAGCGATACAATTTTAGAAGCCAGAAAAATTAATAAAGAATTTAATGACCCCGTAAAAGTAAAAGTGCTTTCAGATATTAATTTTTCTATTACAAAAGGTGAGTTTGTAGCACTTACAGGAAAATCGGGTTGTGGTAAATCTACCCTGCTATATATTTTATCTACAATGGATACAGATTATGAAGGTGAATTATTAATAGATAACATTTCGATGGTAAAGAAAAAAGAAACAGAACTGGCAAAAGTTCGGAATGAAAAAATTGGCTTTGTATTTCAGTTTCATTATTTGCTGGATGAGTTTACGGTACTAAAAAATGTAATGCTGCCGGGGTTGAAGCTGGGTGAGTTTTCAGAAAAAGAAGTAGAAGCACGGGCAATGGAAAAATTAAAAATATTGGATATAGATAAGTTGTCGCTAAAAAAAGCTAATCAACTGTCAGGCGGAGAAAAACAAAGGGTGGCTATTGCAAGGGCTTTAATAAACGATCCTGATATTATTATGGGTGATGAACCTACCGGCAACTTAGATAAAAAGAACAGTGATACTGTTTTTGATTTATTTAAAAAATTAGCAGAAGAGTTTAAGCAAACATTACTAATAGTAACACACGACCAAAGCTTTGCAGACCGGACACACAGAATTATAAATATGGAAGATGGGAAAATAATTACCGCTACAAGCTGAACACGCTAAAATATTTTAACATGACAACTTCATTATCAAATATTTTATTAACCGGTGCCACAGGCAATATTGGCATGGCTGTTATCAAAGCAATACAAAAGCAAAATCATCACTCAGATATTGTTGCGGGAGTAAGGGATTTGGAAGCGGACAGTAAAAAGTTGGCGGCATATAAAGTGAGTTTTAAAAAATTTGATTTCACAGATGCTTCAACCTACAAACCTGCCTTGCAAAATTGCGATGTACTTTTTTTACTAAGGCCGCCACATATTACAAATACTAAAAAATATTTTAAACCGCTTGTGCAAGCAGCAAAAGACAATGGTGTAAAGCATATCATTTTTCTATCTGTGCAAGGGGTTGAAAAAAGCAGTATCATTCCACACCATAAAATTGAAAAACAAATTGTAGCAAGCGGCATACCTTATACATTTCTGCGACCAGCATATTTTATGCAAAATTTCACTACCACACTGCACAATGATTTGGTAAATAAAGGAAAAATATTTTTGCCAGCAGGCAACACTAAATTTACATTGGTAGATGTTACGGATATAGGAAATGTTACTGCCGCCATTCTAAATGATATTTCGCTTCATCACAACAAAGCATATGATTTAACCAGTAGCATAAAATTGACCTTCAAAGAAATGGCGCAAAAATTAAGCCTTGGATTGGGTGTTTATATATCGTACCAATCACCAACACTTTTAAATTTCTTTTTCACTAAAAGAAGAGAAAAATTATCAACTGTCTATATTTTGGTGTTGATAATGCTGCATTATTTTCCAAGGTTTCAAAAAGAACCTGCTGTAACAGATTGTATAAAAAAAATTACAGGAATAGAGCCATTGGAGTTTGACCAGTTTATTAATCATAACAAATCGCTATTAAAGTAAATAATATTAAAAAAAAATCTTTTAAACAAAGAGCTATCACAAAATAATTTACATGGAATTTATTGATTACTATAAAATTTTGGAGATTAATAAATCAGCAACGGAAGCTGATATTAAAAAAGCCTACCGGAAATTAGCCCGAAAACTCCATCCAGACCTTAACCCCAATGATAAAGATGCACATAAACAATTTCAGGCAATTAATGAGGCCAATGAAGTATTGAGTGACCCTGAAAAAAGAAAAAAATATGACTTGTATGGAAAAGACTGGCAACATGCAGAGCAGTTTGAGCAACAGCGGCAGCAACGACCAACTAACCATGGTGAGCAACAATTCTCGGGCAGTGATGAAGGAGATTTTTCCAGTTTTTTTGAATCAATGTTTGGCGGTGGCGAGCGTAGCAGGCAAACAAAATACCGAGGGCAGGATTATAATGCAGAGCTTACACTCAGCTTAATTGATGCTATGGAAACGCATCAGCAAACCCTTACAGTTAATGGAAAAAATATTCGCATTACCATACCTGCCGGTATTGAAAACGGGCAGGTGATAAAATTAAAAGGATATGGTGCTGTTGGTGTAAATGGTGGCCCTGCCGGTGATTTGTATATTACTTTTATAATTTTAATAAATTCTGATTTTAAAAGGCTGGGCAACGATTTATATACAAAAGCTACGATTGATTTATTCACCGCTTTGCTGGGAGGAGAAACCACAATTGAAACACTAAAAGGTAAAGTAAAATTAAAGGTGAATCCTGAAACTCAGTATGGTACGAAGATACGGTTGAAAGGAAAAGGTTTTCCAGTTTATAAAAAAGAAGGCGAAGCCGGAGACCTGTATGTTACATTCCAAATTAAATTACCTGTTAACCTTACAGAAAAACAAAAAATATTATTCACAGAATTATCTACTTTAAAATAATTTTTATGGAAACAGAACAAATGATACCAGCAAGTGAGTTTTGTATATATCATAACATTGAATTGTCTTTTATCTATTCCTTAAAAGAATCCGGCTTAATAGATATAACGAGTATTGAAGAAAAAATATTTGTACCGGTAAGCCAGCTAAAGCATTTAGAAAAACTGATGCGATTAAAAGATGAAATGGATATTAACATAGAAGGTATTGAAACCATTACTTACTTACTGCAACGTATTAATGATATGCAGCGTCATATTTTAGTGCTTAAAAATAAACTGGCTTTTTACGAAAATGAGTAATCAGTTTTTTATTAAAAAAATAGTGAAAGTAACGGATATTTCAAAATGTGTGAATGATACAATTCTTTTATTTAATTGTATAACACTTTAGGATCCTTAAAAGATCAATTTTGAATGCAAACAACGTCATTTTAATAATATGGAAACGGAAAATGAAATTAATAAGGCTATTATAGCAACAACATTGGAGATACATCAAGATTTCCCCGAATTATCAAAGTATATTATAGAGATGCCTGTAACAATTCCGAATGTTGCCAATCCTGAAATAACTACTGATAATTTAAAAGACTACAGTGAATCATTAAATGCATTGGTAACAAAATATTCAAAAAGTAAAAAACAATGAAAACAAAACAAATGGGTATCTGCATGGATCATGCAACTGCAAACCTAATGGAGTTGACAAGTGGTGATATGGAAACAAAAACCATCAATTCAAAATTTACACATGAGCAGAAGGAAGATACTTTGCATAAAGGAGAAAAAGTGATGCACCATAAAGAGCAGCATGTGCAATTAGCATATTACAAAGAAATAGCAGCAGTAATAAAAAATTATGAAGAAGTATTGCTATTTGGCCCTACTGATGCCAAGTCAGAGTTATTAAACCTATTGAAGGCAGACCATCATTTTGATAAAATAAATATTGAAACTAAGCAGGCAGATAAAATGACCGAAAATCAGCAACATGCTTTTGTAAAAGAATATTTTTTTAAACATTTATCATCACTTTCATAAAAAGGTAACTACAATTAAAATAATGTAAATGGGAAAGAAAAAAACGGATGCCGCAAAGAAAGTAGACACTGCAGATTATGTTTTATACCGTCACTGAAGATATTTATAATAAGTCTAAGGAAGAAAAAATAAAAATCCTGAAGACATCCTAAAACTGAAAGATCCTAATAAGTGATAAAGCAGAACAGGGAAACGAAAAAGATTTTGCTGAAGATAAATCTGTCAGCGATTTAGCTGTAACCGGTCATGAGTTGGATGATGAACAGGAAGCCATTGAAAGCGTAGCTGAAGAAAATAATTATTAGAGTTTAGGAGTAGATAATCACAATGATTTGGATGAAGAAAAGGAATAAAAAGAAAATTATGAAAAATATTTTAATTGCATTGGACTATGATCCTACTGCACAAAAAGTAGCTGAACTTGGTTTTTCACTTGGTGAAAATAACCATGCTGCTATTACGCTACTGCATATTATTGCCGAACCTTCTTATTATGCCTCTACTGTTTACGACCCTATAATGGGATTTGGAGGTTATATGAATATGGATTTATTACGACCGGATATTATTGACGAATTAAAAACAACATCGCTTGATTTTTTAGAGAAAACAAAACGTCACTTAGGTGATGATACAATTAAAACATTGGTAAGGGAAGGCATAATAGCAGCATCTATATTAGATGCAGCCAAAGAATTAAATGCTGATATTATTGTGATGGGTTCTCATAGCCAAAGGTGGTTAGAAAATATTGTAATGGGAAGCATTACAGAGTATGTACTGCACCGTACCGCCATACCTCTTTTTATCATTCCTACTAAAAAACAGCCTTAGTATTAACGAGTATGATAACGACAACTTTTCTTATGAGAAGCAATAGTACAAGTTTAATTGCCAGGCATTGTTAAGTATAAAGATGCCCTTGTGTTCCAGAAAGCATACTTTATAAATTCACTTGTAAACCAGAAAAATGGATAAGACAAAACATAAAAAAATCCCTGAAAGCAAAGAAATAGAGAAAGCTAAAATTCACATTATTGTAAAAATCATTGAATACATACCCAATTCTGTATTAAGCAGAACTATAATAAAAAAAACGACTGGTAATGTCACTGTTTCTTCATTTGCAGCCGGGGAAGAATTGGCTGAAAAAACCTCACCCTTTGATAACTTTATTCAGATAATTGATGGTGCTGCAGAAATTACAATTGACGAGAAGGTGTATAATTTAAAACTTGGACAGGGGATTATTATCCCCGCCCATGCCAAACACTGCTCTAAGGCTGGTGAACAGTTTAAAATGATTTCAACAGTTATTAAAAGCGGTTATGAGGATTAAAAGCCCTGTAGAGGATACTTATGGCAAAATAAACAATCAATTAATACTCATTTAAATGCCAGTTGGCAGTTGTGGTGTACCTTTTGTAATTTATCCTATAATGAAACGCATTATAGCCAGAACCTAATTTGAAACTCTACATTAAATACATGGTTAGCATCCGTTGCAAAATGGTAGTTAAAGAAGCTTTTAAAAAACTGGGTCTTCATTACGTAACAGTAAATTTGGGTGAAGTAAATGTTTTTGAAAATATTACTGATAACCAACGGATAAAGCTAAAAGCTATTCTACTTAAATCAAAGCTTGAGCTCATGGATGATAAAAAATCCATCCTGATTGAAAGAGTTAAAGCTGTCATTGTTGAAATGGTTCATTACAAAGACGAATTTCCCAAAACAAATTTCTCAAATTATATAAGCAAAAAATTGGATTATGATTATACATATCTGGCCAATCTTTTTTCAGAAACCCAGGGAACAACTATTGAGCATTACATTATTTTGCACAAAATAGAAAAGGTAAAAGAATTAATTATTTATGATGAACTTAATCTTACCGAAATAGCCTACAAATTATGAAGCACCAATGCTTA
>ENA-OFDM01000211-OFDM01000211.1-metagenomes-genome-assembly--contig:-NODE-211-length-25127-cov-10.717853_pt1 | contig 25127 bp, 26 predicted proteins | sample MGYA00153385_OFDM01 | MGnify analysis MGYA00153385
TCGCGCAGCGCAGCGACCACGTCGACGCCCGAACCGTCGGGCAGGCCCAGATCGCACAGCGCGAGGTTGAACTTGACGGCGGTGACGAGCCCGAGCGCGTCGTGCACGCGTGCGGCTTCGTGGATCTGCGCTTCGGGGAACACGCCCTTCACGAGCACCTTCAGCCACGAGCGGATTTCGGGCAGGTCTTCGAGCAGCAGGATGTTGGTCATGGTGGTACCAAGGTGATCGTCAGGGTACGAGGGTGGCCGGCCAGGGACAGCGTTTTTATCGTACCGCGCGGGGGCTGACTGCGGAGGCATGCGCTCACAGCGGAACCGTGAGCCTTATCACAGTGCCATAACCGGGGCCGGACTCGACCAGGCACTGCCCCTGCATCTGCTTGGCGCGGTTCTTCATGCTCGACATGCCGTGCCCCCGATCGAGCTTGCCGTCGAGCTCCATCGGGATGCCTTTGCCGTTGTCTTGCACCGTGAGGCCGAACTGGCGCTCGCTGATCGCGCAGCGCACTTTGCAATGCGACGCGCCGCTGTGCTTGATGATGTTGCTGACGGCCTCGCGCAAGATGCGTGTGGTCTGCACGAAGCCGCGCGCCGGCAGCAGTTGCTCGATCTCTTCGGTCGGGCTGCGCCAGTCGGCCTCGATGTTGGCCTGGCCCAGGCGCAGCACGGTCTCGGCGCGCCAGTCGGCCAGCGCATCGGCCAGGCGCATCGGGCGGCCGGTGAGGCCGCGCACCGAGAGCCGCATTTCTTCGAGCGCCTCACGCGCGAGGGTCGAGATGCGCTCCGATTCGCTGGTGTGCACGATGGTCAGCAGCTTCGCGCCGAGGTCGTCGTGCAGGTCGGCGGCGATGCGCTTGCGCTCTTTCTCGGTGACTTGCTCGACGCGCAGTTCCGCCAGCTGAGCGTAGTTGCGCTCGATCTCGGCGGTGATTTCCTGCACGCGGCCCTCCAAATTTTCGCGCCCGTCTTCGGCGGTGCGCAGCGTGTGCGAAAAAACCTGCAACAGCCGCACCGCCATGCCGATGAACAGCAGCGGCATCACGAAATGCAGCAGCGGGATTTCGGGCTCCGGCAGCCAATCGAATCCGCTCGCCAGTTGCGCGCCCAGCATGACGAGAACGGCGCCGAGCCAGCCCGCCATCGGCCAGAACTCCTTGCGCTGTGCGCGCCGCGTGACGGTCAGGTGCAGCCCGGCGGCTGCGATCACTTCGGCCACCATCACCGCATACCAGATGCTCGCCATCAAAAACAGGCGCCCCGGTCCGGCGAGCAGCAGCGTGGCCGGCAGCAGCACCCACTGCGCGGCCAGCGCGTTCTCGATCCAGCGCGAACGCAAGCCGGCATAGCTCAGCAAAAACTGCACTGCGAGTGCGACCAGCGGCGCGAAGCCGGTGCAGAACAGGAACTCCATCACGCCGGTGTCCCACGGCATGTCGCGCCACCAGACGCGGGCCGAGAGCAAACCCCATAGCAGGCAGAGCCAGCCGAAATAGCCGAGGTAAGCCTCGCGCCGGTTCATCCAGCCCATGCCGATCATCACGCAGCCCAGCACCACGAGCGTGAAGTTGGCGAACTGCACCGCGGTCACGTTCCAGAACAGGCGGTCGTCGTACTCGCTTTGCAGCACCGCCTGCGGGCCGATCCGGATCGCCGAGAGCCCGCCCGCACGCTGGCGCGAAACCACGCGCGGCAGGGCATGGCCGTACACCTGCACGTCGAGCGTGTTGCCGCGCTCCTGCAGCAGCATCGACGGCAGCGTGACGAGCTGCGGGTAGTGGCAGTTGCGCGTCACCGGCTCACCCATGCGACCGCCGTTGAAGATGCGCTGGCCGTTCACATAGACCTCGGCGTTGCTGCAAACGCGCTCGATGTAGAGCGCCATCATCTCGTGCGGGTCGGCCCCCGCCGGCCGGTCGAAGCCGGTGCGGTACCAGACGCTGCCCTCGAAGCGCGGCCGCGTCACGGCCCAGTCGTCGGGCAGCTTCACCGGTATCGCGATTTGCGTGATCGCGCCGGGCTGGCCGACCGATTGCACCGACACCGCCTTGTCGACCACCACCACCTGCGCTTCGGCGGCGAACGACGGCAGGACCAGGCCCGAGGCCAGCAACCACGCCAGGACGCAACCGCGTGCGCAACGGAAGGTGGCCGACGAAAACAAGGCGCGGGCCGCGGCCGGGAAGACGAGGGGGTTTGGCATCGACGCGGATTGTGACGGACGGCCCCCCGCGCTGCGCCGGCCAGCGCACGGCGAACCGGGCGCCAATGCCGACAACAGCACGCCCGATCGGGTGACAATCCGGCCTCTGAATCCGAAGCCACCTGCCTTGATCCTTCGCCACTCCTTCGAACCGCGCGACAACACCCGCCTGGCCCACCTCTGCGGCAGCCTCGACGAGCACCTGCGCAGCATCGAGCGCCTGCTCGACGTGAGCGTCTCGCGGCGCAACGAGTTCTTCCGCATCGAGGGGCCGAAAGCGAGCGCCGAGCACGCGATGAACCTGCTGCTCGCGCTCTACGAACAATCGCAGCGGCCGATCGGCGCCGAGCAATTGCAACTCGCGCTGGTGCAGGTCGGCGCTGCCGGCATGCCGACCGAAGCGGGGGCTGGCAACAGCGGCAACGGCGGCGATGCGCTCACCCTGCGCACGCGCCGCACCGACCTCGTCGGCCGCACGCCGAACCAGCTCACCTACCTGCGCAACATCCTCGCGCACGACATCACTTTCGGCATCGGCCCGGCCGGCACCGGCAAGACTTTTCTCGCGGTCGCGTGCGCGGTCGATGCGCTCGAGCGCAGTGCGGTGCAGCGCATCATCCTCACGCGCCCGGCGGTCGAGGCCGGCGAGCGGCTGGGGTTCTTGCCGGGCGATCTGGCGCAAAAGGTCGACCCGTACCTGCGCCCGCTCTACGACGCACTGCACGACCTGATGGGCGCCGACAAGGTCGCGCGTGCGCTCGAGAAAGGCACGCTCGAAATCGCGCCGCTCGCCTTCATGCGCGGGCGCACGCTGAACCACGCCTTCGTGATCCTCGACGAAGCGCAGAACAGCACGGCCGAGCAGATGAAGATGTTCCTCACGCGCATCGGCTTCGGCACCAGGGTGGTCATCAACGGCGACGTGAGCCAGATCGATCTGCCGCGCGGCACCGAGAGCGGGCTGGTCGATGCCGAGCGCGTGCTCAAGCGCGTGCGCGGCATCGCGACGACCTACTTCACGTCGTCCGACGTGGTGCGGCACCCGCTGGTCGCGCGCATCGTCGAGGCCTACGACGCGGCGCGCCTCGACAACGCCTGACCCCGTGGCCGCACGTCCCGCGCTGACCTTGTCGCTGCAATTCGCCGACCCGACCGATCGGGCGCTGCTGCCGCGGCACAAGGTCGCCCGCTGGATTCGCGCGGCACTCCAAGTGCCGGGCGAGATCACGGTGCGCATCGTCGGGGCAGAAGAAGGCCAGGCGCTGAACCGCGACTACCGCGCGAAAGATTACGCGACTAACGTGCTGACCTTCGACTACGCCCACGAGCCGATCGTCAGCGCCGATCTTGTGCTGTGCGCACCGGTGCTGCAACGCGAGTCGCGCGAGCTCGGCATCCCGCTCGAAGCGCATTACGCCCACATGCTGGTGCACGGCACGTTGCATGCGCAAGGTTTCGACCATGAGGCCGACGCCGACGCCCGCACGATGGAGGCGCGAGAGACCGTGTTGATGTGCGGGCTCGGGTTCGACGACCCTTACGACCGCGAGCGATGACCGAGGCGTTGCCGCTCGTCGATGCGGCGCTGCGCGGTGCGCTCGCGACGACCGTGCTGCTGCTCGGCGCGGCGCTCGCGCGCCATGACGGCAAACGCAGCAGCCACCCGGCGCGCCGCGTCGGCGTCGCGTTGATGGCCGGTTTGGCAGTGCAGAGTTTCGCGACCTTGCCCTGGGTCGAGCAGGGTTGGCCGATTGCCTGGCAGGCGCCGCTGGTCGGCCTGTCGGTCGGCAATTCGGTGCTGTTTTGGTTGTTCGCGCGATCGTTGTTCGATGACGACTTTTCGCTCAATGCGCAGGCGATCGGCGTGTGGTTGGCAGCCGTTGCCGTGGGCGCAGGTTTTTGTCTCTCGATGGCGGCGTTCGGGCCGTGGACAGCGCCGACCGTGGTGCTCAGGCTGGTGCTTCGCTGGGTTCCCGCGGTGTTCGCGATGCTGGTCATCGTTGCGGCCGCGTCGCAATGGCGCGCCGACCTGATCGAGCGTCGGCGGCGCCTTCGCGCGTTTATCGTCGTCGCAGGTTCGGCCTATGCGCTGGCGATGGTCGCGCTGCGCCTGGCGTCACGAACCGGCGTGCTGTCGGCCGACGCGGCGCGCTTCGATGTCGGGGCGTTGCTGCTGATCACGCTCATCGCAGCAGTGAGCGTGCTGAGGGCGTCCGACGACGACCTGCTCCCAGCCGCGGCGCCTTTGGGCAAGGCGCCCAAAACGATCACACCGTCGACGCTGCGCGCGACCCAGCCGACGGCTCTCGAGCCCGATGCGCTCGACGAACGCATCGCCCGCGCGCTCGAGAACCTGATGACCCACGAGCGTGCCTACCGCGTCGACGACCTCACGCTCGGCCTGCTCGCGATCAAGCTGGCGCTGCCGGAGTACCGTCTGCGCCGCTTTATCAACCTGCGGCTCGGGCATCGCAACTTCAACGCGTACGTCAACGGGCTGCGCTTGGCGGAGGCCCGCGCGGCGCTTGCCGACCCGGCGCGCAAGGGCGAGGGCGTGCTCGAGATCGCGATGGCCGCTGGCTTCGCGTCGATCGGCCCGTTCAATCGCGCGTTCAAGGCGACCAGCGGCTTCACGCCTAGCGAGTTTCGACGCCGCGCGCTGGCTGATTCTTGAAATCGGCGAACCGACGCGGGCGCGCTGCAAAGTTCGGCCAGACGGCGTGGGGCTGCGCGCCCAGCATCGCATCGCGGGGCAGGGTGCCCCGGTCTGGAGTTTCACGATGATCTCGCCCTCCTTGCTCGCCATGACTTTGTGGTTCGCTGCGAGCTGTGCCTTCGCACAAGCGCCATGCGACGAACCACCGAAACCGGGAGATGAAAAGCAGGCGCTGGCTGCTGCACTGTGCGCCGACATCGATCCGCCCGACCGGGCCGAGACCAAGCTTCAAGGCGTCGTGGTCGCGTATCGGGGCCGGCTGCTCGCCGAGCGTTACTTCTTCGGTCGCGACAAGGTGATGGGTCATCTGTTCGGGCATGACACGGCCTTCGGCCAGCAGACATTGCACGACATGCGGTCCATCAGCAAGAGCGTCGTGAGCTTGCTGATCGGCATTGCCATCGGCGAAGGCAGGATCGATTCGGTCGACGCGCCGGTGTTGACCTACCTTCCCACGAGCGACCGGCCGTCGCGAATGGCACCGGGGTGGGAGGCCATCACGTTGCGACATCTGCTCACCATGTCCTCGGGCCTGGAGTGGGAAGAACTGGGCGTCTTTGGTCACCAGACACGCATGGAATTCTCGAGCGATCAAGCGCGCTACGTGTTGGCCCGCTCCATCGCAGAGCCACCCGGCAAGCACTTTCACTACGTCAGCGGAAATACCGTACTGCTGGGGCGCGTGATCGAGCGTGTCACGGGCATGGACCTGGAAAGCTACGCTCGCCAGGTTCTTTTCGGGCCGTTGGGCATCGACGTTCTGGAGTGGCAACGCGGACGCGACGGGCGCGCTTTCGCGCACGCCGGATTGCGTTTGCGACCGAGCGATCTGATCAAGATCGGCGGTTTGGTGCTACGCGAAGGGCGCTGGGAGGGCCGTCAGATCGTGCCCCGAGCGTGGGTGCGAGACAGCATCGAGAGCCGGCTCGAAGCGGGAAACGGCTGGACCTACGGGTACCAATGGTGGACTGGCGACACGGTCGTGGGCGCGAAGTCGTGGCGCTGGGTTGCTGCATTGGGCAACGGTGGTCAGCGGCTCTACATGGTGCCCGAACTGGCTTTGAGCGTTGCGATCGTCGCGGGCCGCTATGACTCGCCTAACCCCCTCAATGGGCAGCCTTCGCACGAATTGTTCCAGCGCGTGTTGGAGACGGTGGTGCGGTCAACGGTTCAGCGCGCCCTGCCCAGATAACGCTTGCGCCAAAAGAACCAGCTCAACCCAATGCCGAGCAGCAGCATGAAGCCGAAGGTCCACCAGAACCCCCGCATGCTGTGAATCAGCGGCAAGCCCTCGAAGTTCATGCCGAAGAAACCCGTCACCAGGTTAAGCGGCAGGAAGATCGCGGTCAGCACGGTCAGCGTGCGCATGATTTCGTTGGTGCGGTTGCTCTGCGCCGAGAAATGCATCTGCACCGCGTTCTCGGCCGACGATTCGAGCCGGCGCACGTGCGTGAGCACGCGCTCGATGTGCTCCTGCACGTCACGCGCGCGCACCCGCAGCAGCTCGCGTTCGCGCAGCACGGCGGCGTCGCCATTGGGCGGCAACTCGTCGAGTGAGTCGATCCATTCGGTGATCGCAGCGCGCTGGTCCTCGCAGGTGTCTTCGAGCAGATGCAGGCCGTTGCGCGAATCGAGCAGCATCTTCCAGCTGCTTTGCTTCGGGTGCGGGCCGAACAGTTCTTGCTGCAGCTGATCGAGTTGCCGGGTCAGCAGGCGGCGCAGATCGAGGTAGCTGTCGACCATGTAGTTGGTCATGCGCAGCGCCATGTCGGACGGGCTCGGCGGCATGCGGGTGCCACTGTTACGCGCGTCGCGATTCTCGCGGCTCTCGGCTGCCGGCCCCTGCTGCTGCAGCCGGTTCGCGAAGTGTTCGAGCACCATGCAGTCGGTCGAGTGCACCGTGAGCAGCACGTTGTCGAACACTGCGAGGCCGACAGCGCTGGTGTCGATCTGCGCCAGCGCTCCGGGCACCGAGTTCGTGTTGTCGTGTGGGCTCGCCGCGGTGAGTCGGCGAAAAGTGAGCAGGTCGTACCACGAGGTGTAGTCGAAGTGCGAAGGCAGTTGCGCGTTCAGCAGATGGGCCACGTGCAGGTCGACGAGCTGCCCGCCAGTCCAGCGTTGCAGTGCAGCTTGCACGGTGCCGACGTCCTGCTCGAGCTCGGCCCGCGGGATGCCGATCCAGAAGTAGCCGGCAGCGGGCTTCGCGTCGGGCAGGTCGGGCAGCTCGGTGAACTGGTCGCCGTCGATATGAAAGATGCGCATCGACGAAGGCCGCTCAGCCGGTTTTTTTCAGCCAGCGCGCCGCCTCGAGCGCGAAGTAGGTCAGCACGCCATCGGCGCCGGCGCGCTTGAAGGCGAGCAGGCTTTCCATCATGACCGCGTCGCCGTCGAGCCAGCCGTTCAACGCGGCCGCCTTGAGCATCGCGTACTCGCCGCTCACCTGGTAGGCGAAGGTCGGCACGCCGAACTCGTCTTTGATGCGGCGCACGATGTCGAGGTAGGGCATGCCGGGTTTGACCATCACCATGTCGGCGCCCTCGGCCAGATCGAGCGCGACCTCGCGCAGCGCCTCGTCGCTGTTGCCCGGATCCATCTGGTAGACCTTCTTGTTGCTCTTGCCGAGGTTGCCGGCCGAGCCCACGGCGTCGCGGAACGGGCCGTAGAACGCGCTCGCATACTTGGCGCTGTACGCCATGATGCGTGTGTGAATGTGGTCGTTGGCTTCGAGAGCGTCGCGGATCGCGCCGATGCGGCCGTCCATCATGTCGCTGGGCGCGACGATGTCGACACCGGCCTGCGCCTGCGTCAGCGCCTGGTCGGTCAGCACCGCGACCGTCTCGTCGTTGAGGATGTAGCCGCTCGCGTCAAGCAGGCCGTCTTGCCCGTGCGAGGTGAACGGGTCGAGCGCCACATCGGTCATCACGCCGAGTTCGGGAAAGCGCTTTTTCAGCTCGCGAACCACCGTCGGCACAAGGCCCTCGGGGTTCAGCGCCTCGCGGCCGTCTTCGGTCTTCAGCGACGGCTCGATCACCGGGAACAGCGCCATCACCGGGATGCCGAGCGCCACGCACTCTTCGGCGATCGGCAGCAGGCGGTCGAGCGTCACGCGCGGGACGCCGGGCATCGAGGCGATCTCTTGCGTGATGCCCTGACCCGCGAGCACGAACACCGGCAGGATCAGGTCGTTCGGGTGCAAGCGGTGCTCGCGCACCAAGTTGCGGGTGAACGCATCACGGCGCAGTCGGCGTGGGCGATTGGCGGGGAAAGGGGCGGGTGAATGCATGCGCGCGGGGTGGAGGGTGCGCCGCCTGCGCCGTGCGCACCCATTTACAAATCTTCGTTGTGGAAACCAAGCATTTGTTCGGGGTCACATGGCTGTAGCAAAGCGCACGGCTTCTGCTAAAGTGGTTTTCGAATGATAGCCGCAAGGCAGTCGTTCCCTGCTTTTCCTCCCTGAGCAGGTGCCTGACCGTGATGACAGCGTGAAGGCATTTCAGCCCCGGCCTCGTGCCGGGGTTCTTTATGGCGCCGGCTCAAAACACTCCACCCACAATCGACCGATGCTCTGGATCAAAGCCCTTCACATCATCTTCGTCACGAGCTGGTTCGCCGGCTTGTTCTACCTGCCGCGCCTCTTCGTCAACCTCGCGCAAGTGCCGGCCGACAGCCACGCCGAACGCGAACGCCTGTTGCTGATGGCACGCAAGCTGTACCGGTTCGCAAGCTTGCTGATGGTGCCGGCGTTGGGCTTTGGCCTGTGGCTGTGGCTGGGCTACGGCTTCAAGGGCGCATGGCTGCACGCGAAGCTGTTTTTGGTCGTGCTCGCGATCGGCTACCACCACACGTGCCGCTCGTTGCTGCGCAAGTTCGAGCGCTTCGAGAACCAGCGCAGCGAGCGCTGGTTCCGGGTGTTCAACGAAGCCTCGGTGCTGCTCTTCGCGGCGATCGTGATCCTGGTCGTCGTCAAGCCGTTCTGACGCCGAGTGGCTGATTCTTCGACGCCCCGTCACCGCAGTTCTGCCGCACCGCTGGCATGGCTCTACGCCGCGCTGATCACCTATGCGAGCCTCTACCCGTTCGTCCCTTGGAAGGTGCCGGGGGTGTCGCCGCTCGCGTTCCTCACCCTGCCGTGGCCGCCTTACTGGACCGGCTTCGACCTGACGACCAACCTGCTCGGCTACATCCCGTTCGGTGCGCTCGTGTTCGGCGCGATTGTGCGCAGCGGCGGGCGCGCGATGCCGGGGTTGCTGTTCGCCCTCGCGGCCGGCACGGCGTGGTCGCTCGGAATGGAATTTCTTCAGAATTTTTTGCCGCACCGGGTCGCATCGAATGTCGACCTCGGGCTGAACGCACTCGGCACGTTGATCGGCGCGGCGCTGGGCTACTGGGTGCATGTGCGCGGCGGCGTCGAGCGTTGGCAGACAGCGCGCGACCGCTGGTTCATCGGCCGCAGCGCCGGGGGCCTCGCGCTGCTGCTGCTCTGGCCGATCGGCATGCTGTTCCCGCTGCCGGTGCCGCTGGCGCAGGGCCAGGTGCTGGCGAAGCTGCAAGACGCTATCGCGACGCTGGTGGCTGACACCCCGATCGCGCCCTGGGTCGAGGGCTGGGCCGATGCCGAACTGAACCGCAGCGCGCTTTCGCCCGGCGGCGAGTTCGCGCTTATCGCACTCGGCTTGCTGGCGCCGTGCCTGCTCGCGTTTTCGGTCGCGCGAACCGGTTGGCGCCGGCTCGTGCTGGTGCTGGGCGCAGCGGCGCTCGGCGTGCTCGCGACCACGCTGTCGACGGCGCTCAACTTCGGCCCGCAACACCTGATGGCCTGGAGCACGCCGCAGGCGCTCGCCGCGCTCGGCTTCGCGGCCGCGCTGGCCTCGCTGCTGAGCGTGCTGCCGCCGCGCGCAGCGGCCGGGCTCGGGTTGGTGGCGCTGACGGCGCTGGTGATCGCAGTCGCGCAGGCGCCCTCGGACCCGTTCTTCGCGCAGAGCCTGCAGGCCTGGGAGCAGGGCCGCTTCATCCGCTTCTACGGCGTGGCGCGCTGGGTCGGCTGGCTGTGGCCGTATGCGGCGATCGTCTACCTGCTGGCGCGGCTCGGCGCGCGCGACGCGCCGGCGCCGACGCCCGCGCCGGCCGAGCCTCCTAAAATATCCGGATGAGCTATTACGAACGCCACATTTTCTTTTGCCTGAACGAGCGTGACAAAGGCGAGGATTCCTGCGCCCCGCAAGGCGCACAGGCCGGTTTCGACCATTGCAAAAAACGTGTCAAGGGCGAGCAGATGTCCGGCCCCGGCGGCGTTCGCGTCAACAAGGCCGGCTGCCTCGATCGCTGCGCTGGCGGGCCGGTCGCGGTGGTCTACCCCGAGGCGGTTTGGTACACCTTCGTCGACAAGTCCGACATCGACGAGATCGTCGATTCGCACCTGAAGAACGGCAAGGTTGTCGAGCGCCTTTTGCTGCCATCGGACGTGGGTCGCTAGGAATGACGGCCCCCACGTCACTTCGATCCTGCCCCCCGAGGGGGCGCTCGGCCCCTTGGGTCGGCCCGGCGGTGCCGAGTTGAACGCGTTGACCACGAGGCAAACCATCGACGGCCCCGCCGGCGCGATCGAATGCGCGATCGATGCACCGGTCGGCGAGCCGCGCGGCGTCGCGGTGGTCTGCCACCCGCACCCGCAGTTCGGCGGCACGATGGACAACAAGGTCGTGCAGACGCTGGCCCGCGCCTTCGTGCAGCTCGGCTGGCGTTGCGTGCGTTTCAACTTTCGCGGCATCGGTGGCTCGGCCGGCGTGTGGAACGAGGGCGTCGGCGAGATCGACGATGCACTCGCTGTGATCGCAGCCACGCGCGCTTCCGACGAGCCGTTCATCCTCGCCGGCTTTTCGTTCGGTGCTTACATCGCGTCGCACGCCGCGGCGCGGCTGGCCGCCGACGCGAAGCCGCAGCGCATGGTGCTCGTCGGCCCGTCGACTGCGAAGCAGCCGATGGCCAACGTGCCGGCCGACACCGTCGTGATCCACGGCGAGGCCGATGACGTGGTTCCGCTCGCGGCCACCTTCGACTGGGCCCGCCCGCAAGCCCTGCCGGTGATCGTGTTCCCGGGTGTCGGCCACTTCTTCCACGGTCAGCTCGGGCTGCTCAAAAACACCGTCGTGCAGGAACTGCAGCCGCGCGTTCCGCTCTGACCGCTTGCCCCATGACGCGCGGGCCCGAACCCGTTCAACTCACCGACCCCGCGCCCTGTTTCATCACTTGGTAAACGCATGAATCGTTTCGTCGCTCTCGCTCTCTCGCTTGCCTTCACCGGCTCGTTCGCGGTCACCGCGCATGCGCAGGCTCTGCAACCGCCCGAAGTGGCCGCCAAGAGCTTTCTCGTGCTCGACCTGACCAGCAACCAGACCCTCGCCGAGCGCGATGCCGATACGGCTGCCGACCCGGCCTCGCTGACCAAGCTGATGAGCCTCTACGTGGTCTTCACTGCGATCCACGACAAAAAGCTCACGCTCGACCAGAAGCTGCCGGTCAGCAAGCGCGCGTGGGACGAGCGCAAGGCCGGCGGCTCGCTGATGTTCATCGACACCACGATGACGCCGACGGTCGAAGAACTGCTCAAGGGCGAGATCGTGCAGTCGGGCAACGACGCGGCGGTGGTGCTGGCCGAGGCGGTCGGCGGCACGCTGGATCAGTTCGTCGCAATGATGAACCGGCAAGCCGCCGCCTTCGGCCTCAAGAACACGGTGTTCAAGAACGTCACGGGCCTGACCGAAGCCGGCCACCACAGCACCGCGCGCGACCTCGCCGTGATCGCCACGCACATCATTCGCGACTACCCCGAGTTCTTCGCGTACTACGCGATCAAGGAATACAAGTACAACAACATCAACCAGCCGAACCGCAACCTGCTGCTGCGCCGCGACCCGACCGTCGACGGCCTGAAGACCGGCTACACCGACGCCGCCGGCTACTGCCTGATCGCGACCGCACAGCGCGAATTTCCGAACCTCAGCGCCGATGGCAAAGGCCCCGGCAAGCGCCGCATCCTGACCGTCGTGCTCAACACCACCTCGATGGAAGCGCGCGCCGGCGAGAGCCAGAAGCTGCTGAACTGGGGGTTCTCGGCCTTCGACACGGTGCGCCTGTTCGACGATGGCAAGGCGATCCAGACCGTGCCGGTCTGGAAAGGCAAGTCGAGCGAGGCCAAGCTGGGTGCGGCCGGCGGGTTGTTCGTCAGCATTCCGAAGGGCGAGGGCGGCAAGCTGCAGACCAAGGTCGAGCGCACCGACCCGCTGGTGGCACCGCTCGCGAAGGGCCAGCGCGTGGGCACGATCAAGGTCACGACCGCCTCGGGCGCGTCGGTGGTCGACGTGCCGCTGGTCGTGCAAGCGTCGATCGAGCAGGCCGGCATCTTCGGCCGCGCGTGGGACGCCCTGCGCTTGTGGATCAAATAGTCGCCTTCACATCAAATTTTTTCCGGAGAAACACCATGCAGATGCTGCCCGACACCCTGTGCTACCTCAATGGCGAGTACGGCTCGCTGCGCGACGCGAAGGTCTCGGTGCTCGACCGCGGCTTCATCTTCGGTGACGGCGTCTACGAGGTCGTGCCCGCGTACGCAGGCAAGTTGTTTCGGTTCGATGAGCACATGGCGCGCCTGAACCGCAACCTCGCCAAGGTGCGCATCGCCAACCCCCACACGCGCGAGGAGTGGCTCGAACGATGCCGCAAGCTGATCGCCGCGTTGACCGAGAAGGCCGGTGACGGCGACGAGCTGGTCTACATCCAGATGACCCGCGGCGTCGCGCTGCGCGACCACGTGATGCCGGCCGATGTGACACCTACCGTGTTCATGATGTGCAGCATGATGAAGCCGGCCACGCCCGAGCAGCGCCATGCCGGCGTGGCCTGCATCACCGCACGCGATTTCCGCTGGGAGCGCGGCGACATCAAGAGCATCTCGCTGCTCGGCAACGTGCTGGCGCGGCAGATGTCGGCCGACAAGGGCGCGACCGAGACCATCATGTTCCGCGACGGCTTTCTGACCGAAGCCGCGGCGAGCAATGTGTGGGTCGTGCACGAGGGCGCGCTGCTCGGTCCGCCCAAGAGCGAGCACGTGCTTGAGGGCATCCGCTACGAGTTGATCAATGAGCTTTGCGAAGAGGTCGGCATCGCCTACAACCTGCGGCCGATCGCCGAGGCCGATGTGCTCTCGGCCGACGAGTTGCTTCTGAGCTCGGCCACCAAAGAAGTTTTACCCGTGACCTCGCTCGACGGTGAAGGCGTGGGCCACGGTGCGCTGCGTGGCAAGCCAGGGCCGGTGTATGCAAAGCTTTTCGAGGCCTACCAGCGGGCCAAGTCGACTCAGTCGATCTGATTCACCCACCGACCGCCATGCAAGAGATCCCCCCCGAACAATCGCTGATCGAATACCCGTCGCAGTTCCCGATCAAGGTGATGGGTCTGAACGTCGACGGCTTTGTCCACGCGATCACCACGATCGCCGAAAAATTCGACCCGACGTTCGATGCGACGACGGTCGAGTTGCGTGCCAGCAAGGCCGACAAATACCTCGGCGTTACGGTGACGATTACCGCCACCAGCCGCGAGCAACTCGACGAGCTCTACCGCACGCTGAGCACGCACCCGATGGTGAAGATGGTGCTGTGAGTGCCGCATTGCGGCTTCAAGGCCGCGTCGACTACGAGTCGACGCTCACTGCCATGCGCGCCTTCACCGAATCTCGCACGCCCGACACCGCCGACGAGATCTGGCTCTGCGAGCACCCACCGGTCTACACGCAAGGCCTCGCCGGCAAGCCCGAGCACGTGCATGACGCGCGTGGCGTCCCTGTCGTGCAGACCAACCGCGGTGGGCAGGTCACGTACCACGGGCCGGGGCAGGTGGTCGCGTACCCGCTGGTTGACCTGCGCCGCTTGAACATCTACGTGAAGGAATATGTTTTCCGCATCGAGCAGTCGGTGCTGAAGACGCTCGAACACTTCGGCGTCACCGGTCACCGCGTCGCCGGCGCGCCCGGCATCTACGTGAACTTGGCCGCCCCGTTCGGCCACGCCGCATTGATCGTTCCGAGCGCTGACCCGCGCATCGACCGGTTCGCCGGCCTCGGCAAGATCGCCGCGCTCGGCATCAAGGTCAGCCGGCACTGCGCGTACCACGGCGTGGCGCTGAACGTCGCGATGGACCTGCGACCCTTCGACGGCATCGACCCGTGCGGCTACGAAGGGTTGCGCACCGTCGACCTTTCTACAATCGGCGTTCAGGCTTCGACCGACGAGGTGGCCGCGATCCTCGGCCATCAGCTCGCGACCCGCCTGCGCCCTTGACCCGAAAGCGCCCATGAGCACCACGAACGTGATTCGCGAAGCGGCACCCGCCGCAGCCTACGACCCGACCGCGAAGCAGAAATCGCAGGCGAAGACTGCGCGCATCCCGATCAAGATCGTGCCGTTCGAGACCTTGAAGAAGCCCGATTGGATCCGCGTGAAAGCCGGTTCCCCGTCGACGCGCTTCTACGAGATCAAGAGCATCTTGCGTGAGCACAAGCTGCACACCGTGTGCGAAGAAGCCTCGTGTCCGAACATCGGCGAGTGTTTCGGCAAGGGCACGGCCACCTTCATGATCATGGGCGACAAGTGCACGCGGCGTTGCCCGTTCTGCGATGTCGGCCACGGCCGGCCCGACCCGCTCGATGCCGACGAGCCTCTGAATCTGGCGACGACGATCGCGGCGCTGAAGCTGAAGTACGTGGTCATCACCAGCGTCGACCGCGATGATTTGCGCGACGGCGGCGCCGGCCATTTCGTCGACTGCATCCGCCAGATTCGCGAGCTGTCGCCACTGACCCAGATCGAGATCCTGACGCCCGACTTCCGCGGCCGCATGGACCGCGCATTGGAAATCCTCAAGGCCGCCCCGCCCGATGTGATGAACCACAACCTCGAGACCACCGCGCGGCTCTACAAAGAAGCGCGCCCGGGGTCGGATTACCAGTACAGCCTGAACCTGCTCAAGCGCTTCAAGGAATTCGCGCCGCACGTGCCGACCAAGAGCGGCGTGATGGTCGGCCTGGGCGAAACCGACGACGAAATCTTGCAGGTGATGCGCGACATGCGCGCCCACGGCATCGACATGCTGACGATCGGCCAGTACCTCGCGCCGAGCGGCCACCACCTGCCGGTGCGCCGCTACGTTCACCCCGACACCTTCAAGATGTTCGAGCGCGAAGCGGCGGCAATGGGGTTCACGCATGCGGCGGTCGGCGCGATGGTGCGGTCGTCGTACCACGCTGACGAGCAAGCAGCAGCCGCGGGGTTGGTCGCGAACTGACGCGTCGGCGCGCCCGTTCGCGCGCAATCTGCACGGCTCGGCCCGCGGTCGGCGCAGCACAACCCGCGCGATGCCGACCCTTGCGACAAAGCCGCCGCCTCTGCCCGCCGACCCCGCGCTCACCTGCGGCAACTGCCGCCAGCCGATGCAGCGCCTCGCGCTGCCGGGCCACTGTGGCCGTGGCGTCGAACTCGATGTGTGCGCCGGCTGCCACCTCGTCTGGTTCGACCTGACCGAAACCGCGCGCCTGACCGGCCCGGCGCTGCTCGAACTCGTCGGCAGGATGGCCGAGTCGCAAAGCCTGCCGCACGAGGTGCTGCGCAAGGAGATCGGTTGCCCACGTTGCAACGGCTCGCTCAAGACCGTGCACAACCGTTCGCGCTGGGGCGATTCGCTGCAGCTCGTATGCATCGTGCGGCACGGCGCGCACCAGTCGTTCGCGCAGTTCCTGCAAGAGAAGGGGCTGTTGCGGCCGATGTCGGGCATCGACCGCGCGCGGTTGCTGCAGCAGAACGGCAAGATCGACTGCGTCAATTGCGGCGCGGCGATCGGCGCCGACGACGCGTGTTGCCGCTACTGCCAATCGGTCGCGAGCCTGCTCGACGTGGCGCGGCTCGCGCACGCGCTCGACCCCGAGGGCGCGATCGGGTTGCAAGCCGTGCATGCGACGAAGGCGGGACAGGCGGCACTGCAATGCGGCGCCTGCGGTGCAGCGCTGCTGCCCGGCCGCTCGATCGATTGCCCCACCTGCGGCGCCACGCCCTCGATCAACCGCCTGGCCGACGCGCACGCCCGTGTCGGTGCGCTCGCGCCTGCCTTGCGCGCCCACGCCCTCAAGTCCGCGCCCGAGGTCGTCAAACGCCGGCTCGGCGCGCTCGGCGCCGATCTCCCGCGCCGCCGCGCGTGGGCGAAAGAAATGGATGCCGAAACACGCGCCCGGCGTGCATTCGACCGGCCGGAGGGTGATGGCGACGAGGCCGATTAGCGATCGCTGTTCACGAGCGAGACGAACGGGTTGAGCGATGTGTTGCTGGCGCTCGCAATCTGGTTCGTGTGGTGGTCCGGGTGACGCGCTGACGTGCTGTGTCGACGCGAACTTGCGTCACACAAGAAGCATCAGCTCTCGGCGAGCAGTTTCTCGACCAACACGTGCAGCGCCGCGAAATCCGGCTCGCCGACATAGCGCTTGACCATCCGGCCGCGCTTGTCGATCAGCACGCTGGTGGGAGTCAGCTGAACTTTGCCGAAGCTCTGCGCGATCGCGCCGGTGTTGTCGATCGCGACGCCGAACGGCAGCTTACGCGTCTCGGCAAAGCTGATCACATAGGCCGGCGGGTTGTAGCTCATTGCCACCGCCAGCGTGTCGAAACCACGCGCTTTGTATTTTTCGTGCGTGGCGACCATGTCGGGCATCTCCTTAACGCAGGTCACGCAATCGGTGGCCCAAAAGTTCACCAGCATGACCTTGCCGCGCTGCTGATCGAGGGTCGATTTGCTGCCGTCGAGCAACGTGTACGAAACATTCGGCGCGCTCTCGAAGCTGCCGAGCGCCTGAAACGTCAAGTAGCCCCCAGCGCCCAAAACGATGGCCACAATGACAGTGGCAGTGGTCTTCACAAGTTTCACGGGAGTACTTTCATGCAGCGCCGAAATTTTACGTCAGGCATCCTCTCCGCGGGCGGGCTGTGGTTGCTCGCCACCGGGCCATCGGCCCAAGCGGCCGACATCACCGAGGGCGACGCCGCACTCGGCATGCGCGCGGCGCTGGAGCGCGGCGCGAGTACGGCGGTCGCACTGTTGGGAAAGAGTGGCGGGTTTCTCGACAACCCGAAGGTGCGCATCCCGCTGCCCGGTTTTTTGAACGACGTGGCCAAGGTGCTGAGGTTCACCGGTCAGCAACAGCGCATCGATGAGCTCGTGACCGCGATGAACCGCGCCGCCGAGGCGGCGGTGCCGCAAGCGAAGTCGCTGCTGACCAATGCGGTCAAGGCGATGAGTGTCGAAGACGGCAAACAAATCCTGACCGGCGGCGACAACTCGGTGACCGACTTCTTCGCTGGCAAGACGCGCGCGCCCTTGTCGGTGACCTTCTTGCCTATCGTCACCAAGGCGACCGAGAAGGTGTCGCTCGCCGACAAGTACAACGTGGTGGCCGGCAAGGCCGCCGGCATCGGCTTGCTCAGCAAAGACGACGCCAACATCCAGCAGTATGTGACAGGCAAAGCGCTCGACGGCCTCTACCTGATGATCGGCGAAGAGGAACGCAAGATCCGCAAAGACCCGATCGGCACCGGCAGCGCGATCCTGCAAAAGGTGTTCGGCTCGCTGAAGTAGCGTGCCGCAGCGGCCAACGACCTCACAAGCCTTTCGACAACTCGAACATCAGCGCCGACGGCAGCGAGCTCGCCAAAACTTCGCGCCCCACACGCGCCATCGACGAGCCACTGAAGCCCGACATCTCGAAAGTCGTGCCTTCTTCGACGATCTCGATGAAGACGAAGTCGGGTACCTCCTTCGTGATCTCGTCGCGAAAATGCGCAAAGCGCTGGCCGGTCTGAATCGATTCGATGATCACGGCGTGCGGCAGGCCTTCGAGGCAGAACGCAGCCGCTTCTTCGACCGAATTCACGAAGTCGATGATCAGGCTCATGTTGCGCAGCGCGTCGCGGATCTGCACCCGCATCTCGCGCCGCGAGGCGATCACCAGCACGTGGCTGCCGGCCAGTGGTTGCGAGTTGATCGAAGGCGCGAAACCGTCGTTGAGTTCCAGCGCACTGACGCCTTCGATCTCGTTGCTCGCGGTGCGCGGAAACTCGAGCGTCAACGTCGTGATCGCACCGTGGTCTTTGCGCTCGACGACCAAACCCATCGTCCAGGCGGTTTGCTCCAGCAGACGCCAAGCCAGCGAATCGAGCGCGCACGGCACGGTGGCTGCCGCGCCGTCGATGAGCGTGTCGACCGGCCGGTGCGCGAAGCGGCAGCTCAGGCGCGCGTGCGCCGGCCATTTCTTGATGTCGATCTCGAAATCGATTTGCGAATGTGCGTTCGCGAGCGCCCAGTCGACCGTCGAATTCAGCACGCTGAACAGCAGCGAGGCGTCGACGATCACTTCGGCAGGCTTGAGCGAAGGCTTGACCACGATGCCGCGGGCCGCGGCTTCGCGGCCGCGGTGGGCAATCACGCCGTTGAGCACATCGGCCAGCGGCATCCGCTCGTGCGATTGGCGTAGCCGGCCCGAGGCGAAGCGGCTCAGCTGCTGGCCGATCATGCCGATCTGGCGCGCTGCCTCGACCTCGTCGCGCAGCGCGCGCAGCCCGGCGCGATCGATCTTGCCGGTGCTGGTGAGCGTGTTGATGCGCTCCAGCGCGGCGGTCAGCGGCGCAGCGATTTCGGCGCCGATCTGAGCGACCAACGCGTGCCACCGTTCGTGCTCGCTCGCCGAGCCGTCGCCGGGCAGCGTGTCAGGGGCGTTTTGCACGGCCGTGGTGCGGCTGATGTCTGACATGTCCATGCTCACTTCATTTCGTCTTGTGCGCTTGCGGCGCTGTCGGAGGGCAGGCGCGGGCTTGTTCGTGCCGGCCAACCGTGATCGCGTCGCCATCGAGCGTCTGATGGAGTTTCCGCCGCGAGTCGGCGCCGCGCCAGTGCGGGGAGGCGCGTTTCCCCGGAGTCGGGGGGTGCCGTGTTCGATGGTTTGACAACTCCGTCACGAACTGCGCGACGGTTTTCCGAGAGCTGTCAACGGTCGCGCGCCCCGGGCAGACGGCGTCAGATCGCTTTGGTTTCGCGCAGCACCGCGATCTCGGCATCGAGCAGCCCGAATTCGCGCAGCAACTCGCCGGTGTGCTCGCCCAACAGCGGTGGCGCGCGCCGGTACTGAACCGGCGTGGCCGAGAATTTCATCGGGCTCGCGACCAGCTCGACGCTGCCGGCGGCCGGGTGTGGCATGTGCACCGTCATGCCACGCTCTTGCACGTGCGGGTCGGCGAACACCTCGGCGAGGTCGTTGATCGGGCCGCAGGGCACCTTGGCGGCTTCGAGCGATTCGAGCCAGTCGCCGCGGTTGCGCGCCTTCATCAGCGCGGCGAGCAGCGGCACGAGCGTGGCGCGGTGGCGCACGCGGTCGGCATTTCGGGTGAAGCGGGGGTCCTGCGCCAGATCGGGCTGGCCAACGACGGCGCAAAACTTTGCGAACTGGCCGTCGTTGCCGACCGCAACGATCATGTGACCGTCGGCGACCTCGAACACTTGATACGGCACGATGTTCTGGTGTGCGTTGCCGACGCGCTGCGGCGCCACGCCCGTTGTCAGATAGGCCGCGCCAAGGTTGGCGAGCATCGCGACTTGCGTGTCGAGCAAGGCCATGTCGACTGCCTGGCCCGCGCCAGTGAGGTCGCGGTGGCGCAGCGCGGCGAGGATCGCGGTGGCCGCGTACATGCCGGTGAACAGATCGGCGACCGCCACGCCCACCTTCTGCGGGCCGCCGCCGCTTGCGTTATCGGCGATCTCGGCGCGCGACGGGCCGGTCACGCTCATCAGCCCGCCCATGCCTTGAATCGCGTAGTCGTAGCCGGCACGGTCGCGGTACGGGCCGGTTTGACCGAAGCCGGTAATCGAGCAATAGACCAGCCGCGGATTCAGCGCGTGCAGGCTGACGAAATCGAGGCCGTAGCGCGCCATGTCGCCGACCTTGTAGTTCTCGACGAACACATCGCTCTGCAAGGCGATCCGGCGGATCAGCGCCTGCCCCTCGGGCCGCGCGATGTCGACCGTGATCGAGCGCTTGTTGCGGTTGGTGCCGAGGAAGTAGGCGGCGTCGGTGGTGTCTGCGCCCGCGCTGTCTTTTACGAACGGCGGACCCCAGCCGCGTGTGTCGTCGCCGCTGCCGGGGCGCTCGACCTTGATGACATCCGCGCCCAGATCGGCCAGCGTCTGCGTGCACCACGGGCCGGCCAGCACACGTGAGAGGTCGAGCACGCGCACGCCTGCGAGTGGCTGTGCAGCAGGTGTCGAAGGGATCGTCATGGCCAAGATTGTGGAGCAGCGACAAGCCAATGGACCGGCGGGATAATGTGCGCATGACCCAGCCGGCCACCTTGATCGCGGCGTTCGCCGCCGCCTGCAGCGCGGCCTGTTCGCCCACACTCGACTGGCGCGAGTTCGTGCCCGAGGGCACCGACATCAGCGTCGCATTTCCCTGCCGACCCGATCGCCAAGCGCGCGCCGTTGCCGTGGCGGGTTCAAGGGCGCAAATGGAAATGCTGGCCTGCAGCGCGGGCGACACGACGTTTGCGCTGGCGTTCGTCGACGTGGCCGACCCGGCACGCATCGGCCCCGCGTTGGCCGAATTGCGCGCAACCGCCGTGAGCAACTTGCAAGGCGCATCGATGCAAAGCACGCCGCTGCAGATCAAGGGCATGACACCGAACGAGCAGGCCGTGCGCATTACCATCGCCGGCAAACTTCCCGACGGCGCCGCGGTGCAGGAACACGCCGCCTTCTTCGCGCGCGGCCTGCGCGCTTATCAAGCGACGGTCATCGGCGCGCGGCCGTTACCGTTGGTCGTCGACACCTTCATCGACGGACTGAAGTTCGGCGGATGAGCGCGCTGCTGGCCACTGCCGGGCAGGAACACCCTGTCGGCCTGCACGCGCGGCATCGCGTTGGTGACTGCATGTTCCGTTGCACCTTATGTGTGGTTTTTGTGTCGAGCCAAGCCCGGGCCCGTCCTCAAACTGAATCAGTGCGCCTGAACTGCCGATAATTTGGTGTCATGCCCGGATTAATGATCATTGCTCATGCACCGCTAGCGTCTTCGCTGAAGTCGGTAGCCGAGCACACCTTCCCCGACTGCTCACGCGTGCTCGAAGCGCTCGATGTGTCGCCCGACATGCCGATCGAGGAGGTCGAGGCCAAGGCCCGCGAGATGCTCGCCCGCGTGCGCAACCCCGAGGCGCTGATCTTCACCGACGTGTTCGGTGCGACGCCCTGCAACGTGGCGCAGCGCCTGGGTGACGGCAGCCAGGTGCGTGTGATTGCCGGCGTCAATGTGCCGATGCTGTGGCGATCGCTGTGTTACGCGACCGAGCCGCTCGAAGCTGTGGTGGCCCGAGCGATGGCCGGCGCCACCCAGGGCGTGATGCAGGTCGCCACCTCCAAACCCCAGAACCAGAGTCTCAAGCCGGGCGGAAATGATCAAGCAAAGCATCACCATCAGCAATAAGCTGGGTTTGCACGCCCGCGCTTCGGCCAAGCTGACCAAGCTGGCCGGCAGTTTTCAAAGCGACGTATTCATGACGCGCAACGATCGCCGGGTGAATGCCAAAAGCATCATGGGCGTGATGATGTTGGCGGCGGGCGTCGGCAGCGTCGTCGAGGTTGAAGTGACAGGCTCGGACGAGCAAGCCGCGATGGGCGCGTTGATCGCGCTGATCACCGACAAGTTCGGCGAGGGGCAGTAGGCGTCACGCGCCGAGAAAGTGTTTTTTGTAGCGGGCGGGCAGGTCTTCGATGCGCAGCAGCATCGGCAAGTCGGCGGTGTTGAAGTCGGGGTCCCAGGCTGGCGCGCCCAGTACCTTCGCACCGCACCGCAGGTACCCCTTGATCAACGCCGGGGCATCGACTTGCAGGTCGTGACGCAACTCGTCGACCGGCAATGCCAGCCGCGGTGTCACCTGCCACTGAATCGGCGCCAGACGCGTTTGGCGCAGTTGCGTCCATAGGCTCGCCGCGAAGTGCCCACCATCTCGCATGCTGACGCTGGCACAGCCGATCATGGTGTCCAGATCGTTGCGGTACATGAACTCCGCCAGCGCGCCCCACAGCGCCAGGATTGCGCCGCCGGTGCGCCAATCGGGGTGAACGCATGAGCGGCCGAGCTCGACCATTCGAGCGCGCAGCGGGCGCAGCCGGGTCAGGTCGAACTCGTTGTCGCTGTACAGGCTGCCGACACGCTTGGCGTTCGCCGGCGTCAACACGCGGTAGGTGCCGATGACGGGGCCGGGTTCGCCGTCGGTCGCCGCAGCGCGCACCAAGAGGTGCTCGCAGAACGGGTCGAACAAATCGATGTCGTGACCAGTCGGTGAATTGTGGGGCGGTGTCAGCCGCGCGCCCATTTCCTCGGCAAAAACCAGATACCGAAGCCGCTGGGCTTGCCGCACCTCGCCTTCGCTGCGCGCCCAGACGACATCGAGGCGAGGTGCGTCGACAACCGATGCGCGCACGGGCTGGTCGAGTCGTTGCAACGACCTTCGCGAGTGGGCAGTGCTGCCGAGCTCGGCAAGCGGGAAGGTGGGCAGGGGCAGGTCGCGCATTCGGGCACTCCGTGTCGGGTTCACCGACGATGCTCGCGACCTGCGATGACGCCGACGTGAAGCGCCGGTGACGCTGCTGTGACACGGGCAAATCCTGCAGTGGTGCAGGGTGGCACGCTGCTAACATGAATCGCATGAGCTTTCAGGTATTCGGCTTGCCGGTTTCACGCGGCGTTGCGATTGGGCGAGCCGTGCTCGTCGCCTCGAGCCGAGTCGATGTGGCGCACTACTTCATTGACGAGGAACGGGTCGACGCCGAAGTCATGCGTCTGCGCGCCGCCCGGGATGCGGTGGCTCACGAGCTCACCACGTTACAGCGCGATCTGCCCGACGAGGCGCCGGCCGAGCTTTCGGCGCTGCTCGATGTGCACCTGATGCTGCTGAACGACGAGGCTCTGACCGGCGCCACCAAACGGTGGATCTACGAGCGCCACTACAACGCCGAGTGGGCGCTGTCGGCCCAGCTTGAGGTGCTGGCGCGGCAGTTCGACGAGATGGAAGACGCGTACCTGCGCGAGCGGAAGGCCGACCTCGAGCAGGTCGTCGAGCGCTGGCTCCGCGCAATGGCACGTGGCCCGGCTTCTGCGTTTGCGCCAGCGCCCGGTGTGAAGCCACGCGACTTCGCTGGCGAAGATCCGTTGGTGCTTGTGGCCAATGACATCGCACCCGCTGACATGCTGCAATTCAAACGCAGCGTGTTTACCGGTTTCATCACCGAAGTGGGTGGCAAGACCTCACACACCGCAATCGTCGCCCGCAGCATGGACATTCCGGCAGTGGTCGGCGCGCGCGATGCGAGCCGCATCGTCCGGCAGGACGACTGGCTCGTGATCGACGGTGACGCGGGCATCGTCATCGTCGATCCGTCGCCTATCGTTCTCGAGGAATATCGATTCCGGCAGCGCCAGAGCGAACTGGGGCGCGAGCGGCTTTCGCGGTTGCGCCATACGCCGGCCGTCACGCTCGACGGCGAGCGGGTCGAACTTTTGGCAAATATCGAGATGCCGAGCGACGCGATCGCTGCGCTCGAATCCGGCGCGGTCGGGGTGGGCCTGTTCCGCAGCGAGTTCCTGTTCATGAACCGTGAGGGCGAGTTGCCCGGCGAAGATGAGCAGTTCGAAGCCTACCGTGCGGCGGTCGAGGCGATGAAGGGGCTGCCGGTGACTATCCGCACAGTCGACATCGGCGCCGACAAGCCGCTCGACCGGATGTCAGCGAACGAATTGCGTCACGAACATGCACTCAACCCGGCGTTGGGTTTGCGGGCGATTCGCTGGAGCTTGTCGGAACCTGCCATGTTTCGGCAGCAGCTCCGCGCTATTCTTCGGGCGAGTGCCTATGGAAAGGTGCGGCTGCTGATTCCGATGGTTGCACACCTGAGCGAGGTTCGCCTGATTTTGGAGGCGGTGGCGCGCGCGCGCCAACAGCTGAGCGAGGCCGGCAAGGTGTTCAGCGATGTCGAGATTGGCGCGATGATCGAAATACCGGCCGCAGCGCTGATATTGCCGGCATTCCTGCGGCATTTCAACTTCGTCTCGATCGGTACCAATGACCTGATCCAGTACACGCTGGCAATCGACCGTGCGGATGATGCCGTCGCGCATTTGTACGACCCATGGCACCCGGCAGTGCTTGGCCTGTTGGAGCGCGTGATCGTGCAAGCGCGAGCGGCTGGCAGGCACGTCAGCGTTTGCGGTGAGATGGCGGGCGATCCGGAGTTCACGCAACTGTTGCTTGCGATGGGCTTGCGCAGCTTTTCCATGCACCCATCTCAGATCGCATCGATTAAGCAATACGTGTTGCGTACAGATACGCGGCGCTGGGTTGCGCAGCTGGAAAGCATTTTGTCCGCAGATGAGCCAGAGCAGGCGTGTGCACGGGCGGCGAAGTCTCTTCGGCTGGCGTCGAGTACAGATCGGGCTGCGACTTCCTAGCGCTTCACGCAAAGTTGACTGGAAAGCGGTAGCTCACCGGAAAGTCTGTGCTACAGTCACAGGCTTCGCTCAAGAAAGCGGGTCAAAGCGAAAGCGAAGATCTAGCCAAACGAGCGGAGAAAGCGAGAAAGCAGTTTTTGACAGCGTCTAAAAAACATGTCAAAATCGATCCTCCGGCCAAGTAGAGCGAAACTCTGCAAACGCAGCGGATCAAAACATAAAAGCCGGGAAATAGTCGGGTTGTTGACAAGGTTGTATAAACCGAGCGATAATCACAGGCTACGCTGATAACTGCGAAAGCAACAGCATGCACCGCGAGGTGTCGCCGCAAGGCTAGTTCTTTAAAAACTAACAGCCGATAAGTGTGGGCGTTTGAAGGCGAGTGCCAAGACAATCTGGGGAAGCCTGGAAAGTCGAGGTCTCATGGACCTTAAACGCTCACAGAAAACAGTAAGGACTTTATGCAAATAAAGTCCCTATCAATTCTTTGAGTATTCTTATCAAGATCGAACTGAAGAGTTTGATCCTGGCTCAGATTGAACGCTGGCGGCATGCCTTACACATGCAAGTCGAACGGCAGCACGGGAGCAATCCTGGTGGCGAGTGGCGAACGGGTGAGTAATA
>ENA-OFDM01000219-OFDM01000219.1-metagenomes-genome-assembly--contig:-NODE-219-length-24806-cov-3.581795_pt1 | contig 24806 bp, 28 predicted proteins | sample MGYA00153385_OFDM01 | MGnify analysis MGYA00153385
CCCCGCCAGGCCCTCGCTCATGTGTTCGATGCTACGTCGTGCAGCCGCCAAGGACAAGCAAAACTGCCAGTCCTACCGACCTATTCGCGCATGTGGACAGCGAACCAAAACTGTCGGAGATAGGTGCCTGCCACAGCGAGCTCACTGCGCGCAACGAAGTCGCGGTCGATCTCCTCTCGACTCTCCACGCCTCGTGCATCTGCATATGAGGCGATGGCCATGCGCAAGGCGGCGACCACACCGATCAGGACGACAGCGACAACAGCGGCAATAGCGGCAATAGCGGCAACAGCGAGCGCACGACGCCGGGACGGACTGGCGGTCCTCGACTGCGGTTCGAGGCAAGCCCAGCAGAGCTGGAGTTACTTCCGCGGTCGGAAGGGTCGCTGACAACGCGGACTGCGTCGGCGGACGTCCCTGCCTGAGGGTGCCGCGCCGACTGCAGAACATTCGTCCTCGTCAGCGCACCGCGGACGCAAACGCCCGGCCGGTCCTCGAACGTTCCGGAACGACGGCCGTAGGACGGTAGCGTTCTGCTCGATGACACCCCGGGAAGAGCGTGAAGCGATGGCGAGCCGGTGGTCGATACCGAGCCGGCATCTGTTGTTGTCGCTTTCAACCCTCCTGCTACTGATCGCCGCGACAGCGTGCGGCGGGACACCCGTACGGTCGCCCCAGGAAGCGGCGGCTACGACGGGCAGGCCCGCCGACGCCGGCGCTGCCACACCTGCAGCCACCGCCACCCCGGGCACCGCCACGCCCGGCGCCGCCACTCCCGGCACCACCAGCGCAGCCGCCACGACATCGGCCCCTGCTCCGACCCGCGCCGCGGTCCCACCACGGGCATCGGTGGCCGCGGCGCCGTTGACAGCGCCGGCCGCGGGGCTGCTGCGCGGCAAAACGATCCTGCTCGACGCCGGGCACGACGGCGGTACCGGCGCCGACCCGGCCCGGGCGAACGCGCTGGTTGAGGCCGGCGGGTTCCGGAAGGCGTGCAACACCAGTGGTACGTCGACGAACGCCGGGTATGCCGAGCACGCCTACAACTATGACGTCGTGACACGCGCCGCAGCGCTGCTCAGCGCACGCGGTGCGAGCGTCGTCCTCACCCGCCACGACGACGTCGGCTTCGGGCCGTGCGTCAACGAGCGCGCTGCCATCGCCAATGCTGCCCACGCCGACGCGGCGGTTTCCGTACACGCCGACGGCGGGCCGGCTTCCGGACAGGGCTTCCACGTCATTGCCCCGGCGCTCGCGCCCGACGGCGGCAACGCCGCATTCCTGGACGCGGGGTACCGGCTCGCGCTCTCGGTGCGTACGGCCTTCCAGGCCGCGACTGCGGAGCCAACGGCGAATTACGTCGCACAGAACGGCCTGGACCGGCGCTCCGACCTCGCCGGCCTCAACCTCGCGCGGCTGCCTGCGGTGTTCCTCGAGTGCGGCAACATGCGCAACGATGCCGACGCCGCCCGCTTGACGTCGCCGCAATGGCGTCAGTCGGCAGCGACCGGCATCGCCGACGCTCTGCAGGCCTATCTCGCGCCGTCCTGAGCACGTCGCCGTTTGCCGAGCAAACTTTCCCGAGAAATGGCGACGTGTTGTCATCGACTTGGTGCTGGCTGCAACTGAGGCAGACGCGGCTGACGGAACGAAGTCCGGGGCGCAACGCTCAAGGTGCGGCTGGTCTACATCGATCCGTGGTCAACGGACGTGCCCGACGACTACTTCGCGACACGCAGCTCCGTCGGCAAGGTCACGTCGTCACCGACCGGCCGTGTCCCGCAGTGGAGTCCAGATGAAGCGGCCGACCATTTCCGTCCGCCGGTGCCCTTCCGGGGCCCGACAGGTCCGCCGGCAGACGGCGGCAACCCGGCTGGCGGGAGAGCTCGGTACCTCGCTGTTGCCCTCGCGCTCGTGGCTGCGTCGGCGCAATCGGTGGTCGCCCGATCCGCGGCTACCGCAGCCCGGCAGGCATCCCCGCCCGGAAGGGAGGGAGCGCGTGCGCCGCTCGGTGCTCCACCACCCACGCGTAGCGATGCCGAGGGCGTCGGCTTCCGCGTCCTGCGCCATCAGGACGAAGCACGAGCCCCCGTCGCCTGGTCGCCGCCGGCCGGTCCACTACGTCGTCCGTCCTGACAACGCCCCGAGCAACGGCGCCCAGACCCTCACCGCGGCGATCGCCACCGTCAGTCAGGCGACGGGCTGCGCTACATCAACGACGGTCGCACGACCGAAGGTGCCACCGAAGATCGCCAGGCATACCAGCCGGCTCACTACGGAGATCGCTGGGCTCCCGTCCTGATCGCCTGGGCCAGCTCCAGCGAGGTGCCCGACTTCGGCGTCGACATCGTCGGCGAGGCCGGTCCCACCGAGGTCGGGACACCTGGCGGCGACAAGACCTACATCTCCGGGGCGCTCTATCTCGACGCGCAGAAGATGGCTGCGCTTGGCGCAAGCGGCAACGGAGTTCCTGCGGAGGTCGTGGTGCTGCACGAACTCGGGCACCTCGTCGGCCTTGCGCACGTCGACGACCGGAATCAGGTGATGTACGCACGCAGCGGCGCGCCCCTGAGCGGATACGGCCAAGGCGACCGAGCTGGCCTTGCAGCGCTCGGACGCGGAGCCTGCCAGCCTGACATCTGAGGCCGATCTGCACAGGACGACGACTGATCGCCCGCCAGCACAGCAGGCAGCAAGCTGACCTTGCACGATGGACGTACGGTCGCGGTGATCACCTCGATCGCGGGATGTCTGAAGCGATCAGTAGTCGGGTGGGTCAAGGAAGCGAGTGCAGCCCGCTCAGCTCGGCCAGCCTCGCCAGCCCCGGGCCCACGTTGGCTCGCAGGCGCCCCAGCGCATCGTCGAGGGCGGCGCTGGGCGCCTGGCCGGGAGGGATGCGTGCGGGGTTGAGCGCCACCCCGTTGGCCCAATCCCTGATGTCGGGCGCGGCGCCGAAGGACTGCGCCGCCCGTGCGCCCAGGACCTGCATGCGCCCCCACGCGGCTCGCGAGTTGCCGTACGGCGTAGGAGGGCAGAGCCGGTTCTTGTCGGCGTCGTCGTCGCGCGTGGCCTCGACGTAACCCACGAGGGCGGCCCCGAAGCACGGGAACCCGCTCCTGACCGGCTGCAGCGTGATGGCGTCCGGACCCCAGATCGGGACGGCTGGCGGGTGCTGCAGCCCCGATGCGGCGCAGTGCACGACGAGGGCGTCCCGGGAGATCACGAGCGGGCCGTCATCGAAGTGCAAGCGCCCCGGCTCGACGCTGCGGACGTGGCCACGCCGCACGACGTTGTCGACCGAGCGCAGCCGCTCCAGCTCCCACGTGCCCAGCGTCGGCGCCCTGGCCATGGTGGGGGTGACGGCTGGGTCGATGCGCAGCATGACGCCGGCGGCCTCGAGGCGTAGGAACAGGTCGTCCAGCGACCCGGCGGCCGCGGCCGCGGTCATGGTGTCGGCGACCATGGCGAGGAACACCTCGGGGGCCGGCTGGACCACCGCACGGTTGAGCATCCACGGCTCCCGCGGCCGCACCCAGCGAAGGGCCCCCGGGTCGATTCCCTGGCCCAGCAGCCACACCACGGCGTCGGTCGCAGTCTTCCCGGAACCGACGACGACGTACTCGCGCGGAGCCTCCGTCAGGCCGACGAGGTCGTTCACGGGCAGCACCCGGGCTCCGCCGACGACATCGAAGGGTGGAGGGCTGACGGAGGGCACGTCGGGAGCGAGGTAGCGGGCGTCGACGATCCGGCACCGCGCGGGCACCTGGAACTGCTGCCCGGTCACGCGGGAGACGACGCGACCGCCCCCGACGTGATCGCTCCCGGGGAACCACTCGACCTTGCCTGACGGCAGCATCCGGTCGGCCAGGACGCGTTCGTAGTAGGTGCAGATCTCCGCCCCGCTGGCCCGCTCGTGCAGTCCGGCCTCCGGCCCTCGCTGCTGCACCTGCCCGCCCAGCAGCGTCGAGGCGACGCCGTAGAACGAGGACGCCTGGTGCAGCTGGACGAACGGGTAGGCGTCCAGCCAGTGGCCCCCCGTTGCGAGCCGCCGGTCGACCAGGGCGACGCGTACGTCGGCGTGGTCTATGAGCGCGTCGGTAAAGGCCATACCCGTAGCGCCGGCGCCGACGACGAGGTAGTCGACGTCCAGCTGCTTCGTCATGACCACGGGGCGCGCGCTACCGGGACGAGCGCAGGAGCGGTACGCGCGCTGCCGCACGGGGCGCGGCGCCGCGTCGAGGAGCACAGCCGGCTCGGTGCGGGTCGTGTCGTCGGGCCGGACGCTGGCGAGGCGGGCAGTCCGGTCCCGGTCGACGACCAGGCGCAATGCGTACGTCGGATGGAGCGGCCGCCTACGGGCGAGCTGTCCGTCGTACGCCACTGCGCCCCGGCCGGACACGATGGCCTTGCCCCGGCGCAGCGCCTCGGCTTCTGGCATTGGAGTGCGTCGATTTTTAGGATTGAAGCCCCTCGGTTTCCAGAATCCAACCATGGTGACGCATGATCCCCCGCCTCGGGGAGATCATTGAGCGGACCTTCGGACTGGAAGACGTCACCGGCGTGGACCAGCATCGCACCCATGACGCAGGCGACCTGATTCTCGAACGTCATGTCGGCTCTTCGAAGGTCGGTCGGATCGGGCAACGGAACGCTACGCGGGTCGGCGTTGCGGTCCCGCCCATGCCTTATCACACGGTTGACCGTGCGCGATCATCGCGGTGGGTTGGCCTCGCTCGGGTGGGACGTCCGATGGACCTACCTGACCTCGATGACGCCCATCATCCCGAGGTCTTCGTGATCGAGGATGTGGCAGTGGTAGACGGTGCGGCCGGTAAAGGCTTCGAACGCGATCCGGACCTTGACGCTGCTGCGGGCCGGGACGTTGACGACGTCCTGCCGGCTGACGACGTCGACCGGGACGCCGCCGGACTCAATCAGCTGCATAGGCCAGACGTGCAGGTGGAAGGGGTGCTCCATCGAGCTGGTGTTACGGATCTCCCACTCCTCCACCGCGCCGGCCCGTACCTGCTGGTCGACGCGGGTGGCGTCGAACACCTGCCCGTCGATGGTGAAGCCCATGCCGCCACCCATGCCGCCACCCATGCCCATACCCATGCCCATGGTCAGGGTCCGCCGCCTATCAAGCGCAGCAACCTGCCGGAGGTCGCGCAGTGCTTCCTGAGCTGGCAGCGGGCCGGGTGCCTGGGCGGCGCTTCCGGTGACGCGTAGTGAGGCGAGCGACGCCGCCGCGCCCGTTCCCCCGATCCGGCCGCCCATTCCGACGGAGCCTCGGTCGTAGCCCAGCAGCCGCAGCTCACTGCTTCCTTGCCTCAGGGTGACGAGGAGGTCTGCGCGGTTGCCGGGTGCCAGCACGAGCTGCTCGATCCGCGCCGGTGTGGCGTACCGGCCTGAGTCGATGCCGAGCAGGTCCAGCTGCTGCCCGTCGACGCGCAGCCTGACGTAGCGCGCCGCGCAGGCGTTGACGATCCGCCACCGCTCCCGCTCTCCCGGCCGGGCCTCCAGGACCGGCTGCGTTTGTCCGTTCAGCAGGACGAGGTCGCCTTCCCTGCCTTGCATCCGGGCCATCTGAGAGACCGAACGGACCCGCCCCGTGCTGTCGAGGCTGGTGTCTGAGATGACCAGCACCCGTTCCCGAGTGGACGCCACGCTCCTACTGACCGCGGGGGGGTCACCGACGATGATGGCGCCGTAGAGCCCTCCGAAGACCTGCTCGGCGACCATCCCGTGGTGGTGGGGGTGGTACCAGTAGACGCCCGGCGGGTGATCGGAAGGCAGCTGGTAGTCGTAGTCCCAGGACGCCCCGGGCTGGACGGCGACGAGCACGTTGTCACCATGCCCGTCAGGGGAGACGTGCAGGCCATGGACGTGCAGGTTGGTTGGGTCTGTGAGCCCGTTGATGAGCCGGATCTGAAGACGGTCACCGGGCTGCAGGTGCAACGTTGGCCCCGGCAGTCCCCCGTTGTAGCTCAGGGCAGTGGCATCCCTGCCGCCTATCCGGACCGGACCCTTTCGGGCCTCCAGAGTGACTCTCAACCGACCACCTGCGCTCTGCAGGACAGCAGGTTCTTGCAGGGACGCACCTGAGGCGGTCCGGAACGACGAGCCAGAACGATCGCCGAGCAGCAAGCCGAACCCGCCGACCGCGGAGCTGGCGATGCCCAGACCGCCGAGTTGCAGCGCGCCGCGGCGGCTGAGGGGTTTCATCAGAGGGGCTCGTGGAGGGTCTCGAGCCGGTCGCGGTACTCGGTCGGACTCAGCTCGCCGCGCGCCAGCCTGTCGTCGAGGATCCTCCGGGCGGCGCTGCGTCCAGGTCCCTTCACCGCTGTCAGAGCAGCCCCGTCTCCGCGGGTCCGTGCTGCGCCGAAGAGGCGCACAGCGAGCAGGACGAGGAGGCCTAGACCGACGATCAGGAATGTCGCGAATATCCAAGATCCCCCTCCATGCATGCCGTACCCGTTGCCGAACATCATCCGTGCCTCTCTGTCGATGGATTCGTTAGTGCAGAAGGGCGAAGCAGGAACCACCGCAACGGCACTGCCGCCCTCTCATCGTGGTCATCCGTCGTGCTGCCAGATAGAGCACAGGTGCCCGTCCTGGTAGGGACGTTCGGCCCTGCCGAGTTGCGCCGGTTCGGACCAGGTAACGCCGCCGTACACCTGCCCATCGGCAACGTTCACCTTCCCCAGTCACTGGCATGTGCCGGGGATGACCACCATGGCCACCGAGACCCCCAAGAAGCAGATCGTCGACATCGGTGTCCTTGAGGTCCCGGACTCACGTGACCAGATCGTCGGCGCCGGCCGGCCTGCCGCATGTCAGCCGACATCAACAAGCTCACCGAGACCGGCCTGCGCGACGACGTCGAAGGGATCACCAGCGCCTCCGACTTCATCGACAAGACCGCTGGCGCCCAGTTGCTGTGCACCTGAACCTCGGTGGACTCTCGCGTCGCGCCACCGTGTGCTCTGCAGTTAGCGGCGTAGCAGCCGCTGCGCGAGGGACCGGGGGCTCGGTGCCTCGCAGGTGCAGCGCCGTGCTTCCGGGACTGTGCCCATCACCGTGTCGATGTGCTTTCCGCAGCCGGTCCACGTCGTCTTGCCACAGCCTGAGCATCGTGCGGGTGAGCACATCGGAGGATTCCTTCGTCGGGCGAGGTGAGGCGGGATGGTGGCATCTCAGTCATGCCTGATGCCGCGGTCAACGGGGCACTCTCAGCAGCCCGCGCTTGGAGTGCACACTCAGGCAAGAAAGGGATGGTCACGCAAGGGAGAGGAAGAGTTTTTCCATTTCGGCGACGTCGAGGTCTGATTCGGGGTCGGCCAGGCATTGCTTGAGGCCACTGGCGACGACGCTGAACCCCGCCTTGTCCAAGGCCCGGGAGACCGCGGCGAGTTGCGTGACCACGTCCTTGCAGTCCCGTCCTTGCTCGAGCATCCGGATGACCCCGCCGATCTGGCCCTCGGCGCGCCGCAGCCGGGAGATCGCAGTCTTCGTCGAGTCGGGGTCGAGCTGCATCAGGTCTCCTTGTATGACTCAGGCGGGGGGCCTCTGTCGCGCTCTCAGGAGTCTAACATATACCCCTGGGGGTACTTGACGTATACCCCTAGGGGTACTAGCTTCAGTGTCATGGACATCGCCCTCAGCACCACGACCAGCCTCACCTTCGACGAGGCCGTCACCCAGATCCGACAGGCTCTCGACGAGCAGGGCTTCGGGATCCTCACCGAGATCAACGTGCAGGCCACGATGAAGGCCAAGCTTGACGTCGATGTCGAGCCCTACCTGATTCTGGGTGCCTGCAACCCTTCACTCGCGCACCAGGCACTGACGCTCGAACCGGAAATCGGGCTCCTCCTGCCGTGCAACGTGATCGTCCGCACCGAAGGTGGCACAACGCTCGTGCAGGCCATGGACCCTCAGCTGCTCGTCACCGTGGTCGACAGGCCGGGCTTGAAGGCTGTCGCTGACGAGGCCGGGCTTCGCCTCGGGAAGGCGCTCGCACAGCTGCCCGCGGCGGTGTCGTCATGACCACTGTGACGGTGACCCACGACGTTGAGGACCGGTTCGACATCGCCATCCGCGGTCATGTCGTCCAGGTCGACCAGCCGGAGTCCGACGGCGGTACCGACACCGCGCCCACCCCCACTGAGCTGTTCGTCGCCAGCCTCGCCTCGTGCGTCGCGTTCTACGCCCGCAGGTATCTCAAGCGCCATGGTCTCCCTCAGGCGGGCCTCGCCGTCACCGCTCAGGCCGAGTCCGGTGCGAAGCCTTCGCGCGTCGCCAGCGTCGCCGTCACCCTCACGCTTCCAGAAGGCATACCCGCGGACAAGCGCGAGGCACTGCTTGCCGTCGCTTCGCACTGCACCGTGCACAACACTCTGACGCACCCGCCCGAGGTGCTGGTGCAGCTCGCCGAGTAAAGCCGTGGGCGGACGAAACGCGCTGCAGGGGCTTGATCGCGGAGTGACGCCGGCCTCCACGTACATGTGCCACCACATGACGCCCGGCGGGCCGACGTGGCCGCGCCAGGATGGCTGGAAGTTCCAGGCGGGGACCGCATGATCAAGCTCGGTCGGGGAGGTTCGCTGCTCCAGCCGCCCAGCAGCAAGAGCGGACTCCGTAATGGAAGACGCGGCTCAGTCCCCCTGAACTAAATACCGCCGGGGGTGTTTCTTGACGAAGGACTTTCCGTCCGTCTCCGCCCCCGCGCTGTCGAGGAGTCATCGTGGTCAGCACAACCCCCAGCCTGCAATGGCCGATCACGCAGACCCACGAATCCGGGTGGATCGCCCGACTGGGCGGCTGGTCCGCTGCCCATCTGTGAGTCGTGCTTGTCGGCTAGCTCGTCGTCATAGGGGTGCTGGATGCCTTCGCCTCAGGTGGAGAAGAAGCTGTCCGCAGCGGGCGGGCAGGACAGCGGCAGCCCATCGGCCCAGGCCCGCACGATCCTGGGCCAGGAGATCGCCGGCCTGAACTCCACCGCGCTGCAGGTGGTCGTCCACGTCAGCCAGGGCGCAGTGGCGACCGACCCGCAGGCGCAGACCGTCCTCAGCCGGGCCACGACCCTGCTGAAGGCCGACCACCGGATCAGCAACGTCATCACTCCGCAGCCGGGGGCTCGATCTCGCAGGACGGCCGGGCGGCCGTCCTCCAGGCCAGCGCCAACGCCGATGCCAACACGATGGTCCGGGCTTGGGCGGGGGCCTGGCACGTGCGCAGCCAGTGGTGTGTCACGCCGACCGTGTGCGCGTCGCCGCCAGGAGCAAGCAGGCGCGATGTGTCAGAAGGGAGTCTCCGGTTGGTCATTCTTCCAGCGCATGAACCTTCTGAACTGCATGAACGACGAGTTCCGCAGCCACCAGCGCTCCGCAAGGAGTTGAGGGCGCGTCGACTCCGTCGCGCCCGCCCGGCACATCGCGGCCTACCTCCATGGTCGCCAACCGGTGCCGGACCGTCGGCGCTGGTGGGACTGTGGCGCAACGCGGCGAGGCGTGCGAGCGTGCGACCCCCGACCAAGCCGACCGCGGAGGAACTCCTGTGCCGACCATCGACGTCAACGACACAACCCTGGCTTACGACGAGGTGGGCGACCCGGACGGCATCCCGCTGCTGCTCAGCCACTCGCTGTTCTTCACCCGGCGGATGTTCGACCCGCTGATCGAGCAGCTGGGTGCCGGCTACCGCGTCGTCGCCTACGACCACCGGGGCCAGGGCGAGAGCGCTCCGGCGCCTGTGGAGCAGCTGGACATGGACACCTTGAGCGAGGACGCAGCCGCCCTGATCGAGGCGCTGGACCTCGGCCCGTGCCATGTCGTGGGAAACTCGATGGGCGGCTTCATCGCGCTGCGCCTGGCCGCTCGTCGCCCCGACCTGGTGCGTTCCGCGGTCGCTGTGGGGTCCTCGGCGGAGGAGGAGCACTCCCTGGCCGAGTTCGCCCCGCTCGTCGCCCACATGCAGGCGAACGGCACCGCCGACGTCATCGACACCCTCATGTACATCATGTTCGGGGATACCTCGCTGGCCGAGCCGTCCGCGCAGACGTTGGCGTGGCGCACGTACATGCTTGGGCTGGACCATTCGATCGGCGATGCCGCCAACCAGGTCATCCACCGCCGCCGCCTCGTCGAGGAGCTCGACGGCTGCGGCGTGCCCGTTCTGGCGATCGCTGGCGCGGAGGACCACGCCTACCCGCCGCCGCTGTCCTCCGACGCCCTGGCGGCAGCGAGCGGCGGCCGCAGCGTGGTCGTCACCGCCGCCGGGCACTCGGTGTCGCTGGAGCAGAGCGCCGTGGTCGCCGGGCACCTGCGGGCGCACCTGGCAGACCTCGAGGCAGGCGTCCCGGCCTGACACCAGACGCCGGCCGCCACTTCGACGTCCGGCAGTCGTCCCGGGGCGCATACCGGCCGGCAGGCCGCTGAACACGTCGACCAGCGCGTCCCGGGTGGCGGCTGCGGTCCAGGTCGAGCAACCGGTGGAAGCGCTCGTTGAGCTTGGCGAGCCGTTCGACCTCGCGCGTGCGCTCGCTGAGCAGCTGGTCCTTGGTGCGGTCGCTGGCGCGGAACGCGGCGACCTCCTCGCGGAGGCGGGCCAGCTCCTTGTCGTCGCGCTGCCGGAGCAGTGCCGAGTGGGCGCTCCCGGTGGGCGCGGTGGCGGGGCTGCTGATCACCCAGCCCAGGGTCGCGAGGTCGCTGACCAGGATGAGCCAGGGGGCGTTGTTGCCGGTGCCCAGTTGGCTGGCGTGGTCCAGCAGCAGCTTGCCGGGCTGGCGGTTGCCCTCGGTCGGCAGGTGCCGGCGGATAGTCGGCCTTGCGGCCGGTGAGGGTCACCGCCTGGTCGACGGTGACGAGCTCCTCGCTCATCGTTGGGGTGGTCTTGGTGGTGCCTTCCTGCGACGACGGGCGTCGTCCGCCGGGAGACCTGTGATGGATAGGCCCCGGAGGGCAGCGACCTGGCGGCTTCCTGGGCGTGAGAGTCCCTTACCGTCCCAAGGGTGTCCAAGCCCGCTCGACATCATGCGCTCGCCGAGGCCGTGGACAGTGCTCTGAACACCCGGACTTGTCCAGACATCGTCCGGACAGCCCGTCCGACAAACTGCCTGCCCGCCCGACAAACTCTGCATAGAAACGGCAGAAAAGACCCCGCGCGTAAGCGAAGGGCCCCGTCCGAGTTATGCCATTTCCGGTAAAACATTTGTAGCGGGGGCAGGATTTGAACCTGCGACCTCTGGGTTATGAGCCCAGCGAGCTACCGAGCTGCTCCACCCCGCGTCGGTTCGCAGACTGTACGTGACCTGGGGACCGCTGTGCAAACGCTCAGCCGGGCGGCGGCGCCGACGGCTTGGGCGAACCCTGCAGCTCGGTCAGGCGGGCCAGCGCCACCTGCAGGCGCTGCTGCGCGGCTCCGTACGCCGTGAAGTCGCCCCGCCCGAAAGCGGCTTGGCCGTCGCGGAAGGCCTGGTCGGCGGCGGTGATCGCCGCCGCGATGTCGGCGGCCGGCGGCGTGGTCGGCGGGGGCGTCGTCGCGCCGGTGGTCGGCGGGGGCGTCGTCGACGGGCTGGTCGGGGTCGGTGCGCCGCCGAAGCGGGCGTATAGCGCCTCGAGCGCCCCAGCGAGGGTCTGGTTCGCGACCGTCTGGCTGCCGAAGCTCACGATGACCTGCTGCAGGGTCGGGAAGGCATTCGCTCCCGAGCGGGCCTGGACGAATACCGGCTGGACGTACAGCAGTCCCTGGGCGACGGGCAGCGTCAGCAGGTTGCCGAACTTGACGGTGCCGTTGCGCTGCAGCGCGAACAGCGCACTCGCCACTTGCGCATTGGACAGGAACTGGTTGGCGACCTGGCCAGGCCCGTCGATCGTCACCCCCCGTGGCAGCTGGAGCACCCGAATCTTGCCGTAGTCGGCCTGGTCGGAGCTGACCGACGCAAAGGCTGACAGGTTGGCGCCGTTGCTGGAGACGAACGACGTCGACAGCGAGAACCGGGCCTGCGGCTGCCCTGGGAACTGCAGCAGTGCGTAGTACGGCGGCTGGTCACCGGTGCTCGAGCTCGCGACTGAAGGCACCTGCGCCGGCGGGGCGACCGGTTGATTGGCATCAGCCGTACCGGCGGTGAGGTTGGCCGCCGCAGCCGGGTCGACCGGCACCCGCCAGAAGTCCTCCTTGTTGTAGAAGGCTCCAGCGTCCTGCACGTGATACTGCGAGAGCAGGTCGCGCTGCACCTTGAACAAGTCCTCGGGGTAGCGGAAGTGCGAGGCCAGCTCAGGGCTGATCGCGCTCGACGGCTTGATCAACCCCTTGAAAGCCTTGGCCCAGGTCTTGAGCACCGGGTCGGTGGGCCCGAACTCGTACAGCGACACATCACCGGTGTACGCGTCGACGGTGGCCTTCACCGAGTTCCGGATGTAGTTGACCTCCTGCTGCGGCTGCCGGCTGGTGCGGGTGCTGTCCTGGGTGACGTCACCGAAGTTGCGCTGCTCGGCGTACGGATAGCCGGCGCTGGTGGTGTATCCGTCGACGATCCACAGCACCTTGCCGTCAACGACCGCGGGGTACGGGTCGCTGTCGAGCTGCAGGAACGGCGCGACTTTCTTGACCCGCTCACGCGGCTCGCGGATGTACATCAGCCGCGAGTCACTCTTGATCGAGCCCGACAGCAGCAGGTTCGGCTCGCGGAACTTCAGCGCGTACGCGATCTTGCGAAGGCTGCTGGACAGCTGTACCCCGCCGCCACCGTCGTAGTTGAAGGTGACCTGCTTGTCGCCCGCAGCCGGTCCGTCGATCTCGCCCTGCGTGGTGTTGACGACCGAGTAGCTCGGGGAGAGCTCGCCGAAGTAGATGCGGGGTTGGTCGATCGGGAACGGCAGCTTGGCCGGCGGATTGCCCGGCCCGCTCGGGGGCACATTGCCCACGGCGAAGATGGGCTTTCCCTCGCTGTCGACCTGGTTGGCCGGCGCGGCGATGACCCCGTTGCCGTGCGTATATGTCAGCCGCTCGTTGATCCAGTTGCGCTGGTTGGGCTGCAGGCCGGTCTGATCGACCTCACGGGCTGCGATGACGAAGTCCTGCACGCCCCCATCGACCGGGTAGCGGTCGATGTCCAGGCGCCCACCGACGCCGAAATAGCTGCGGAAACGCTGCAGCTGCTCGAAGGTCGGCTGGAAGACATTCGGGTCGAGCAACCGGGCGTTGGGGATGGTGCCCGTGTCCGCCCGCAGCGCCGCCGGTGTCGCCGTCTGCGTGGCGTCGTACTTCTGCAGCTCGACGTCGGCGATGCCGTACGCCGCCCTGGTAGCCGTGATGTTGCGGGAGATGTACGGCGCCTCGCGGTTGACCTCGTTGGGCTTGACCCGGAACTGCTGGGTGTACGCCGGGAACAACCCGCCGAGCACGACAGCCGACAGGACGAGCAGCGCCAGCGCCCCGGCCGGCAGCAGGATGTTGCGTACGACAATGTTGGCGAAGAACAGCAGCGAGCAGATCACCGCGACACCGATGAGGATGTTCTTCGCCGGCAGCACGGAGTTGATGTCGGTGTAGGAGGCCCCCTGCACGACGCCGCGGTTCGAGAACGCCAGGCCGAAGCGGTCGAAGTAGTAGGCGACTGCCTTGAGGAGCACGATGACGCCGACCAGCACGGACAGGTGTGCGCGTGCCGCCGGGCTGACCTTCTCGCCCACGGTCTGCAGCCGTAGTCCGCCGAACAGGTAGTGCGTGGCCGCCGCAGCGAGCACGCTGAGGATGATCGCGGTGAGCAGAAACCCCAGGACGAACCGCTGGAACGGGTACGTCATCGCGTAGTACGAGACGTCGCGCTTGAACTGCGGGTCGATGACACCGAAGTCGGTGCGGTTGCGCCACAGCAGCCAGGTCTGCCAACGGCCGGCGGCCGACAGGCCGGCGAACAGGCCGAACACGCTGGAGACGAGCAGCAGCACCGGGACCAGGTAGGGCTCGACGCCGACCCGGTACCGCTCGAGGTTCTGCTGCTCCAGGCTCATCGGCCGGAACGGCGGCCGCACCCGGTACGCCACGGTGATGTTGGCTCCGACGAGCGTGGCCATCAGGAGGCCGAAGCCCACGAACAGCAGCAGCTTGGTCGTCAGAACCGTCGTGAACACGGTGCTCGCGTTGACGTTGCGGAACCACAGCAGGTCGGTGTAGAGCGAAATGCCGACACCGCCCAGCACCAGCACCGCCACGACGCCGATCAGCGCGGGTGCAAGAAGGCGGGGACGGGCAGGCAGCCCCGCCCGGGAGATGCGGACGGCCACGCGGCTCACTCTCTCCAAGCCGGGCGCTCGATGCCCCCGGTCACTACGCGCCCAACCCTGCCACAGCCGGGCCGGTTCCCCCTGCGGGACACTGCACGCCATGAGCGCTCTGCAGTCAGTGGTCGGCGAGGTCGAGTCGCATGTGGCGGAGGCCGGCTGGGACCAGCCACCGCAGCTGTTCGCGCTGGTGGACACCGAGCAGCTGCTGCGGGCCGAACCGCAGCTCGCCACGACCATGGGCATCATCCCCGGACAGCCCGGCTCGTTGACGCCGGTGGCCCAGGAGGCGCTCACTGACGCGCCGCTGGACGAGGCGCTGGCGCGCGTCGTGTTCGGCGACGCCGTGCTCGGCGTCGTCCTCGCGCACGAGGTGCTGGTGCTGCCGCCGTCGGTCGAGGCGGCGCTGGAGGAGCTGGATGCCGAGCGGGCGGCCGCGCACCCCGACGCCCGGGAGGTACGGATGGTCGTCGGCGTCGTACGCGACGGGACTCGCGCCGCGGTGCTGCGGTTGCGGGCGACCGGCGACGGGCTGGACGAGCGGGTCACCGGGGCCGACCTCGCACCGGCGCTGGCCGACGCGCTGCTCGCGACCCTCGGCGACTGACCGGCTGCCCCGACGGGCGGGCCTGTCAGGAGCAGCCGGTCGGGGTGCCCCCGCTGCGCTCCAGGTCCAGTGCTCGGCGGGCCTCGTCCAATGACGACACCTTGATCAGTTGCAGGCCGTCGGGGCGGTTGGCCGCCGCGTCGGCGCAGTTGGCGGCCGGCACCAGAAACACTGTCGCGCCCTTGCCGCGGGCCCCCCGCAGCTTCTGCTGGATGCCGCCGATGGGCTGCACGACGCCGTCGGGGGTGATCTCGCCGGTGCCGGCGATGTACGCCCCGCCCGTGAGCGAGCCGGGTTCGAGCTTGTCGACGATGCCCAGCGCGAACATCAGCCCGGCGCTCGGGCCACCGACATCCTTGAGCGCGATCTTCACCGTGAACGGGTAGCTGACGCCGGTCGCAATCCCGATCAACGGCCGGGGCGGGGAGTCGGTCGACGCCGTCGTGACGAGGGCCGCCTCGGCGCTCAACCCGGCCCGCCGGTAGCCGATCCGGACGCTCGCGCCGGGTGCCCGGTCGCCGATCATCGTACGCAACTGCGCGGGTCCGGTGACGGCGCGGCCGTCCACGCTGGTCAGGACGTCGTCCTTGCGCAGCACGCCGACCGCCGGCGAGGTCGCCGAGACGTCGGCGACGGTGACCTCGATCGGGATGCCGAGCGCTGACAGCGCTGCCGTGGTCGCCGCGTCCTGCGACTGCACCATCTGCCGGGTGTTCTCCGCCTCGACCTGCGCGTCGCTCTGCCCCGGCGGGAACACCAGCTCACGCGGTACGACGGCCTCGTCACGGCGTACCCAGCCGACCAGCGCCTCGGCGAGGGAGAGGTCCGAGCGCACCCCCACCGTGGTGAGGTCCAGGTGCCCGGTGTCGGGGAAGCTCTGGCGGCCCCGGATATCGATGACCGGCGCCCCCTCGCTGTCGCCGAGGGTGTTGAACGTCGGGCCGGGCCCCAGTGCGACGTACGGCACCCGGGCGACGAGCGTGCCGACCAGCAGGCCCACGGCGAGGAACGTCGACAGCAGCAGGGACAGGGTGCGCCGGGACACGGCGCTCACGCTAGTGGGAGTCGAGGGCGCCGGCCGGGTCCAGGCTGGTCTCAGGGTGTGCCGACCCACTCCTCGTCGCCCTCGAGGAACACCTGACGCTTCCAGACCGGCACGGTGGCCTTCAGGTCGTCGATGAGCCGCCGGGCCGCTTCGAAGGCCTGCCCGCGGTGCGGCGCGGAGGCCGCCACGACGACCGCGATGTCGCCGACGGCGAGCAGGCCGGTGCGGTGGACGGCGGCCAGACCCAGGACGGGCAGGTCATCGGCGACAGCCTGCGCGACCCGCTCGAGAGCCGCCGCGGCGTCGGGATGGGCGACGTACTCCAGCTCGCGTACGTCGCGACCGCCATCGCTGTCCCGCACGAAACCGGTGAAGGACACGACTCCGCCGGCGCCGAGGTCCTCGACTGCGGCCAGCACCTCCTGGACCGACAGCGGCTGGTTGCGCAGTTCCAGCAGGCGCAGGACAGGACGCGTCACAGTCGCAGACTAGGTGGCGCGGGCTCGGCGCTAGCGTGGCGGGCATGTGCAGCGCAGGTCGTCCATGACCCGGCCGCCGTTCGGGTTCGGCCCGTCCGACCGTGACGACGAACCCGGGGGCTCCGACCCGTTCGGCCTGGGTGGTCTGCTGGGCGGAGGCGACGTGTTCGCCACCCTCGGCAAGCTGATGTCCTGGACCGGCGGGCCGGTCAACTGGGACCTTGCGACGCAGGTCGCCGAGAGCGCCGCCCGCGAGGGCGACCGGCCGGTGACCGACCAGGAGCGCCAGGATGTCGTCGAGGCCTGCCGGCTGGCCGACCTGTGGCTTGACCCCGTGACGTCGCTGCCCGCCGGGGGCGCAGAGGCGCGGGCGTGGACCCGCACCGGGTGGCTGACCTCGACGCTGCCCGCCTGGCGCCAGCTGGTGGACCCGGTGGCGGCGCGAGTCGTGGCCGCGATGGGTGGCGCCCTCGAGCAGGGCCTGTCCGACGGCGTACTCGGCGACGGCATCGGCGAGGGGGGCCTGCCGCCAGAGGTCACCGCAGCGCTGCCGCCGGAGCTGGCCACGATGCTGGGCGGCATGTCGGCGGGTGACCTCGGGGGCGCCATGCGCGGGGTGATGGGACAGGTCGGCGGCCTGGTGTTCGGGGCGCAGATCGGACAGGCCCTCGGGGCCCTCGCGGGCGAGGTGCTCGGCGCCACCGACATCGGCCTGCCACTGGGCGACGCGGGCCGGGCGGCCCTGCTGCCGGCCAACGTGGCCGCGTTCGGCGACGGGCTCGAGGTGCCGCTGGAGGAGGTGCGGCTGTACGTGGCGCTGCGTGAGTCGGCCCACCAGCGGTTGTTCGCGCATGTGCCGTGGCTGCGGGCGCACCTGTACGACGCCGTCGACGCCTATGCACGCGGCATCGAGGTCGACCCGCAGGCGATCGAGCGGGCCGTGGGCTCGTTCGATCCGGCCGACCCCGAGAGCCTGCAGCGGGCGATGGGCGAGGGGATGTTCGACCTGAAGGCCACTCCCGCGCAGGAGGCCGCACTGGCGCGCCTCGAGACCGCCCTCGCCCTGGTCGAGGGGTGGGTGGACGCGGTCGTCGAGCAGGCTTCCGGCAGCCTGCCGTCCGCGGTACAGCTACGAGAGACGGTGCGCCGGCGCCGGGCGACCGGTGGGCCTGGCGAGCAGACCTTCGCCGCCCTGGTCGGCCTACAGCTGCGGCCCCGCCGACTGCGGGAGGCCGCCGCCCTGTGGACCGCCGTCTCGCAGGCCCACGGACAGCAGGGCCGGGACGCACTGTGGGCGCACCCCGACCTGCTGCCAGGACCGAGCGACCTCGATGACCCCGCAGCCTTCGTCGCGGGCGGTGGCGCCGACTGGGACGCCGGCCTCGCCGCACTCGACAAGGACCTCGACGGCCGGCTCGACGACGATGAACGCCAGTCCGGAGACGACCCGCCGCCTGCCTAGCTGCCGGCGGCGGGCAACAAGTTCCTGCGCACAGGCTGTGCGTCGCCCCGCCGCAGGTGATGCGCCGTGCCACGCCGCACCGGCGCAACCGTCCACAAGCGCCCATACCGGCCCTCCACAGGGACACGCCCCGTCGTCCACACCGCACCCACACCGGTGTCCACAGGCCGCGTTGACCGGCCGCTCACCGTTGCTTAGCGTTCTCTCCAACGGAGCCCCCGGGCCCCGGGACCGCGCGGAAGGGGAAGCCGAGCGGGATCGGGTACCGGGGGCGCCGTGAGCAACTGGGTGGCCGTGAGCAACTGGGTGTCGGTGACCAGCCTGCTCAGCGGCCGGTGAAGACCGCCGGGCGCTGTTCTTTTCGCGCTCGTAGGCCCTCCTGCAGGTCGTCGGTGGCCAGGGTCACCGGCTGCACGACCGACTCCCACTGCAGCGCATCGGAGAAGCTCGCGTGGCCGCCCCGCGACAAGGCCACCTTGTGCAGGCGCTGGGCCACGGGCGCGCCGGCAGCGACCATCCGGGCCCGCTCCATCGTCCGGCTCAACAGCTCCTCGTCGGGGAAGACCTCGGTGGCCAGGCCGAGCCGCGCCATCTCCTGCGCGTCGCACACCCGACCGGTCAGCAGCAGCTCGCGGGCCTGCGCCAAGCCGACGACCTCCGGCAACAGCCACGTGCTGGCCATCCCGGCGTGCATCCCGAGCTGGGCGAACGGCACGGTGAACCGGGCCGACGCACCCGCGTACCGGATGTCGCAAGCCAGCGCCATGATCCCGCCGGCCCCGACGGCCGGGCCGTTGATGGCCGCGATCGAGGGCACGTCCAGGCCGCCGAGCGACAGCCAGGTCTCGTAGAAGGGCAGCATCCGGTCGCGTAGCTCATCGACGGTGGCGTCCGGCTCGGACGCCAGCCAACCGACGTCGCCACCGGCGCAGAACGCCTTCCCGGCTCCGGTCACCACGACGCACCGCACAGTGCGGTCGCCACGCAGCTCCGAGACCGCCGCGGCCCAGGCCGCTGTCAGCTCGTCCTTCATCGCGTTCCGGACGTCAGGAAGATTCAGGGTGAGGACGACGATGCCGAGGTCCGGCCCGGCGGTGCAGCGTTCAACAAGCAGGGGGAGGGACACGGCTGCTCCAGGGGGTTGGCGGCGGGCGGGCAGACGGTACCGAGCGCCCGACCGGCACCCGTCGACGCTGTCAGGGGCGGTCCGGAGGCTAAGGTGATCCGCTGAGACCGTGACACCACTCGGCGTCACGGAGCCGGAGGGGCTGGCCCCCGAACAGACAGAGGGAGGCCACGATGGCCGAGACCTACAACGGCTACTGCGTCAAGTGCAAGGAAAAGCGGGACTTCGAGGGTGAGGTCAAGGTCAGCGAGTCCGGTCGGCGGATGGCCCAGGGGCCCTGCCCGGTCTGCAGCACCAAGATGAACCGGATCCTCGGCAAGGCCTGACACTGCGCTGCCTGCGTGGCAGGGCGGTCCGCGGGGCCGCCCTGCCACGCGCCACCTGGCTCGTCGATGGTTGGCCCGGTCAGCCGAGCGGGCGCTCCAGGGTCACGAGGACGCCGTCGACGCCACCGGGCCCGACGCGGCCCTTCACCTCCACGGCCGTCACTGCTTTCAGCTGCCAGCCGTCCTCGGCGTGCTCGTTGAGGACGTCCTGCAGCTTGTTAGCCGACATCTTGCCGCCGAGCATCCCTTCTCGGAGCTCGACAACCTTGTACTCGTACCGCTGACTGGCCATGCCCCGCACCCTGCCATCACGGCCCGGCTGTGGACAGCGCCGCCGGGTGTGGATAGTCGACGCGAAGGTCGTACGCGGATGCCAGCCTCGCAGTGACCCCGGAGGTGCCTGTGCATCCTGTCCTGTGCCCGTCGAGCCGTCGGCTCTGGCGCGACCCGCAGACCCTGCAGCTTGGCCGGGCGGGCGCGCGGGCGGTCGTGCTGGCGGGGCTCGACCCCGACGTCCGCGCCGTCCTGGCGCTGCTCGATGGCACCCGCGACCTCGAGGCCGTTCAGGCGGCGGCCGTCACGGCCGGCTGCCCTGCTGCCCGAGCGGGCGAGCTGCTTGACCTGCTGCGGGGTGCGGGCCTGGTCGTCGACGCCGCGGAGCGCTGGCCGGCGCACCTTGACGTCGACGCACGGGACCGGTTGGCAGCCGATGTCGCCTCGCTGTCGCTGCTGCACGCCGGAGCCGGGCTGCCGGCCTTGCACCGCCGCGACAGCGCCTCGGTCACGGTCATCGGTGGCGGCCGCGTCGGCGCGCCACTGGCCGGCCTGTTGGCCGCAGCCGGCGTGGGCACGGTTGACGTCACTGACGACGGTCATGTTCGTCCTGACGACACCGCCATCGGTGGCCTGCGCCCGGCCGACGTCGGGCGAGGTCGTGGGCAGGCGGCCCGCGACCGGCTGGCCGAGGTGTCCCCGATGACGCGCACCGGACCGGTACGTCGTCCCGACGTGGTCGTGCTCGCACCACCCTCCGTGCTCGACGAGGACGGAGCCGCGGCGCTGCTTCGGGACGGCCTACCGCACCTGCTCGCCGAGGTGCGCGACACCGTGGGCGTCGTCGGGCCGATGGTGCTGCCGGGGCGCAGCCCGTGCCTGCGGTGCCTGGACCTGACCCGGACCGACCGTGACCCCGACTGGCCAGCGCTCGCCGTGCAGCTCATGCTGCCCGCGCGGGCGGCCCAGGCCTGCGACGCCGTCCTCGCGGCCGCCGTCAGCGCGCAGGCAGCGCTGCAGGTCCTAGCCCTACTCGACGGCGGCACCCCCGCCGCGGTCGGCGGTTCGCTGGAGCTGGCGCTACCCGACTGGCGCTGGCGACGACGCAGCTGGCACCCGCACGAGGCGTGCGCATGCAGGTGGCAGGAAACCGGATGATCCGGCGCGCCTCGCGGCCCCTGCCGTGCGGCGCGGCCTCGGCAGCAGGAGAATGCGAACGTGCCCGACATCCCGCGCCGCGCTGTCACCCGGTCCGCCAAGCTCGCCGCCCTTCCGCTGGGCGTGGCGGGCCGCGCGACCTGGGGTCTGGGCAAGCGTCTGGGCGGCAAGCCGGCCGAGGCCGTGGCGCTGGAGCTGCAGCAACGCACCGCCGAACAGCTGTTCCAGGTGCTCGGGCAGCTCAAGGGCGGCGCGATGAAGTTCGGCCAGGCCATGTCAGTGTTCGAAGCGGCCCTGCCGGAGGACATCGCCGGCCCGTACCGCGCTGCCCTGACCAGGCTGCAGGAGGCCGCGCCGCCACTGCCCGCGGCCAGCGTGCACAAGGTGCTGGCACGCGAGGTCGGGGCCGACTGGCGTGGCCGCTTCCGCAGCTTCGACGACGTACCGGCAGCCGCTGCGAGCATTGGGCAGGTCCACAGCGCCGTCTGGGCCGATGGTCGGCGGGTCGCCGTCAAGATTCAATATCCGGGGGCCGGTCCAGCCCTGCTCGGCGATCTCAAGCAGCTCGGTCGGCTGGCGCGGATGTTCTCTGCCCTGACGCCGGGGCTCGACGTGAAGCCGCTGCTGGCCGAGCTCACGGCCCGCGTCACGGAGGAGCTCGACTACCGCCTGGAAGCCGAAGCTCAGGCGACCTTCGCGCTCGCCTACGACGGCGATCCGGAGATCAAGGTGCCGGCGGTCGTCGCCGGGACCGAGCGGGTGCTGGTGACCGAATGGATGGAGGGCACGCCGCTGTCGGCCATCATCCGCGACGGGTCGCCCGCCCAGCGCGACCGCGCGGCGCTGCTACTGGCCCGCTTCTTGTTCAGCGGACCCGTGCTCGCGGGGCTGCTCCATGCCGACCCGCACCCGGGCAACTTCCGACTGTTGCCTGACGGCCGACTCGGCGTCATCGACTTCGGCGCGGTCGACCGCTTGCCCGACGGCTCCCCCGAGCCGATCGGCCGGCTGGCCCGGCTGGCGCTGGCCGGCGAGGCACAGGCGGTGCTCGACGCGCTGCGTGCCGAGGGCTTCATCAAGCCCGGCATTGAGGTCGATGCCCAGCAGGTACTGGACTACCTGCTGCCGCTGCTGGAGCCCGTTGCCGTCCCGCGTTTCCGGTTCACCCGCGAGTGGCTACGTCATCAAGCCGTACGGCTGGGGGACCCACGCTCACCGGCCGCGCAACTCGGTCGGATGCTCAACCTGCCGCCTGCATACCTGCTGATCCACCGCGTCACGCTCGGCACCATCGGTGTGCTGTCTCAACTCGGCGGCGAAGCAGCCTTCCGTGAGGAGATGGCCCGCTGGCAGCCCGGGTTCGCCGAGCCGGGCAGCGACCTCGCCGCTGAGGCGGCCGCTGCCGACGCCCGCCGAGTCGACGCCCCCGAGGCGATACCCACCCCCCAGGCGGCGTTGGTGGCGCCGGCGCCCGGTTGACCGCTATCAGGCATCCACGCGACCTGCCAACGAAGCCGCAGGTGTCGTGTCGGGTGCAGCCGGCCTGAGGCCAACGTTCGTGCCGGTCACTGGCGCGCAAAGCAAGGCCTTGACCGCCGGTCCTACTGCGTATGCGGCCCAGGCTGGGTCAACGGCGGCTGTCCGGTCCCTCGTCAAGGTCGGCAAGGGCCGCACGTAGCAGTTGCAGGCCGCTCTGCGCCAAGGCGTGGGCCTGCTCGAGCTCGAGCTCCACTTCCATCGCCGCGCCGACCGCACCCTCTCCGTAGCCGACGGCTGCGACGACGGCACTGCGTTCGGCCGCGGGCAGCGCCGCAAGCGCGCGTTCCAGCCGGTCGACCAGCTCGGCCTCTGACACTGCAGGCGAGCGGTCGCGGACCGCGTCCACCACGTGCGGGGGGACGGGCCGGCAGCGGGGTGGTTGGTCGGCGGTCACACAGCTCCAGGCAGGTTCGGTGGCACCGGGCGGCGTCATGACCAGGCGGGTCGTGTGGACACACGAGAGCCGCCCCAGTTTCCCGGAGCGACTCTCGGGTGCCTTCCCGTCAGGTCGCCTCACGGCGGTTCGTCGCTCATGGCGACTGATTTGGGACCGGGGGCCATGTATCGGGTCGGCATGACAGTGAACCCCACCGGCGCGCGGCCGATTCCCCCGTCCGGGGACTTGAGGGGGCTGAGGAGCTACTCGCCAGCCGGCTGCTCGGCAGCCTGACGGGTTGGCTCCGGCGACGCCAACGGCGTGGCGGCGGGTCCAGGTGACTGAACGGGGCCGTTGGCCGCGGCCGGCGCCGGGGCGCCGCCGGCCGGGCCGGACGTCGGTGCAGGTGCCGGCGCGGCAGGCGGGGTGGGCGCGACCGGACCGGGTCCTGAGGCAGTTGCCTCGGGAGCCGGACGGGGGCCGGGGGCGGCCGTGGGACCCGTCGCGGGAGCAGCATTGGCCGGTTCGGGCACAGGCGCAGCCGACGCGGGCGCAGAGCTCGGCGGTGCTTCCGTGGACGCGGTTGTGGGCTCGGACCCCGTCGCTGGCCCGGACCCCGTCGCGGGCTCAGTTCCGGACGTGGACGCGGGCCCGGTCGCGGGGGTGGACTCGGACGCGGGCCCGGTCGCGGGGGTGGACTCGGACGCCGGCTCCGTCGGGCCGGACGTGGGCGCGCCGCCCTGCCGTTCACCGGCCGGACTATCCGGACGGTCGCCACGGTGACGCCCTCGCCGCTTGCCGGGTCGCACGCCAGGCTCGCCCGGCCGGTCCGGCCGCTCGCCCCGGTCGGGCCGCTCGGGCCGCTCGCCCCGCTCTGGCCGCTCCCCTCGCTCGGGACGCTGCTGCGAGCCGTCGGGGCGCGGTTGCCCCCCCATGTCCATCGCGCCGGCGAGGGTGTACTCGTGCATGAGCAGTTCCAGCCCTGGCTGATCCTCGACCGGGGCCGTCGCTGCCTTAGCCTCGGCCAGTGAGCGCAACTGGGCAAGGCGGGCTCGCCGGCGACCATGCGCGTCATGCGGGTGGGTGAGCAGCACGGCATGCGCGGCGCAGCAGGCGGTGCCGCCGACGGCCGTCACCGCATCCCGGAGCAAGGCGAGGTCAGTGACGCAGGGAGCGCAGTACGTGGTCATGGCGGCACACGCTACGGCCTGCCTCGGCTCTTCAGACGAAGGGCCGTCAGCAGGCCCGCGAGCAGCACCGCTGGCAGCACGAGCAGGTCGGCCTGGGTGAGGCCGTGCCCCGGCGCGACCACCAGCAGCACCCGGCCCTCAACCGGCCGGTTCACCAGCAGCCAGGCCAACGACGCCGCAAGCAACTGTCCTACCTGGCGCAGCAGCGCTCCCCGGCCCAGGGTCCCGGCGACCAGCGACATGAGTGCCGACCCGACCGCGACCAGGAGCAAGACTGCGACGACCAGGGCCAGAGAGCGGGCCAACAGCTCAGCCACGGGCGGTGCGAGCGGGTGCCGGTGGTGCGTCCATGCGCTCCAGTGTCGGGGACGTCCTGGTCAGCGGACACCGGGGACCTAGGACATGCGTCCGATGGTCGCCAGAGCTGGGGTGGGCTGACGGTGCCGGGGCACCGGGCAAGATCCCGCACCGGAGCAACGCCATGCCCACCGCTCGTGCGTACACGGTCTCGCGGCGCATCCCGAACACGCCGGGCAAGGACCGCATCTCCTTCACCGCCCAGCAGGCCGCGACCGGCGAGACCTGCCGGGGCGCCGTCATTCTGAACTGACCCGCGGCGGGGGCGCGCCAGCCGCAACTGCCTCCAGGGTTGGCCGTGCACCGGCGCGCGCCCGCCTAGGTCGACGGGGGCGCACCGGCGTACGTACGCGATTCAGCGGATGGCAGCGCGGGCCAGCCGGGCGCGCCGGGCCGAGGATGCGGCCCGCCGTTCCCACTTCCTGGCGACGGCGACCCGCGCAGCCAGGTTGTCGGCCTTGGCCTGTCGTTGTCGCTCCGCGAGGCCGCTGCGCATCAGCTGTTCAGCGAGTGCTGCGTACATGGAACTGCTCCTGACGGGTGGATGCACATCGGGTGGATGTGCACCAGGTGGATGTGCACC
>ENA-OFDM01000222-OFDM01000222.1-metagenomes-genome-assembly--contig:-NODE-222-length-24743-cov-4.455606_pt1 | contig 24743 bp, 23 predicted proteins | sample MGYA00153385_OFDM01 | MGnify analysis MGYA00153385
GGTGCGACGGCTGGCCGACGGCGCCGAGCGCGTCCGCCGCCGCATCCAGACCCGCGTCGAGATTCCCGATTTCACCCGCCGCCGCGACGAGATCGGCCACCTCTCCGGCGCGCTGCGCGACATGCTGCAGAACCACATGCTGCAACTCGTCTGCCTGCTGGCGATGGAGCCGCCGGTGTCGCTGGAAGCGGACTCGGTGCGCGACGAGAAGCTGAAGGTGCTGCGCAGCTTGCGTCCCATGGCTCCGCACGAGGTCGCAGGGCTGACGGTGCGGGGCCAATATGCCGCCGGCGCAGTCGAGGGGAAGCCGGTCGCCGGCTACTTGAGTGACCTGTACGGCGCGGCAGGCCCCGGCAACGACGGGCCGAGCGGCACCGAGACCTTCGTGGCGATGAAGGCCGAGCTGAACAGCCGCCGCTGGGCCGGGGTGCCGTTCTACATACGCACCGGCAAGCGCATGACGACCCGGCAGACCGAGATCGTCATCCAGTTCAAGCAGGCGCCCTACGCCCTGTTCCGCAACACGCCGGTCGATCAGATGCCGCCCAACACGATGGTGCTGCACATCCAGCCCAGCGAGGGCATCACGCTGAACCTGTCCGCCAAGGTGCCGGGGCCGACGCTGCACCTGGGGGGCGTGGCGATGGACTTCCGCTACACCGACTGGTTCAAGCTGCCGTCCAGCACGGGATACGAGACGCTGCTGTATGACGCGATGATCGGCGACCGCACGCTGTTCCAGCGCGCCGACCAGGTGGAGGCCGGCTGGGCTGCGGTGCAGCCGATCCTGGACTGCGGCCGGGCAGGTGGCCGTGCAGCCCTATGCCGCCGGGTCGTCCGGGCCGGCGGCGGCCGACACGCTGCTCGGGCGTGATGGGCGGCATTGGCTGACGCTGAACGCATGACCCTGATACGCCTGCTGGTGTCAGACGTGGACGGCACGTTGGTGCAGCCGGACAAGTCCCTTACGTCGTCCACCGTTGCTGCTGCCGAACGGTTGCAGGCCGGGGGTATAGCACTTGCCATCGTCAGCGCCCGCCCGCCACGGGGGATGCGCTGGATCGCGGAGGCGCTGCACCTCACGGCGCCGCTGGCCGGGTTCAACGGCGGCACCTTGCTGGCGCCGGACGGTTCGGTGCTGCGGCAGCAGACGGTGCCGGCCACGGCGGTGCGGCTGGCGTTGGACTTGTTCGTCCGGCGCGGCGTCGATGCCTGGCTGTTCACGGCCGATGAGTGGCTGCTGACCAACCCGGCCGGGCCACGCATCGAGCTGGAACGGCACACCGTCCGCTTCGACGAGCGCGTCGTGCCGGACCTTGCACCCTATGCGGACCAGGCCGGCAAGGTCGTCGGCGTCAGCGACGACTACGCCAAGCTGGCAGCAGTCGAGGCGGAGCTGCAAGGCGTGCTAGCCGGTACGGCGGCGGCGCACCGGTCGCAGCAATACTACCTGGACGTGACCCACCCCGATGCCAACAAGGGCAATGCCGTGCGGGCGCTGGCGGCGCAGCTGGGCCTTGCGTTGGAGGAAGTCGCGGTGATCGGCGATATGGAGAACGACGTGCCGATGTTCGATGTGGCAGGTTATGCCGTCGCCATGGGCAACGCGACGCCGGCGGTGCAGGCCCGGGCCGCGGCCGTGACAAGCGCAAACGACGGGGATGGCTGGGCACAGGCGGTCGATGCTCTGATCCTGCCGCGGGCGCGGCTGGGCAGCGCGGCATGACTGATGCGGTGCTGGCCGACCCGGCGGCGCTGGAGAACCCGTTCTACCTGATGGCGCCGGAGGTGCTGCGCCTGCCGCTGGTGGGATTGGCGACGGCGGCCACGGTGATCGCCAGCCAGGCGCTGATCAATAACATCCACAGCCGTATTGACATACGATTTATCGGCGATGATTTCGGCTACTCGGCGGCGATTGCCCATCGCATCAATAAATTTGGAGGCGTCCAGAACCGCCGCCACCATGGCGCGGCAGGTGTTGGGATTCTTCTGCACAAATTCAGCTGTGCAACCCAATACTTTCTCCGGATGATCTTTCCAGATATCTTGCGTGGTCATGGCAGTGAAGCCGATTTTGTCGAAAATGGCGCGATTGTTCCAGGGCTCGCCGACGCAGTATCCGTCCATATTGCCCACCCGCATATTGGCCACCATCTGTGGTGGTGGCACCACGATATTTTTAACGTCTTTGAAGGGGTCAATGCCGTTGGCGGCGAGCCAGTAATAGAGCCACATCGCGTGAGTGCCGGTCGGGAAGGTTTGCGCAAATACGTATTCGCGTTTTTCCTTGGCGATTAGTTTTGCGAGTGATGCGCCATCGATTGCGCCTTTTTCTTTGAGCTGGTTGGAGAGCGTAATCGCCTGCCCATTGTGGTTCAACGTCATTAACACAGCCATGTCTTTTTTGGGCCCGCCTATGCCCAGATGTACGCCGTACATCATGCCGTAAAGCACATGCGAGGCATCGTTTTCACCATTGACCAGTTTGTCGCGGACGGCAGCCCAGCTGGCTTCCTTGCTGGGAATAATTTTGATGCCGTATTTCTCATCAAATTTCATCACTGATGCGATCACGACCGACGCGCAATCAGTGAGCGGAATGAAGCCGATCTTGACTTCTTTCTTCTCAGGTGCATCAGAGCCCGCAGCCCAGGCGGCGCTACGAGTTCCCAACGGCACCAATGACATCAGCGCAGCTCCGCCGGAAAGGAGTGCGGTTTTTTTGAGCAAATCTCGGCGGCTGGTATCGAGATTGCTATGGTCGTTCGAATTGATCAATGCCATGGGCGATGGTGATTTGGGCACGTCCCGCATGCTGTTCTCCTGGTGTTATTCATATCAAAAGTCCAATAAAAAACGGCGACCCATACGCTCACGAAATTTTCATTTCATGGGATGGGACACCGTTGTCCTTACCGAACTCCAGCAATGCGTGTGCCAACAAGCATTTTTTGGCTAATTTGCTGATTTCTCGGTCTTAGAAGTGCCTATTCGTAACTCAGGACGCAGATCAGGAAATTTATGGATGCGCTTCGATGATGCGTGGCGATATTGCAGCGCACCAAATTGGGTGCATTTGGCTAAACTTCTGGCTAAGCAGATGAATCGCGCGGCATGGACGGTTTGGTCAAGCGCATTGCAATCACTGTCTCCGCCGCATCGAACATTTTGACGCCACGGTCCATTGCGAATTTACGCAAATGTGCAAACGCGGCTTCCTCATCGCACTCGGCCTGCCTCATGATGAGGCCTTTGGCGCGTTCAATGGATTTGCGCTCAGCCAGCATGGTTTTGCTTTCGCTAAGCTCTCGCCTGAGCTCCTGCTCGGCTTCAAAGCGCTCTACCGCCACCGATAGGATAGGCTGGATTCGCGCTTCGGATAAGCCGTCGACAATATAAGCGGTAACGCCGGCGCGAACCGCGAGGCGGATGGTTTCGCCGCCCCGGTCGCCGCTAAACATGACGATCGGTCGTGGCTGGTCGCGGGAAATAAAGGTGATGTGTTCAATCACGTCGCGCGATGGCGAGTCGGTATCGATAATAATCACGTCAGGTGAGCACTCGCTGACACGATCATACAGCTCTATAGCGGTGGTCAACGTTGAAACTACCTCGCATCCCGCGCGAATCAGCGACCCGCGGACGCTCGCGGCGCGATCTGGATCTTCATCCACCAGCATTACTTTTAAGACCATGTATTTCTCTTCGCGCTTCGCTAGTTTGCTGACTGTAAATATCACAGCAACTGCCGTGCCAGCAGTAGTTCGAATTTCAATTGGCCAGATCGGTTATCATCAACAGAGATATCTATAGAAAGAAGTTGATGGAACAAAACGTCGATAAAACAGCGCAATCCGAGCATTTGCAACCCTTATCAAAACCCGTGAAATCTGCCCCGCGAGCGATGATTTTGCTTTGCCACGGCTCGGCTGATCCAGAATGGACGCGTCCGTTTGTTGCGTTGCAGGATATGATCGCGGCAAAATCCCCGCAGACGCCGGTGGCGATTGCTTATTTGGATCCTGCCAAGCCTAATTTTGCAGATGTCACCGCCCAATTAGCGGCGACGGGCGTGCAGGAAATTATTGTAGCGCCCATATTTTTGGCACGCGGCGGACACATAAAAAAAGACTTGCCCGAATTAGTCGAAGCCGCCCGGACATTGCACGGGTTGGCCTTTCAAGTGCTGCCCACCATTGGTGAAATTGACACGCTACTCGAGGCAATCGCCGGTTGGGTGATCCACGCGGCCGAGGTCGATCAGTACTGATCGCGTCTTTACAGGTGACTAAGCAATTCGCCTGCGGATGATTCGCTTTGATTTTATGGATGGCCCTAGTGCAAGATTGATCGAGGCGGCTTTTTGTTGAATCGCCTCGACTGTTCTTCCCACATGATAGGCCAGCATGTCCAGCGATGCGTGGTGTTTGGCGAGATCGCGCAGAATTCGCACTTCATTTGCGGTCCACGGCTCTGGTAGGGTGGCGACCATTTCAACCGGTTCTGCTGCTAGTTTTTTACGGGCCAAAGCGGGGGCTCCAGTTTTGTCGCGGCAAGGGAGTGTCGTAGTATATGTAAGCCTGGCTATTACGCAGCTCGGATAACTAATTTACTTTACACCCATTTAAAGCAGTAAACCTGTGCGCCTGTTTCCGCCTGACTTTTACTAAAAATCTTCTGTTCACCACATTGCAGGTTCCCCTGAAATCCACGTCCGGTCTGGATGTTGGCGATGTTTGGTGGCATTGGCTGCTAGCCGCAATCACCGGTATAAAAGCGTCGTGCACAAACCGCTTCGTAGCGATTATTGCCACCTATTTCAATTTGCGCGCCTACCATGACGCGCTGGCCAAATTCATCCAGCCGCACGTTCATCGTGGCTTTGCGGCCACAGCGGCAGATAGTCTTCATTTCTTCAAGATCGTCTGCCAGTGTCAGCAGGCTTTTTGAGCCGGGAAACGGATTGCCAAGAAAATCACTGCGCAACCCGTAACAAATAACCGGCGTTGATGAGGTATGCGCCAGCAGGTGCAACTGCGTCACTTGCGACTCTGACAAAAATTGTGCCTCGTCAATCAGGATGCATGACGGATGCGGCCTAGTGCGATAGATGGTGTCGAAATCTGTCGTGTCATTAAAAACATTTGCCGCACGTGTTACACCGAGGCGCGAGCTGATGCGGCCCCTGCCGATGACCTCATCTGCACCTGCTCGATTATCGATTGCGGCGGTATACAGGTCAGCGCTTTGCCCGCGCTCTTCATAATTGTGCGCCACTTGAAGCAGAGATGTGGATTTGCCCGCATTCATCGCGGCAAATCGGAAGTAGAGTTTGGCCAAAAAAATATCCAGTGCTAAAAAGGCGGCTTAAATGCGATTTGTTTTCATGATTTGCTGCTTCTCGCGCTGCCAGTCGCGCTCTTTTTCAGTGTCGCGTTTATCGTGCTGTTTCTTGCCTTTGGCGAGGCCAATTTCAAGCTTGATGATGCCTTTTGAGTAGTGCAGATTCAGCGGCACGATGGTGTATCCGCGCTGCTCTACTTTGCTCACCAACTTGTCAATTTCGGCCTGGTTTAGCAGCAGCTTGCGGGTGCGCACGGGATCGGGGATCACATGTGTTGATGCCTCCGGCAGGGCGGAAATATGGGACCCGATCAGATAAAACGCATCATTTTGCAACACCACATAGCCTTCTTTCAGCTGCGCTCGACCGGCGCGGATCGCTTTTGCTTCCCAGCCAGTCAGCACCAGACCCGCCTCAAAACGGTCTTCTATGAAGTAATCAAAAAATGCTTTTCTGTTTTCAACGATGCTCATATGCAATGGTGCCAGTAACAATATGATTGACGAACCTAAAGCGCAGGTTTAATGCGGCTATGCACACACTAGGGTGATGCTGGATTTTAACCGAGCATCGTCGCCATGACGATGCTTAGTTGCAATCACCTCACTCAGTTAAAATTGGGGATGATGTCGTTTTTCCCAATCGGTACAATCCCAATTATGTCGCAAGTCTCAAAATCAGTGCTGGTGCCTTACTCTGCCGAAACGATGTTCAAGTTAGTGGACGACGTCGAGCGCTACCCGCAATTTTTGCCGTGGTGCAGCGGCACCCATGTGATCTCGCGTGATCCGCTCGAGACGATTGCCACCATCCACATTCGCTATGCGGGCGTTGCGAAATCATTCACCACTGAAAACAAAAAAGAGGGGGTGGAATGCATGCGGATTCAGTTAAGAGATGGCCCATTCAAAACGCTGCGTGGTGCATGGTACTTTCAAACGCTTTCAGCGACTGCATGCAAGGTAAAACTGGATCTTGAATACACCTTCGCAAACGGCTTGCTGGAGCGAGCGGTCGGCCCGGTATTCGGCATGATTGCCGAGACCATGATGGATCGCTTTGTCAGCCGTGCAGATGCTTTGTTTGCGCACGATTCGTTTTCGTCGTCATGAATAAAATTTGCGTAACGGTTGCGTTTGCGAGTCCAGCGGAGTCCGCTGAAATTACGCTGGAAGCGAATGACGGCTCGACTATCGCAGACGTCTTGCATATGACGCATGAGCACTTGCCAGCGTGGTTGCAGTCCATGTTAAATGTGAAATTAGACTCTGTTTCATCGCGCGTCACGGTTGGCGTTTGGGGAAAAGTGCGACCTTACGCCCATCAATTGCGCAACGGCGATCGTGTGGAAATCTATCGAGCGTTACAAGCCGATCCAAAGGATGCAAGACGCGCTAAGGTGGATGCGGCCGGAGGCGCAGAACGAGTGAAAGCAAAGTGTTAAAGCGTGGTCGAGGCGCAGTTGAAGGGTGGCCGAGGTGCGGTGGAAGCCCCACGCAAGCGTTGATTAAAATTTAAGACACGAGTACTAGCAGGTATCTTGAGTCACTTATCGTCCAAAATCCGCGCTAGTCTTTGCCGAGCACTTCAAATCGCACTCCCATCCAATCTGACTCTTTGCGCAGCACGCGATTGATGCGGACTCGATACTTGGCCGCCGCCGCGTTCAGATTGAAGATATTTTTTAAGCCGACATCTGCATCCGGCATGACCAAAATGTCGGCGCGGCCATGCTCTTCGCGCCCCGGTAAATAAAGTGCCTGGGTGGGCGCAATGGCAGGATCGGGATTGCTGTCGGTGGGTTGCGAGAACTGTCGGAGCGTGATCGGGAGCGGACGTAGACAGAGTATCTCCACGCCCAGCAACGTTTCGCCTACCGCGCGTTGGGTCAATTTTCGAACTAGCACGCCGATCATCCAGTGGACTTCACCAAACGGTTTAATGGCCAGCAACTCGCCCACGGCAACGGCTTCACCCACGCTGCGCTCCACCAGCAGGCCCACGCCTTTTGAGCTGATGTCGTGTATTTTCCAGCGCGCGGCAGGCGCAATCTCATCGGTCGAATCACTGTCGAGTAGCAGATCAATTCCAGACGCGGCATCAGGCTCATTTGTAGTGGTCGAAGGGCTATCAATCGGCGTGAGTGAGAGTTGAAGGTCTGCGAATTGCATTGGTGCAGGATTAGCGGCGCTCACGGAGGTGTTGGCAGATTTAGTCGCGCGCGCGCTTCTGTCGTTGGTATTGATACCATCACTATCGCCTGTTATTGCCATCCGGGCGGCGGCGAATCCAATCCGCACATCTGCTGTGACGCTGGCGATCAACTGACGGTCTTCGATATGCGAGACGCTCGCGTCCAGCAGTGATTTGTAAATGCGTTCAACGTTAGCCAGCAGGGCCACATGCTCCCGCACTGAAAATTCGCTGGAGCTGGTGTGGCCATGATAGGGGCGGCCAACGCGAAGTTCAGCGCGCACTATTTCTGCCTGATTACGCAACCGCTCCATTTTTAAATAACGGTAGGACGGCCACGAAGTATTGCCAGTGACCAGCTGAATACCCATGCTGGCATCCAGATCAACGAATAGCGAGTGGGATGAAGGTGAGAAGGCTTGATCGAGCTGGTAGTAAGGTGTCCACTCGGCAAGCCAGCCATCGGCAATCTCGATCTGCGGCATCGACAAGCTGCCGGTATTGAGCACGTCAAGTAGCAACGCGCGCAGGTAAAGCGCCTGCACAGAGGTATTGAAATGGTTCTCAGCATCGAACAAATAGGTCTCTGCTGCCACAAACCCGTTGGACTCCGCAAAGCTGAAAAGTGCGTGCAACAGCGGCCATAGCTGCGGTTTCACGGTCTCATGTCGGAAAAAACTCCATTTGATCGAAGAAGCGTAATGGTGAATTGCGAACGCCACAATGCGTTGAAGGAGCGGGTCGTCTTCAGCGGTCGCCCATTCTTTACGCCGTGCGATGATTTGTTCTGCCGTCGCTGCGCCAAAATTGTGCAGCAGATGCATATCTCGCGCGAACTGAATAGCATCAGTGCGTTCGGAATTTGCAAAAAACCAGCGTTTGTCTGCCTGAATGATGACGTGCAGGTTATTCTCAAAACGGATGAGATCGGCGACGCGGGCCTGCGTGAACGGCCCCTGGCGATCCGGAAATGATTTCAACGCAATCATCGCCGACGCGCGCTTTTTACGATCTTGAACTGACGACGCACCTTCGAGTCCCGCAGCTGCGGTGAGCGACATTTCGGTGGAGTCTTGTGGGGTCATCGCCATGTGCCTCGATTAAGCACGCGCGTCAGCTGAGTTCAGCAGGTCAGGAACACCCTGAAAATCTGCGTGTGTGACGCGATATTCGCTGAACAGTGAGGATCGCAAATCTGCCACCAGCGCCTGCGAAATATGCTGTGCCGACGCGTCGCTGCTGGCGTGCGCATTCAGCCAATTTTCGTTGGCCGGATCAAATTTTTCAGGTGATGTCGTTCCGGTACCCGTTGCCGCAGCAAAGAGCGGATTGCCAGGGTCGAGCTCATGGCCAATATCTCTCACCTTGGGCCACGCATCGGTGTTGCCAAACAGAAGCTGAAACTTGTCCGCGAGTTCACCAAATTGCCGACTCATTTTTTCAAGGCGGAACAATTCAAACTTAGCGAGCCAATAGCGGATCTCCTGCGGACGCTCCTCCACTGAATAAATCAATAATTCACAGGCCTTGCCGAGCTGATTTTCTTCATAGTACAGTCGGGCGGCGTCGATGATGGATTCTGGTTCGTCAATGGATACCGTGCGCGCTGCCAGCTCAGGGTAACGCTCCTGCATGTAGCGGAGCCTGCGCACCCGGTCTTCTGAGGTCTGATCACCGGAATTGGCGGGGAGGGTGGCCAAATCATTCAAATCAATATCGAGCTCAAAACTGCCACTATTTTGCGCTGCTGCTTTTTCAACGGCTGAACCCTTTGCTGCTGGTTGGGTGGGGGCTGTTTGAACAATATTCGACAGGGAAAATACGTCGCCTGATGGAACAGGGCTAACAAGCGAATCCATGATTGGATTTTGGCGAGACTCGGCGCGGGGCTGATGAGAATTTTTCAGGCTATCCCATTCAAATGATTCAGCTGAATTCAGCGCCTCAGGCGGTTTTACGTTTTCAGCCGTCCTTGCTGCGCCGTCCGATACAAAACTTGGGGCGGCCTCTACAAATGAAGCCGCTTCTGTCACGTTATCGCGGTCTTGTCGATCTTGTTTATCGCGGCCCTGTTTTGTCGCATTTTGCCGATCACGGAAACCACGCGAAAGATTCTTTTTCGCCGCTATTTGATCGAGCAGCGGGCTGGTGGGTGACGTGCTTTCAAGTTCATTTATCCAGGTGTTGAAATCATCAATGGATTCTCTACTGGTGCGGGGTATTTGCGCATCTGTCGCCGCAATTGGGTCGCGCCTGTGCCGCGACTGCAATACCCACCATGCCAACGCGACCAGCGCCAAAACACTCAGGAGCGCAATCGCCCAGGTCAGCCAGTTGTCGAATGAAATGCTGTCGGGTAATGGTGCAATTTTTGGCGGCACGATCTGAGGCGTGGCGGGCGGAGTTGGTTCAGTGGTTTTTGCGGCGACAGTCGGGCCGACCGCTGGTTTGTCTGATACGGTGGGGAGGGTCGGTGCAACAATGGCAACGGTCAGCGCTTCAATCGCATCGACTTTGTTGACGGCTGAAGGCGTAGTGGGCACCGGGGACGAAAGGGGCACAGTTGCGCCTGAAGCCGGCATTGATGGCGATGACGCTGCCAGTTTGAGTTGCAGCTCGTTAAGCCGCTTCTCAATTTGTTTGACATTATTTTTCAGCGCAAGAAGCTGTGCGGTTTGGTCGTCCGCGTCGAGCAAGGCAAAGCGCTCTCGCAACTCTCTCCGGGTTTCGTCCGACACGCCCTGACTGCGCGATAGATCCATTTCGCTGCCGGAAATACGCAGCTTGAATCCGCGAGTTGCTGCCTCGTTTTTGGCCTGCGCGCTCTGATTTTTCGCATTCTGTTGGGCTGCTTTTTTATCGCTATTCGCTTTTGTTGAACCGCGGGCTTCCGCGACGGGCAATTCACTGGGCGCTGCGTCTGCGGTAGGCGTAGTATTTTTTTCAGAACCACTGCGCGCACTGCCCATCGGATTGCGCCTGCGTGTGCTAGCCGATGCGCTGATCGCAGAGGAACTGCTTGGCCCAGTCGTTTGAGAGGAGCTTTTGTCTGAGCGGCTTGCAGATAGCGCTTTTAAATTGGGCAGAATAAGTTGGCTATTCAGCGGTAGCGTTGCGTTGATGGCGACGCCCGCCAGTGTGGGGTTTAACGATCGTAATGCCGCAACGTATTGAGCCTGACGAACACGGTTTTTAGGGTAAATCCCTGCAGCAAGGCTCGATAAGGTATCGCCGGCGTAAACAACCCAGCGCCCGGATTCGCCGCTTGCCTGCGGGTTATCGGAACCACCTGTTTGGGCCGCTGCGCTTGGCACTGGCGGCGCTATTTGCCCGCGGGTGGTCGCGGTATTTGGGGTCAAGAGTGGTGTGGGGTCTAGCAATAGTGGGTAATCACGTACTACACCGGATTCACTCTGACAGCCGGCGCGAATTGACAGCCTGCCAATCGGCTCATTGAAAGAATTATTGCCGCGAACTTCAATATAACGACCGTTCTTGCTCTCAACCAATGTTAAGCGAACGTCGCGCCGGTTTATGCTGGGCTCGGCGTTGGGAGAATTAATGACCGAAAAACAGCTGCTTTCAATCTCTTCATTGGGTTGGGTAATTACGCCAATACGTAGATTGAGCGGTTCACCCAAATACGACCGGATATCAAGAGCGCCAAGGCCGACAGCGTTCGCGCTGGATACCCAGGCCAGGACGAGGATAGAGAAAATACGCGACAGCGCAGAGGTGCTGCTGCCTTTTGCGGCAGCGGGCAACGAGTTGGTGCTCTGCACAGGTGATCGAGAGTTGCGTCGCATTCATTGACGGCTTGTTTTGCGTAAGCAACCAAGCCTTTTCATTTTGGGTTTTAGTTCTTGCAAGATTCTGTAACCGCTATCTTCGCCCTCGCCGTTTCAGAAGCTCGTTGTTCGTCATTCATAAACACGCGTTCTCCGGCATCGTTACTTTGTCGAATTGGCGTTCCACTATCGAGCGTGCTCAGATAACGTTTAGCGTCCTTGCAGCGCTCTTCATTTTGTTTTGCGTTTTGTTCTGCCGCCTCATCTTTTTTGCCCTTATCCGCCAACTCGGTTTTTTTCTTTTCGGCCTCTTTGGCTTGGTCAACTGCAATTTTGACCTTGGCGGGTGCTGGAGCTGGCGTGTTCGCCGCAGGCAAGACCGTTAGTTTTTTTGCTTCACCTTTAACCGCTTCCGCGGGCGGTGGCGTATCCGAAAAATTTACTTTTCCGTCTTTATCAATCCATTTAAAAACTTGCGCAGCGACAGTCGCGGTAGCCAGAAAAATGGCAATGGCGGCAAAAAATTGAACCGGTGATTTCATGTGTGTCTCCTGGTCAAACGCTTTCTAAACTTTTCGGATTTAATTTCTATGCTCTAAGCAAGCTTTAAAACTCAAGCCATGCGGATGGTCGCTGCCAAAATGCGTCAATCGTTGCAGGCCTGATCGGTATTGCTTCACCACGTCACAGCAGGTGATTGCACTTGCTGTTTGCTTAACTCGCATAGTGCAATTGTTTCCTTCGCGTATTTCAGGGTGCTCTCGCTATCAAAACTTTTCGCAGCACGTTTCGCTTCAGCAAGTTGTTCAACGGCCGCACTCCACAGTGTTCTTTTAATCTTTCCCTCAATGACACTTTGCTCTGCCGCTTTGAGCGCACTTTCCGCTTCAGGGCTAAGAGAAATCGGCGGCACTAACGTGGCAGGAGCCGCAATTGCGACGGCGTCCGGGGTGACTTTTTTCGGCTCAAATACTAACGCGCAGCCACCTAAACAGATCATTGAAATTACCAGCACGACGGCAAGGTAATAAGCACGCTCGTTCCGACTATTAATATTTGCCACCATTTTTGTTCAATGAGCCCACAAAAAATTTATGACAAAGTATAGCAGCAGGCCCAGCAAAGCAACATTATAAAATTAACATAAAATGTGAAAAATACGTCACTCGTCAAAGGCTTAGCGATAATACTTCGTCTAAATTCAAGTTATTTTAATACTTAGTGGTTGTGGGCGGCAGATGGAGTTTTGGCTCAACTCTTTATTGGCGAAACGCTCTCGCGTATAATCCGCTTTTTGCTGGAGGCACTACTTTGAAGCTCGTCAAAAAGGCCCTGACGTTTGACGACGTCTTGCTGGTTCCCGCGCATAGCCAGGTTCACCCGCGAGACGTCGTGCTCGCGACACAACTCACCAAAACTATTCGCCTGAATCTGCCCCTTTTGTCGGCGGCGATGGATACAGTAACCGAGTCGCGCCTTGCGATCGCGTTGGCGCAAGAGGGAGGCATCGGCATTGTTCACAAAAACCTGTCGATCCGCGCTCAGGCGATGGAAGTGGCCAAGGTGAAGCGCTTTGAAAGCGGTGTGGTCAAGGACCCGCTGGTGGTATCGCCGGCCATGACCGTTCGCGAAGTGCTGTTGCTGCAGCGTCAAAACGGAATTTCTGGCCTGCCGGTGGTCGAAGGCAAAAAAGTTGTTGGCATCGTCACCAACCGCGATTTGCGTTTCGAAACCAATCTCGATCAGCCCGTCAAAAATATCATGACGCCACGAGATCGTCTTGTCACCATTAAAGAAGGTGCCGCGCTGGATCAAGCGCAGGCGCTACTCCACAAGCATCGGCTGGAGCGAGTGCTGGTGGTCAATGATAACTTTGAACTTGCGGGCCTGATTACCGTAAAAGACATTCAGAAAGCGCGGGATCACCCCTACGCCAGCAAAGATGCGCAGGGCAGATTACGCGTGGGAGCAGGTATTGGCGTGGGTGGCGATAACATGGACCGCGCCGCCGCCTTGATTGAAGCGGGCGTGGATTGCTTGGTGGTGGATTCATCCCATGGTCATGCGCAAGGCGTGCTCGATATGGTGCGCGGCGTGAAAGTGAAATACCCGAATGTGCAAATAATTGGCGGTAATGTGGCCACCGCGGCAGGGGCTAAAGCACTGGCCGATCATGGCGCTGACTGTGTAAAGGTTGGCGTGGGCCCAGGCTCAATCTGTACCACGCGTATTGTTACCGGCGTTGGTATGCCGCAAATTACGGCGGTGGCAGAAGCGGCCTCGGCACTTGATGCGCTGGGTATTCCTTGCATTGCAGATGGCGGCATTCGTTACTCCGGCGATGTGGCCAAAGCGATTGCAGCAGGCGCGTCATGCGTGATGATGGGTTCCATGTTTGCAGGCACCGACGAAGCGCCAGGCGAGATCGAATTATTTCAGGGTAGATCGTATAAAAGCTATCGCGGAATGGGCTCACTAGGCGCTATGCAAAAAGGCTCTTCAGACCGCTATTTCCAGGAAAACATTAACAATGCTGACAAGCTGGTGCCGGAAGGCGTTGAAGGCCGCGTTCCGTACAAAGGGCCGGTCACCACTATCATTCACCAATTGATGGGCGGCCTGCGTGCATCAATGGGGCTGGTTGGTTGCCCGACCATTGAACAAATGCGGACGGAAGCGACGTTCGTCGAAATCACCGCAGCCGGCATGCGCGAATCGCATGTGCACGATGTGCAGATGACCAAAGAAGCGCCAAACTACCGGGTGGACTAACCGTAATACCTAGCTTTGGCCGTGATCCTGATAGCGTTGTTGCCCAAGGGACAAAAAGTAACACCAAATAATGATTGCGCATGATGAATAGCCCCGCCGCCGAATTAATTGTTGTGGAGAATGCAAAATCCGATGCGCAAAAGGCGGCGGAAAAAAAACGTAAGGCGGGCTTCAGGTTTGTGCTTGCCGTGGTGTTTCTGGATATGCTGGGTGTGGGCCTCGCCGTACCGGTGTTACCGTTGTTGGTTGGAAATTTTGTTAGCTCTCCCGATGATCAAGCACGTTGGTACGGTATTCTGGCCGCGACCTTCGGGCTGATGCAGTTTGTATGCATGCCAATGCTGGGCGCGATCTCGGACAAAATCGGTCGCCGCCCTGTCATGATATTTTCCACCACCGGGATGGCGCTGAACTTTCTTGTGACTGCCTGGGCACCGTCCCTGGCGTGGTTATTTTTGGGCCGTTTCATTGGCGGCGCCTTTTCGGCCTCGATGTCAACGGCATCTGCCTATGCGTCCGATATTTCAACCCCTGAAAATCGCGCAAAAACATTTGGCCTGATCGGTGCGGCATTCGGTATGGGCTTTATTTGTGGGCCGATGTTGGGTGGGCTTCTTGGCGCAATCGATTACCATTTGCCGTTTTACGTGGGTGCAGGTTTGTGTTTTGGCAACGCCATCTTCGGCTACGTTTTTGTCCGCGAATCGCTGTCTCTGGACCGGCGCAGCCCGATCACGCTTGCAAAAATAAACCCGTTTGCATCATTGTTTCGCTTATTTTCGCGCCGTGATATCGGTCTATTGATTGTGGTGTTTGCTTGCCTATCATTTGCACAAATTTTGCAACAGTCCATTTGGGTGCTTTATATGCATTTCAAATTCAACTGGGGTCCGAAGGAAAACGGCATCGCACTTTTCTGCGTCGGCATGACCGCAGCCGTCGTGCAGGCGGGATTACTGGGACGCATGCTGAAAGTATTTGGTGAGGTACGGGTCAGCCTGATCGGACTTTTTACCGCGATTCTAGTTTATGCCGGTATGGGTTTTGCGACTGAAGGTTGGATGGTTTATGTTTTGATTTTCTCCAATCTTTTTGCCTACGCCGCCGGCCCCGCGTTACAGGGCATCGTCTCCAAAGCCACTGACCCTAGTCAGCAAGGCTCATTGATGGGCTCATTGCAATCGCTTAGCAGCCTGGCCGTGGTCGTCGCTCCGCTGGTCAGCACTTATCTCTTGGCAACGGTCACACATTTGCCCCAAAACGACTGGCGTATTGGCGCGCCCTTTTATCTGGCGGCAATACTTCAACTGATCGGTTGGGCGCTGGCCTGGCGTTTTTTCTCAAGCCGTGGGACGCCAATTTATGTCCCGCCCGTAATGCAATCCAAATAATTTTTCATTCGTTTTTATTCCCGTTCCTTTACTTTCATTTTCTTAATCTATCTCCGCTATGTCCGACAAAATCCTCATCCTCGATTTCGGCTCTCAAGTCACCCAGCTTATCGCGCGTCGAGTACGAGAAGCGGGTGTGTATTGCGAGCTTCATCCGTTCGACATGGCGGTTGACGAGATTAAAGCCTACAAACCGAGCGGTATTATTTTGTCCGGCAGCCATGCCAGCGTAACCGAAAACGATACCGCGCGTGCGCCGCAAATAGTGTTTGAATTAGGCGTGCCCGTGCTCGGCATTTGCTATGGCATGCAGACGATGGCTGCGCAATTGGGCGGTAAAGTGCAGAATGGCCTGGTGCGTGAATTTGGATATGCCGAAGTCCGCGCACGCGGCCACTCGAAATTATTTAAAGGCATTCAAGACCGCGTCAATAATGAAGGGCACGGCCTGTTGGATGTATGGATGTCGCACGGCGACAAGGTTACCGAATTGCCGCCCGGGTTCAAAGTTATTGCGTCAAACGAGACCACGCCATTTGCCGGCATGGCGGACGAAGCACGCAAATTTTACGCGGTACAGTTTCATCCCGAAGTCACCCACACCCTCCAGGGCCCCGCGATTTACAGCCGCTTCGTGCACGATATTTGTGGCTGTGCAGCGCACTGGAATATGCCCGAATATATTCCGCAGGCGGTCGCCAAAATTCGCGAGCAAGTTGGTAGTGATGAAGTGATTTTGGGCCTCAGTGGCGGCGTGGATTCATCGGTGGCTGCGGCGCTGATTCACAAAGCGATTGGCGATCAACTCACTTGCGTCTACGTCGACAACGGTCTGATGCGTTTGAATGAATCGGCGCAGGTTAAAAAAACCTTCACCGATCATTTGCACATGAAAGTGATTTACGTCGATGCGGCAGACGATTTTTTGAATGAGTTAAAAGGCGTCTCCGACCCCGAGCAAAAACGCAAAATTATTGGCCGCGTATTTGTTGAAGTATTCCAGCGCGAGTCCGCTAAATTGCCGAAAGCAAAGTGGCTGGCGCAGGGCACGATTTATCCGGATGTAATTGAGTCTGCATCCGCCAAAACCAATAAAGCCAACACGATTAAATCGCACCATAACGTCGGTGGTTTGCCTGATTCCTTGCATCTAAAGTTGCTTGAGCCGCTGCGCGAATTATTCAAAGATGAAGTACGCAAACTTGGGATTGAGCTGGGCCTCGCCCCTGAAATGGTCTACCGTCACCCCTTCCCCGGCCCAGGTTTAGGCGTGCGAATTCTAGGTGAAGTCAGCAAACCCGCGGCCGATTTGTTGCGCAGCGCGGATGCAATTTTTATCGAAGAACTTCGCACCACCAAAGATGAAAACGGCGTGAGCTGGTACGACAAAGTTGCCCAGGCGTTTGCGGTTTACTTGCCAGTTAAAAGCGTTGGCGTGATGGGCGATGGCCGCACTTATGAAAACGTCGTCGCATTACGTGCTGTGCAAACCACCGACTTCATGACCGCGCATTGGGCTGAGTTGCCTTACAGCCTGCTTGGCAAGGTCTCGAACCGCATCATCAATGAAGTGCGTGGATTTAATCGAGTCGTGTACGACGTCAGTGGGAAGCCGCCGGCGACAATTGAGTGGGAATAATTTACAATTATCCAATCCCATTCAACAACATTTAACTCTACCAACTTTAATAATCAAAATCAAAAAGTTACAGTGAATTGACGTTCAATACCGTTTATCACCAGCTTGATTGATTTGTCGGTTAATTTGACGGTTATTTTGAGGTATTGAAAACTGCTGTTGAATTTACCGCCGCATGGTGTGACGGTAAAAACAGGAGCGAAGATGCTAACTGATACCGAGCTAAAAAAATTAAAACCAAAGGGACGTGTATACAAAGTCGCAGACCGCGACGGAATGTACGTCGCCATCTCAACCTCGGGCACGAGAGCGTTTCGATTCGATTACCGGCTTAATGGCCGCCGTGAAACTATTACAATTGGTCGTTACGATGAAACTTTGGCATCGAGGGCAACCAGAGAAATCACGGCACTTTTTTATGGAATGAGCCTATCGCTTGCCGAAGCGCGGTTGCTGCTGGCAGAAGCTCGACGTAGCGTAGATCAGGGTAAATCTCCCGCACGTTCAAAAGCCGAAAAGAAAACCGAAATCAGCGAATCACTGACTTTTGGACGTTGGGCTGAAAAGTATTTCGCTGACAAAAGCGATCCTACAAATCGCGCCCGACTTGCCGATTCAACTTTGGCAATGCGTCGCTCCGTCTACAAGCGCTATCTCGAAGTTCCTTTTGGTAAGTTGAAACTTGACGAAATAAAACCTAAAGCGTTGATGGATCACTGTTTGGCAGTGAAAGAAAAAGGTGCCGCAGCACCTGCCGTTCAAGTGCGCGAAATCGTTTTGTTGGTCTTTCGGTACGCGATGTCTCAAGATGTATCTCTCGAAATTAGCAATCCTGCAGAAAGCATTAAGCCAAGCGCAATTGCTACGTTCAAGGCAAGGGATCGAGCGCTTTCGCCAGCAGAAATCAAAGCGTTTGTCCCTGCACTTGAAAGCACCTCAACGACTCCAACTTTGCGGCTCGCAGTACGCTTTGTAATGCTTACGATGGTACGAAAAAGCGAATTCATTGAAGCAACGTGGAATGAAATCGACTTCGACGATTCCATTTGGACGATTCCAAAAGAGCGCATGAAAGCAGGAAAACCTCACGTTATCTATCTGAGCCAGCAGGCACTAGATATTTTGATTACGTTCAAAACTTGCTTCGAGTCCTCAAAATTCCTTCACCCCAGCCGATACGACATGGGTCTGCCAATCAGCAACGCAACATTGAACGGTGTGATTGATGCCGCAGTAAAAAAAATCCGTGATGGCGGCAAAGAATTTGCGGACTTGAGCGTACATGATCTTCGCCGCACCGCCTCTTCATTACTCAACGAAGCGGGCTTCAACCGTGACTGGATTGAAAAATGTTTAGCCCACGAGGAGGGCAGTGTTAGAGGGGTTTACAACAAAGCGGAGTATGGTGAACAGCGGCGTGTATTACTTCAGGCTTGGGCTGACATGATTGATGCTTGGGTCAAAGGTGAAGGCGTGAAAGAGATTGTTAAGAATGCCAAAATCGCTGCTGCGGACGTTTCTATGAATTTGGCTTAGGAGGACATATGGCCACAAGATCAAAAAAAACTAAAACTGAAAAGAATGAAGTTGCGTCTATGGTTGTCCCAGTCAAAGACTGGGAGCATTGGAGGCAGTCAGGCAATGTCCGCAGGTGGTTTGCAGTTCTGCTAACCATGAATATCGAACCTACTGATCCAAACAGGAAAAGATTAAAAACTGAAAGCAGCACTCTTTATCAACTATACCGCGACCGACTCAGCATTATCACCAGACGTAGTAGCACTTACCCTGCATTGAAATCCGTACCGAATCCAAAAGCAGGAGATGAACCTCGAAATCAATATATTCGGTTAAGCGGTATTTTGAGGTTTGCAAAACAGGAAAAGTGGCAATCAATAGAAGAGTTTGAGGCAGGTATCTCAAAGAAGTGCGTTACTGCATACGACGGTACAGAAGTTGAAATCTCAAATGTCGCGAAAATTGATGATTTGGCTAAGGGACAGCGAAACACACTAGTAAGGTATGCCGCACTTGTAGAACTTTTGAAGCGATCACTTCTTTCTGAGACGTCTCGAAATGAGGTTCGTGAAAAATTTTTTAAGCAGTCGAACGAAGTCTCAAATAGTGCAATTGGAAGAGCCGTCGAAAGTGTCGTCGCGCAGTTCGCAAAAGATGCAGGCATGAAATTCCCTGCGGGTTTCAAAGCGGAGAAAAATGCTGACGAAATCGGACTAGTAAAACGAGTTGTTGACGGGGCATTTTGAGTCTTAAAAAGACTTGCTTTTCCTAACTCTGGGAAAGTTGAATATGTAATTGGGAAAGTTGAGTTGCAACTGGAAAGTTCAACACTTCTTCGGGTCCACTCCCCTATTCTGCATATGTCGTTTACAAGTGAACTCAACAGAATTCACTGCGATGCAGATGGGTTCCGAGAACTCATCGAAAATTCTTTAATTTTTCGAGGAGCCAAAATGGCCGCAATAAATCACCAAGAACTACTCCGTAAAAAAGAAGCGAGAAGGAGAATTGGAGTCTCTAACGGAACTTTTTACAACCTTATAAAGCGGGGGTCGCTTAAACCCGGAGTTCCTATAGGGCCGCGCATGAAAGGCTGGCCTGCAAGCGAAATAGATGCCTACATCCAGTCTTGCATAGCTGCACGGGACACTAAGCATGGGGATTCAAAATGATCCCTCAAAGTGTCGTTACCCAGCCCATCGATCATACTGTCTCAACCAGGGTAAACAGCCTAATAAAGGCGGCCACTCTTTGTCAAGTGAATTTCAGCAAAGCACAGCGCGCAATTTTTCAGCGCGCAAGAAAAGAGTTTGCTTTAGGTGAATATCCTTGCAGCTATGAAAATTCGTTGCTACACGTTAATTTGAATCATGTATATGCCAGTGAGCACGCCAACCAAAGGCTACGCGTTTTAGGAGGCGATCCGCACAAGTGGCTTCAATTCGCACAAATCAGATGTTGGCTTCTTGCGCGTTTTGTTCGTCTAGAGTATTCCGGTGCAACAGAAAAGCGCAGCCATCTTAAGCATCTTGGGCACTGCAACGCACTTCAGGCAGCAAATGACAAGCAAGGCCTCGTATACGAAAGCCAACGCCTAGATCATTCCGAGGGAGGCAGTCATCCCGAATTCAGTGTTGTGTTGTACGTCCCCGAATTAGAAAGCCTTTCGCCGCAATGGCAAACCATCACTGTAAATAGTGATCGGTTAACTACGCAGCGGGGCCGCGCATGAAAACGAACCAACCAACGAAGAAAATTATCAAACGGTGCAAAACACTGACGCGCGATCTTTCATCAGAAAAGAGAAAAGAACTCGCCATCAAGCTCAACAAAAAAGGTTCTTCTCCTTCTACCGGAACCATGTCAGTGGAATCCATAAACGATGATTTGCCAAAGGCGATTCGCGCTGTGTTTCGCACTGTCAACGACTACGGCATCGAACAAGGCAAGCTCGTTATCGAAACTCAAGATCGGGACGAACGCGTTCACTTCTATAGCCTCGATCTTACACAATTGGCTCAGAATCGAAATGATGAACTTGCTTCACTGGTAGTACGTTTGGGGCTAACGCAGTATCTTTCGACGAAGGGTTTGCGGACGTTGTCGGCAATCATTATTGATAGCGCCAAAGATCTCGTCTATGCCGCAAACCGTGATGGCTACCATCAAATTACGAGCGGCGGAGAGACATATAAGTTCTTTGTCCATCGAAATCAGATTCATCCTCTCGGGCAAGAATTACCCATTCGCATTTGCGTGCTGAATAGTCCAAATGTACTGCCTCCCGCTTCTGGTAGCCTCGAAGATTGGCATCTCTCAATTGGGCGACATCTCAAGCGAAATCCAAAGCTATTGGTTCCCACACTGGCAGCGCTAGCTTGTCCGTTAGTTCGCGCGTTTGGACTCTTTCGATTAATTCTCGCGTTAATCGGTCCTAGCAGCACTGGTAAATCAACCGGACAGCAGGCAGCGCAGAGCATCAGGGAGTCAGGGAACGCGGTCGAGGACTTTGCAGGCACCACAAAGGGTCTCCGCACGTTACTGGAGCAGTACAACGATTCACCAGCCTGCTTACAAGACTTGCATTTGGCGGAGGACATGACTGGAATCGTTGAACTTATCTTTCTTATCGCCAATGGCGCGACGCGGAAGACAAGTACAGCAGATCAAAAGATTTCCGCTACAAACCCAATGTCATGCGGCTTGATCCTGTCCAGTGAAAAAACACTCGTTGAAATTCTGGCGAAACTAAAACTTACACCTACCGACGGCGTTTCAGCACGATATTTTGAGTGCGCCATTGATGCGCCGAACGGAATATTTAGTCACGTCCCAAACGGTATGACGGCAAAACAGTTTTCGGAGCAAATCAGCCGCGCAAGTTCAACGCATTACGGTTCAGTGTGGGACGCATGGATACCGGCGATTTCAAAACACGCCGCAAAGATTGAAGCGTGGTTGCCAAAGAACTTGCCCTTGGTTGAAGCCGAGCTATGCACGGGGCTGGAAATCACAGATCGGGTGACGCTCCGAATGGTGAAGGGCCTCGCAAGCTGGGCATGCGCTGGCATCCTCGCAATCAATTTGAAAATTCTGACGTTGCACCGTGACGACGTGATAAATGCCACCCGCCTCGTTCTGCACGAGCATCTGGTAAGGCAAAAACATAAATCAACACCAACCGGCGAGAAAGTAATTCAGGCAGTTTGCGATTTGATTGATCGCAATACTGGTCGGTTTCCGTCGCTCACCCAGTTTGGACGCTCGGAACAGAACGGTATCTTTGGCTATTCAAAAGGCTCCGGCGACAAGATGCTTTACCTGTTTCTGCCAAGTGTCTTTGAAGAGTACGTAGGCGACCAATTCGGCATGTCATTTGTGTTGCATACCCTCAAAGAAAAGGGCTTGCTTGATACAGACGTTGAAGGCTCGCAACGGCAGTTTCGTATTCCTATGGAACATGGAGTTAGCGAACGAAAACGTTTCTACGCGATCAAGGCGGCCATTCGATACGAAGCAAAGCACTAATTCAAGCCTGTCACGTTGTCACGTCCTATCTTCGCCATATGAACGTAAACGAGCATCAAAAAATTTGTTTATCCGTTGAAATTGATCGCACGTGGCTCTGTAATACACCACTTTCACGGCTCCGAAGCCACACGTGTTTATGATCGGTTCTTGTTCCTAAATCCTTATTTAACTTTCCACTTTCAATTATTTGACCGGATTTCTATGCCTACTACACCCACCACAAACCACACCTGCTCTTCGCCCCATTCCCATGCGCGATTTGACGCGAATAAGCGTCTCATCCGTGTGAGCAGTGTGAATCGCAAAAACAACACAAACTACGCTTTAGTGGCAGCGCAAGCGCACACTCATGCTTCGCTCATAACATCAATTTCCCCTGGAAATAGTTCTGTTTTCAGCCGATTTCGCTCCTCGCTGATTGATACGGTTCGCGTTATCATCAAAGTCAAACATGTGCCATTAGACCGAGTGGCACAAAGCTCAGGAAATATCCGCCGAGACGGCTTCATCTACTACGTTTGCGTTAGAAACACGAATTCCAAGGCGCAGGTGTTCACCAGGAATGAGTGCAAAGAACTCTGTCTTGAATTCAGTATTCCCAAAATGCTAACTGGCCAAAACATTGTTGGCCATCACGATTTGCACGCGGGTTGTGTTGCCGGTATTAAAGCTGTATTGAAGGCAATGGGGATCATGCCCACCAGAGAAGAACGCGAGAATATTCTCGCTGGTTACTATCGACTAACCCGTGTGGATATTGCAGCACATGTCGCTTGCGGAACCACTGACCGTGCAGATGCGTTGATGATTGCTTTGCGTAACCACCTCGTTGGCTTCGCAAAAGACGTGAGCTTTTATGAAACCCAGACGCTATATATTGGTCAGCATTCCCGCCGCCGCAGCCTGAAGATTTATCGCAAAGACACGGAAGTCGCCGCGAAACCCATGCCTCTAAACGTTTATGGTCGTGAAGCGCTCATTCGGCGATGCACGGGACTTGTGCGGATAGAACTTGTTTTGCGCAGAGAAGAACTGACAAAGATGTCACTTGATAACCCTCTCGCTTGGGTACCCGGCAGATTAGAAGAGTTGATGGACGTTTGGATCACTCGCTTGCAAAGAGTTGACGGACGTGTACCCAACGTTGCACACCTCGACCAGCTCTCGCCGGTTCTACAAAATAAATCACGCGCTTGGCTGCTCGGCGACAAAACTGCTTTCGCGCGAGGCGTCACCCGCGAAACCTATTTAGACAGTCGTAACCGCGTGCTAAAAGCGACAGGCATTAACGTGGACAGCCACATGACGCCTGAACTACAAAAAGCTGCTCTTTTGAGTATCCGGCAGATGTTCCGCGAGGGCTTTGGCTATCGCGCCAGCGACCATAAATGGCAGCAGTTAGTTGATGCTGTTGCCCCCACCGAAAAACCGAAGTTTAAGCGTTGATGATGATCTTAAACAGCACCGTTTTTTTTTCGCTGCATGGTGTTTGACATCATATCGGTACGCTCATGCAGGTACTCAATATTGAAGCGATGGTACCCAAGCCGGGCACCAGCAAACCCCGCTCAGGACATACGATCTATCCGTATCTGCTGCGCCACGTCAGCGTCACCCAAGCCAATCAGGTGTGGGCACGGGATACGACTTACATCCCGATGGCGAAAGGCCTTGTTTATCTGACGGCCGTAATCGATGTGGCCAGCCGCCGAGTGCTCGCGCATAAGGTGGCGACGACCTTGGAGGCCTACCATGCGGTCGAGATCATGGAGCAGGCCTTTGCCCGCTTCGGCACGCCGGACATCGTGAACACCGATCAGGGTAGCCCGTTTACGGCGGCGGAATTCGCACAGACGGTCTTATCGCCTGGTGCGAAGCTTTCTATGGATGGTCGAGGCGCCTGGCGTGACAACGTGTTTGTTGAGCAGCTTTGGCGCATAAATACTAAACTATGGTGTCCGTTTTAGCGAGCCCCTTCCAGTTCCGCTTCTGAATCAACCACTACATTTTTGGAGAATAAAAATAAACAAAATATTGTTTTTGGGAATTGCCGCCATTTGCACGAGCGTGATAATTTATACGGCAGTATTTATTTCGACTGATTTCGTGAAGTATTTAGCAACCTTGCAAAAAACAACGCTGCATTACGCAACAGGTGCGTTTTTGATATTGGTGGCTTTGTTTGCGATAAGGGCACACACAAGAAAAACCAAATAGGGGTCTTCATAATTGCCTTTAAAACCCAAGTCGGAGGCGCTGTTGCTCAATGTGCTACCTTGTGGTGTTAGTGGTCTCGAATCCGTTCTTCGCGCCCATGGCATTGAACGGCATCCGGCTCGACAACGCTATTTAAACTCTTGAAAAGGACTTACTCCATGCAACCCAAAACACTGATGCTCGCTGCGGCGGCGATGATGGCTAATTTGAGCTTCGCACAGGCTCCCGCCGTCGCCCCCTCCGCAGCGACAGCGACCAAACCCGCGATGGCGAACGCTGCCGCTGTCGCCAACGCAAACGCTGTTACCGCGTTGTGCAAAGACGGCTCATCGTTTAGTGGCGAATCA